>Ga0209676_1001234_pt1 | contig 26958 bp, 23 predicted proteins | sample AraplaCvi_mLB_r2_FD_184282 | JGI IMG/M metagenome (GOLD analysis project Ga0209676, IMG submission 184282) | Arabidopsis root microbial communities from North Carolina, USA - plate scrape MF_Cvi_mLB_r2 (SPAdes) (version 2) | ecosystem: Host-associated > Plants > Roots > Endosphere | place: USA... | reverse complement strand
CAGGGACGTTCGGTTCGGTGACGACCGACCTCGCCTTCCTCGATCCGCTTCTGCGCTACAGCACCAACTCGGTGACGCTGTCGCTCTATCGCAACGATATCGATTTCGCCGATATCGCGGTGGGCTTCAACCAGGCGAGCGTGGCGGCCGCAGTGCAGGCACTGGGCGTGGATAATCCGCTGTACGAAGCAGTGCTGGTCCAGAATGCGGCGACCGCACAGGCGAGCTTCGGCGACCTGTCGGGCGAAATCCTCGCTAGCACGATCAGCGGCTTGACCGACGACAGCCGTCATTTGCGCAACGCCTTGATGGGTATGAAAGCACCCGAAGAGGGTGGTGCGTTCGTGTGGGGCTCGGCCTTTGGTGGCTGGGGCGAGTTTGACGCAGCGCGCGGCAATTTCGCGATGGACACCGATCACAAGGGATTGGTCGCGGGCGTCGGTTTTGGCGGCAACGGCTTCGCCGCAGCGCTTTCGGCGGGTATTGGCGGATCGGACTTCCGCTTCGGCAGGCGCAGCGACCATGCGGATGTCGAAAGCAAATATCTGGCTGCCCACGCCACTTATGCCGCCGACGGCGGTCTGCAGGGTACGATCGGTGTAAGCTATGCCTGGCACGACATTGACACGACCCGCGCGATTAGCGGCGCGCCGCTGGTTCAAACGCTTTCGTCGAACCGTGACGCTGATACGCTGCAGATATTTGGCGAGATCGGTTATGACATTGTCACCGGCAAGACGGCGATCACGCCCTTCGCTCGACTGGCACATGTCGATACCAGTAGTGATGCTTTCGCTGAAACCGGCGGCAACGCGGCGCTCACCGTCGCGAAGGGCGATCAGAAGACCACCTTCGTCAGCTTGGGCGGGCGTGCGCAGTTCAATGCCGGTCAGTTGGGCTTCCAGCCCTATGTGTCGGCCGCCTGGAACCTCGCCCTTAACGATCGCAGCGCGCCGGTCGTCTCGCGGTTCACCTCCGGCGGACCGGCGTTTGGTATCCTGGGCACGGCTATCCCGAAAAACTCGGCAGAGGTCGAAGCCGGATTTGAATATGCTACAGGCTCGTTCCGCCTCGGGGCCGCTTATACCGGAACCTTGGCCTCTGACCGCAGCTCTCATGGTGCAAGGGTTACCGCACGTATCGCCTTCTGATTAGCGACCCGTCAGAAGAGCGAAACGCGCGGTATGGGGCCGAGGCGACTTACGTCGTCTCGGCCTCATTAATGCCGCATTTTATTCGTCGCGCCGCAGGAGCAAGTTGCGAACGGCTGCTTTCGCAGATCTTCGCTTGAAAGCGGTCAGGCAGCAAACGGCCAGAGTCGGCGGTCTCGGCGACTGGCGTGACGGCTGGTGCCTCCAATGGCAGTAATGGGGTGGATTGCTAAACGACCGGTTTTGAGGAATTATCGCCTGATACGGGAGGCGTCTTGAGGCAGCTAATGGCAAGTCGGCAAAAGGTTACTCGTGCCTTCCTCTGGCTCGCCGTCCTTGCCGGGGGGCCGCTACTGGGTGCGAAATTATTCGATCTACTGGTCTTGGCGGGTGCGTGGGCCGCGTCTCCGCCCGCGTCGCTTGCCATGATGCCCTATGGCAAAGCATGGCCCGTCGATACCGGCGCCTTCTTTATCCCGCTTTCCGCCGCAATGCTGATCGCAGGGTTCGGTGCACTTGCTGCCGGATGGCGCACTCCATGGCACTACCGCTGGATGCTATGCCTCCCCTCGATCGGTATCTTGCTCCTGCTTATACTGACCGTGGCGGCGTTCTGGCCGATGAACGCAGCGCTATATTATCATGGTGTTCACTCACCCAAGGACACGATTACGGACGCCCAATCGATTGTCATGACCAAGCAATGGATTGCCTTGGATTGGCTACGTGTCGCAGGTGCAAGCGTCGCTTTCGTTGCACCGTTGCGAGCGCTGACATTACCTTGGCCTGAGGAGATCGCACCAAAAGACCCACCCATTGTGCGGACAATACTAGCTTTTGCCTTGGCCGGCGTGGCAGCATTTGTCGTGTGGTTCGTGTCAAACTTGTGACAAAGCTGTCGTCGCAAGCTGTGACAGTCCACCTCGCGCGTAGAACGTCTGCTTCCCTCGGGTGACCGTCTTGAAGCTGCCAGTCCTAAACCGGCCAGAATTCTCGGCCCGCCGCGCCGCAGCGGCAATGATGTACACGATTTAAAAAGAGAATGCGCCTAACCAACGTCGCTCAGGCTGCAGATCGGAAGACAGGTGTTCGGCAAGCGCATTTTTGGGAAGAGAGAGACACCTTCTCCACAAAGATATGGTGACACCGGTCTTGACGAGATTGTCGAGTTGGACATGAAAGATGTCGCCTCATACGCCGATGCCATGGCCAAACATCGAGGTTATCCTGACGAAGCGAGTGCGATGATCGCGCGTCGGGTGGTTTTTTTGGAGCGCCGAGGTTTGCCGGGACTTGCGCACCTGCACCGCGAAGTTTTGTTATTTCGGAACGAGCCGCTGTCGAGCCGTTTCCAACTGCGCCGACCCGACGGAAGAGAGGGAGGGCATTGTCCGTTTTATGCCGGGATCGACCTTGAGCCATCATTTGATCGTCTGACATCTTGCACACCGGAGGACCGACTTTGGGCAGCCGCACCCAGCCACAGCCTTCTTCTCGTTCCGAAACTTGCAGAGTGGCTTAGGCCGACCGGCAGACGGGCAGTCTTTTGGTGGGCGAATGGAAGCGAGGTACCTGGTCTCATAATCGTAGAAGGCTACCGGCTAGAATATCTCAGCAAAGATCGAAGTTGGAGGGCCATAGATCAGCTTCGAGAGGCTCAGCATATCGGTTTCAGCAACTGCCCGGATGATTTCGATCCAAGACCATCGCCACGCAGCGGGTTTCGTGACAAAGTTTCCGTTCAACTCCGGCATATTTCGATGATGCAGGAGTTTCTGAGCGTGCCCCTATGACGCTGTACGAGGAAATCGTTGCTGCTCTGAATCGTGATCCGCGAATTTCTTGCCTGCACGGCGCGCTGTCAGCAGGCGACCGGTCAATAATTGCAATGTTGCTTGATACCGAAGAATCCCTTGGAGCGACGGTCGAAGGCAGTCCCAACGCGCAATTTTGGGCGTGTCTGAGCGAACACGGATGGATGGAACAACCAGACGGGCTGCCGGACTTGGGTTCAGTGCCGGTTCTGCGGTTTCGTCTCACCGACCTCGGGTGGCGCGCGATACCGGTTGTGCTCGATATGCTGAATTCGCAAAGCGCCAGCACTTAGAGACTTTCCGTCACGTTTAATGGCTTGCAGGGGGTGCCGCGCGGGACCCTAGGACGCGGATCGCTGGCGGATGTCAGCTTCATGAGATTTGTGTCCGAAAGCTGCCAGTCCGAAACCGGCCAAAGGCGGTGAATGATACGAGCTTGCATTTGCGCTGGCGATAAGGGAGCGCACAATCTTAACGGCGCGCGCAAACGATGGCTAACGACGGGTAGGCGGCCTCGCCGTTTCGACTATGTGGATATGAAGTTTATCGATGCCGAGAGCCCCGATGTTATTTTGGTTTGGAAAGAGATAAGTTTGACCAAGGAAGGACGATCGCTAGTGGCTGCGGTCATATTGTGTATCGCGCAGGCCGTGGCCTCCCCGGTGTCTGCACAAGAAGATGCTTGGCAGCTCGATCCTGCTACCACTTCAGAAAAGAGGCTCGTCGGAAGAGCCGCAATTTCTGCGATTGTCGGGAACACGGTCGTTATCCTCTCCGCGGGCGATAAACGGGAGACTAGTGCCCAATATTATATGGCGAATGGCAAAATGCGGCGAGCGCGCAATGAGCAACCCTATTTTGATAACTGGGACCTCGAGCCTGAGGAGAAATGGTCGGTTCGAGAGGAGGCCGATCAGCTTTGCATCAGCGGGGGCGGCTGGAAAGAGGATCTATGTCTCGGTATTGCTGTCACTGGGGACCGTGTAACCTTGAAGGACAACAGGATCGGTCTCATCCATGGCATAATTTTAAAAGGTGACGCTCGAAATCTTTCGTCCGCGGCCGGAAAAGCAAACAAAGCGAAAGCGCGCGCCTTGGTCGGTAATACTCTTTTTTTGAAGGCGGCTGACCGCCAGTCCGATACGAACAGCGTTATCTATTTTCTGCGCGATGGCGTCGGCCGAGCGAAACGGGGGCACGCAGCGGCTGTGCCGATCAAATGGATGTTACAGCTTAACGGCAATTTGTGCATCGTTGAGGCGGAACGCGAGTTCCGAGACAACAACTGTACCAGTTTGTCGATTGATGGCTCAGCCGCAACACTGGCTGCGCCGGATCGTGCTGAAATCCGTGGCCAGATTCTGAAGGGTAATGCGCTCAAAATTTGATTTCCCTCGTATCATTTGACGTGCGCCGGGAATGTCCGTTTCATGAAATCCGTGGCCGAAACACGCCTGTCCGAAAACGGCCATTTGATATCATGTTCGCGGCCGCTTAGCCCCAGAGCCTTCCGAGCATGTTGCATTTTTGTCACGAGACATGGTGAAACGGCAGAAAATATTGGATAATCTCTTTACCGGTCCCCGGGTCGCTGGCACTTGAGGTGCGTGGGGGTATGCTCGTGGCGCACCTTATGCCCCCCGGCGCATGCCCGCTTTTGTCCACGAGCCAGGGATTCTCACAATGAAAAAAACTATCGACCATAGCCTGCGGCTTGGCGCGGCCCCGATGGCCATGATTGCAATGCTCGCCGCGATTCCTGCCATCGCACAGGACGCGCCGGCGGATGGAACGGAAGGCGAAGCCGATGTTATCGTCGTCACCGGCTCGCGTATCGCCCGCCCCGAATTGTCTTCGCCCAATCCAGTGCAGGTCATTAGCGCTGAGACGATCCAGCGGACGGGCAATGTCAATCTGACGGACTATCTGATAGAAAACCCGGCGCTGCTCGGCTCGATGAGCAACATCGACGTCGCCGGTTCCAACCTGCCCAATTCGCAGCTCGTCGGCGTCAACACCCTCGACCTTCGCAATCTCGGCAGCAGCCGCACGCTGGTCCTCGTCGACGGGCGCCGTCACGTCGCGGGCATTCCGGGCGACGCCGCGGTCGATATCAACACCATTCCCACCGATCTCGTCGAGCGCGTTGACGTACTGACCGGCGGCGCCTCGGCCATCTATGGCGCGGACGGCGTGACCGGGGTGGTGAACTTCATTCTGAAGAAGGATTTCGACGGCCTGCGCCTGCGCGCCCAGACCGGCATTTCGCAGCGTGGAGATGCTGGCGACCGCTATGTCGCGGCGACCTTCGGCAAGAATTTCGCCGACGGTCGGGGCAACATCACCCTTGCCTATGAATTCAACGAGACCGACCGTTTTAGCCAGCGCCAGCGGTTGAACTACGGCCGGACAGGGCCGTCCTACGCGTTCATCCGTAACAATCAGGACCTCGATGGGCCGACCGACAATGACGGTATCCCCGATCGCGTTCTCTACACCAACTTGACGTGGGCCGACAGCTGGATGGGCGGTGCCATCGATCTCGACTTCGACGGCATTCCCGACAGGACCGGTGAAGGCGGCATCTATGACCGCGGCATTGCTTTGCCTGGCGGCGGTGGTCTTGCGATCGGCGGAACGAACACGCCTCGCGAAATCTATTACGGCGACTTCACGCCCTATTCGCGCCGCCATATCGCCAACCTGATGGCGCGCTACGAAGTCAGCCCGGGCCTCGAGCTCTACGCCGAAGGCAAATATGTTCGTTCGACGGCCAACACCTTCGCGCAGCCGACCTACGACTTCTATACCGAATTGCTGCCGGGGAATCCCTATCTGATCGAGCGCTTCGGGGCCGCCGGTGCGGATGGCGCGCTGTTCAGCCGCGACAATTTCGATTTTGGCATTCGCCAGTCCGAAATGGACCGCGAGCTGTGGCGCACCGTCGTCGGCGCCACCGGGGAAATCGGTTCGGGCCTGAAATACGACATCTCCTATGTCTTCGGCCAGTCGACGCAAAAGGCGACCGATCGCAACGACCGCCTCACTGACCGTTATTATGCAGCTCTCGACGCAGTGGATGACGGTAACGGCAACATCACCTGCCGGATCAACCTCCCCGGCGAGACGGAGATTTACGGTGGCAACTATGGCGGTCAGCCCACCTTTAACGGCGCGCCGGTCACCTTCCGTCCCGGCGAATGCGTCCCGCTCAACATCCTCGGCCAGGGGGCGCCGTCGCAAGAGGCGCTCGACTTCGTCACGGTCGACCATAAGAACTGGGCCCGGATCCGGCAGCATGTCGTGTCGGCGTCCGTGTCGGGCGATACCGGCTCCTTCTTCAAGCTTCCGGGTGGTCCCGTTGGCTTTGCGATCGGCGCCGAATATCGCAAGGAAAGCAGCCACTCGGTTCCGTCCGACTATACGCAGGCGGGCCAGCTGATGGACAGCTCGCAGTCGTTCGTCGACAAGGGCAGTTTCGACGTCAAAGAAGTCTTCGGCGAAATCAATCTGCCGATCCTCAAGGATGTGCCTTTCGCGCATGACCTGTCGATCGGCGGTGCAGTGCGCCTGTCGGACTATTCGACCGTCGGGACGACGACGACGTGGAAGGTCGACGGCACCTGGGCGCCGGTCCGCGACATCATGTTGCGCGGCACCTATTCGCAGGCGGTCCGTGCCCCGAACATTTCCGAACTGTTCGCGGCGACCTCAGGCACGTACGAGTTCATCAACGACCCGTGCGGCGTCGACCGGCTGGCCGAAGGAAAGCCGTCCCGCGCGGCCAATTGTTCGACGGCGTTGACCGCGCTCGGGGTCAATCCGGCGACGTTCAACCCTGCGGGCGACCAGACCTCACCGCAGAACAGCAGCCTCCTCGGGACGCAAGGGGGCAATCGCAATCTGAATGAGGAAACAGCAAAGACCTGGACCGCCGGTGTCGTCCTGCGCCCCAGCTTCATTCCGGGCCTGGCGATTACCGCCGACTGGTACGATATCCGGCTGAAGCAGGCCATCCAGTATTCGACGGCGCAGGATATCGTCGACCTTTGCTATGATCAGCCGACGCTCGACAATGTCTATTGCAACTCGATCGAGCGCAGCGCCACCACCGGCTATATTTCGAACTTTTCAGTCATCCCGGCCAACGTGGCGTCGTTCAAGACCTCGGGTCTGGACGTGACCCTCAACTATGCCTTTGAACCATTTAATAATGGCGGAAAGTTCAATGTCCGCGTTGCTGGCAACTATCTCGACAAGCTATCGTTCGTGCCCAGCCTCGGCGCGGAGCCGGAGAATGAGATGCATTCGTCTGTCTATCCGGCGCCCAGGTATAGCGGCACCTTCGATCTCACCTGGACCAAGGGGGCAGTTACGCTCAACTATGGCGTCGACTGGTTTTCGAAGACTCGCCGCGTGACGCGCGAGCAAGAAGCGGCGAACCCCGACTATATCGAACCCGGCTATTTCTGGTATCGCGATAAGCTGAACCAGCGGCTCTACGGCAGCGTGAACGTAAATGATCGTTTTGACATTTATGCTGGCATCAATAATCTATGGGATCGCAAGCCGGATGTTGGCGCCGTTGCTTACCCGATAAGCGCTGAAGGCCGATCCTTTTTCGTCGGGATCAAAGCCAAAGTCTTTTAATCGGAAATAGCCGCAAAACGATGGAAGGCCGGGTTCATCCCCGGCCTTTCTTGTTTTGTTCGGTTCGATATCGGTCGATGATCGCCATCGAGCCGATGCATTTTGGCGACGCCCGGAGGTCTGAAATGGGGTTGGGAAGAGGGGCGCACCGCGCCCCTCGCAACTTTGGTTAGCCGGACAAGCCGGCCAGCCTGCGTATCTCTCCCCTGAAGGGGAGACAGCCCGCAACCGGTCACTGCCTGCCGTTGATCCCAGACTGGCAGGGTAACATCCGCTTCTTGAAATCCGTACCCGAAAGCTGCCTGACCGCAACATGGTCATATCGAGCCGCAGGCGGCTGAATGATGGAACCACGGCGCCGAGTTTTAACCTTCTTGCTTCTAAATTGCAGCCACCGCTTATGCATGTGGCGGATATTGATCTATAAACGGTGGCCTCAATCGGGCGCGGTTTGAAAGCAGCGACGCAGGTCTATGGTGGACGATACCGATTCATTGTACGGAGCGCAGCGAAGAATCTGGCGGGCATATCCGGAATTTCTTCTGCCGCTTTCCTTCGTTGCCCTGCATGCGCTCGCCATTGCCGTCAGCGGCGACAAGGCTTGGCTGGCGTCGCTGCTTTTCTTGATACTTGCGCCCCTACTGGCGGCCTCCGCCTGCTGCTACCGTGCCCGGCGCGGCGCCTTTGCGGATGGCTGGATTGCGCTGGGCGTCGCGATGCTGCTCTGGGCCGGAGGAATGGTCGGCAACTTGATCGCGGGCTTTCTTCTCAATAGCTGGTCGGGAGCCGCTGGCGTCAGCATGCTCTTCTTCATCCTCTACGGCGTGCCGATAATCTTCATCGTAGCCACCCCGGATCACGAAACTTGGCAAATCCGGCTGATCGATGGCGCGCTCGCGGTAGCTCTCGGTTATCTTTTCTTCCGTCACACATTCGCTTTTGCAACGCTGGCGGACACGAGCGACGCTAACCTGCTCGCTTTGCGCCTGATGTTCGACATCGAGAATATATTCATCGCGCTGTTCGCGGCGATCCGCTTCCTGGCAAGTGCGGAACCGGACAGGCTGGTCTTCTTTCGCAGCCTGATGATCTTCGCCTGCGTCTATCTGGCTACGGCAGCCTTCATCAATCATCTTTACTCCGACGTCTATTATGGCTCGGCGTCTGACTTGGTGATCGGAATGCCCTTCATTTCGCTTGCTGGTCTGGCTGTCGGCCGCCGGATGCCCGGCAAGGGCAGCCTTCGAACCTCGCAGGTCTTTCCGCATGTCGTGCAGGCAGGAGCGCCGCTAATGCTTCCCGCTACTCTGCTGGTGGTATCCGCCTCTTTAGTACGGATTGATCCCGTGCACGCCGTCGCGGGATGCGCGATTGCAATCCTCGGTTATGGTCTTCGCACCATTCTCGTCCAGTTGCGCAGTCTCGATACCCAGACGAGGCTCGATCGTCTGTCCCGGATCGATCCGCTGACGGGGCTTGCGAACCGGCGGCAGTTCGATGAAAGCCTGCGCCGCGAATGGGATCGCGCCGCGCGAACGGGAGCGGGCATGGCGCTGCTGATGATCGATGTCGACCATTTCAAGATGCTCAACGACGAGTTCGGCCATCCGGTCGGTGACGAACGGCTGCGTGCCATTGCGAAGGCGCTGGCCGGATGCGCGACACATGATTCCATCCTCGTTGTGCGATACGGCGGCGAGGAGTTTGCCGCCATTCTGCCTGCTGCCACGCCGGTTCAGGCGATGGACTTCGCGGAAACGATGCGAAATGCCGTCGAACGGCTGTCTCTGCCGTCGCCCGCTGTCGGCGGACGAGTTACCGTCAGCATCGGCGTCGGCCATGTGGGCCGGCCCAACGGCGGGGGCGCCACGGCGCTGATCGCCGATGCCGATGCCGCGCTTTATCGGGCGAAACGGGGCGGCCGGAACCGGTCGGCAATTTTCGCAGCTGTGCCTGGGTAAACGGTAAGTTCGAAACAGAGTTTCAACTCGATTGCATGTCCGCTTTAGAGCCCTTCGCCGAAACGCCTGCGGCAATCTCGGCCCGATGGTGGGGGCCAGCCCAAAGGACCGCCAGCGCGCCCTCGCGCTGTCCGACAAAGCCTGGAGCCTGGGCGACCCCGATAGCAGACCGGGAACGGCCGCGATCGCCACGATGCGCGCCATCTGGCTGCTGGAGCGGGTTCTCATACTCGACCCGAAGACGTCGTCCGCCGCCGAGGCCGAAAAAGCCTTGGCGCTCGCCCGGCCGCCGGCCAAAGACCCGGAGGACATCCGGCGAGCAAACCATGAGAGATATACAGCATGATGATGACGCGCATAGTTGATGGCCTGATGTTGCTGCGCGCCGCCATGATCGCGGCCTGTCTCTGGACAGCGGCGCCGGCTTCGGCTCAATGGCACGCCGAGGAAACTGTCCTGCACTGCCGGTTCGAGGCGCAGGACCGGGTGGCGTCCATTTCGCTTGCGGGCACGCGGGCGATCTATCGCTATGGCCGCCCCGGGCGAAAGCCAGAACTGACTTTGTCCAGCCCGCTGGCCGAGCTCGACTATCGGCGCCAAGACGGTGCGGGCGACACGATCGACGAGATCGCGACCTTCGCGAACGGTGACACCGCCTACCGCTTTGCCGCCGGCTTCAGGAACGGCGCGCAGCCTGATCCGTCCGCCCTGCGCCCGTTCGGGCTGTTGACCGTGAGCCGGGCTGGCAAGGCGCTCGCCAAGCTGGCCTGCGTTCCGGAGAGCATCGAGCGGAATCCAGACCGCCTGCTGGCGCGCATGCGCAGCGCCGGCCGCGAGCGCACGTCTGACGGCGCGACCTTTCCGAATTACCCGATCGACCCGCCGATTCGCGCCGCTGACGCGCCTGCCTGCAAGGCAGACAACAATGTCGATACCTGCTGGAGCCGCGGCGTCGGCGCCGCACGGCGGGGCGACCTGCGCGGCGCGCTCGAACATTACGACATGTCCTGCGACGCCCGCATCGGCACCATGGGCTGCTACGAGGCAGGCAAGCTCTACCTCCATATTCGGCAACTGCGCGATTATGCCCGCGCGAAGGAGAGACTCGCGCGCACCTGCTTCGGCGACGATCCCGGCCAAGGGCCTTATGCCTGCAAATATCTCGGCTGGATGTCCTTCACCGGGACCGGGGTCCCGCGCAATCTTGACGAGGCGTTTGGTAAGCTCGCGAAGGCCTGCTTCTTCCACAACGACGCAATTCTCATCGACCCGGAGGGGTGCCACTTTCTGGGCCGGACGGCGCTCGAACTGCGCGGTCGTTCGCCGCGCGATGCGGCCAGGGCAGACCATCTCGCATACATCGCGTTCGCACAGGGCTGCACGGACAACGCCAAGACCGTGTGCGATGAAGCCCGCGCGCTATATCGTCGCGAGGCTGCACGCTCCGCCAGCTGGATAAAATTGTGCGACAGCGATGTGGGCGAACATGGCGCGATCGGTACCTGCGCTGAACTTGCCATAAGCGGGGAGGATTATGATGCTGCGCAGGCTGCCCGGCGGCAGCTTGCGTCGATGTTCCGCGCCGTGTCGAGAACGTCGGAGTAGGTTGCCGACTAGCCTATTCCGCTGAGCTTTTCCGCACCCGATATGTCAAACTGCCGGCCTCTACAGCATCGATTTCGATAGTGATATCGCGCAATTCGATGACCGTTTGATCGACCGGAAAGCTGAAGCGCTGACTGCTTGCCGGTCGCTCCGGATCTTCGGCTGCATAACCACGAACGTCAAACTGCATCCTTCCACCTTCGATACCTCCAAAAAGAATATCGTAGACGCGGCCCGTTTCGATGGGGCCATGCGCCTCCTCGCGTGGATATCCGGCTTTTTTGGAATAGTCGCTCGGCGGAATGACCGGATCGCCGCTCAAGACGAATTGCGTTTTACCGAAGCTTTCGATTCCGGGCGCTGGATTTGTGGCGACCTGAGCGTCGTCAGCGGAGGCCTCGGCATCTGCGGCAGCCTGCCCATCGTCGGCCCGGCCGTTAGTCGCGGCGGCGTAGAGGGCGAGCGCGGCGCCGGATGCGAGCAAAAGTCCGAGCCTTTTCATATCATTCCTTTTCCAGCCAGATTCGGCCGGTTCGCACGGCCTGCTAAACCAATTTTCGCAGGCACTTGATCGCCGATACCCACATCAGCAACATGAATAAATATCTTCGTTCAACCATCATCGGCGCGGTGACCAGGTCTGTTAAGCCAGAAGGAACTCGCTCGCAGTTCGGGCGTCATCGCCGCATAGCGCAACCCAAATTGGAGGGCAGCAAGGCATGGCCTTGTCGCCCCTTCTGTCATGGGACGCCCGAGCAGCTTATCGCACGACTAGAAGACCATCTTCACCTCCATGCAGGTGTGCACAATAAAATGACCTGCCTGATGGATCGTATCGTCCATCAGGTTTGCGCCGACAAGATCGACGAGCTCGCAGAAGCTGCGCGAGTAGATGTTCCAGCCAGAGTTTCCGCGACGCAGGCTGATTAATCAGAGCGGCAAACTATGGCTGGCTTGTCGCCTGATCGCGACGCGAATTAGGCGCCTGCATTGCGTCAGGCGCCGTTGATTGCGTGAAAAGGACGGCGAAAAATGTGATCATGGTCGATGCGCTACTCGGATTAGAGGAGCAGAGGTCCTGAGCCGCCACTGTTGGGGCTCCCTTGCGCTACCATATGCCATTAGGGACACGACAAGTGAGCCCAGTGACGGTCGGCTCTCAACCATCTACTCTTGGCCAGATGAAGCCTCCGCCCCAGTCGAGCAGCTGATCCGTGATCTTCAGCGCATCGTCTACCGGCTCGATCCGGTAGACGGTCTCGCCGACATCCCTGCCGATGGCGACGTCGAGAGCGCCGCCCTGAGGGTGGGGAACGGTGAAGTGAACCGCCTTCGTGGCCGGGTCGTGATCGGACGGCCAGCCGAGCGAGCTCGGTTCCCAATAGCTGTCGGTGCGCGACCAGTAGCGGCGGTAGATGGCGAGCTTGCGGTCGATCAGCGTGCGCAGGATGCTGTCCTCGCCGTCATCTTCGTGGTGCTCGCGGTCGATCGGCAGCATTTCAGCATCATAGGCCGTCACCAGTGCGCGGGCCGCTTCCAGCATGGCTTCGTCGACTGGCGCCGCGGCGCGGGGCTTGCGGGCGGGCTCGTCGAGGCGGAAGGAGAGGAACACCGACGTCGAGCCGTTGACCATGCAGCGATAAACGCCATCGGCACCGCCCGTCTGGGCAGCCAAGGCAAGCAGCGGCTTCAGATTGTCGAAGACGACGGTCTGGGTTGGCGTGGTCAGGGCGGCGAGGCCGAGCCGTTCGCCTTCGGCCTTCGCGCGTTCGGCATCCTCGCAGATCGCGGGCAGGAGGGAGGGATTGGCCCAGGCCCACATGAAGCTATGATCGCGTGGATCGAAGCTGCCGAGGATCTGGGCGCGGGCCGCGACCGTGCGGCCGCGCGCGAACTTGAGGGTAAGCTGGCCGGTGTCCTGGTCGAAATCATAATTGCGCTCAAGACCGAGCCCGCGATCGCGGGCGAGGCGGATGTTCTGCCCGATGAGCCAGTCGCAAGCTTCGCGCAGGCGGGGCGCCAGGCTGTCATCGGGGGCAAGCACGGGGTGGGCGGGGCCATCCGCGCGGTCCTCGGCAAGCGACAGCGTCTGCGTCACCCGGGTGATGCGTCCTTGCTCGTCGCGCTCCACTTCACCTTGGGACGGCTCCGCGCTCTGGTCCCCAGCCATCAATTTTCGCAGCCATTCCAGCATGTCCATCTCCATTATCCGGGCGGTTGCCGATCCGAAAGCGGTCCGAATGACGCCGCGATGACGGTCGGGAAAGGCGGTTATCCTGCATCCCGGCGTCGGCAACCCGGTGGCGGTCAACATCCATTATTGTGCGTGTCCGCGATGTCATCACCTGCCATCGTCTGAGGTTAGATGGTCGAGGAGGTTCTCGAGGGTATCGAACCCGACGGTCTCGATGCCGTCCTTTTCATCCACACTGACCCCCTCGACCTCGAACTCCACACCGAGCTGCGCGCGGATCCAGCTGTCAGGAAACTGTTTCGGCGCGGCAAAGGAGAGAAGGGTAGCATCGGCGAAGATGACCACCGAGCATATGCTCAGATCGTCGCGCAGGTCCGTCTTTTCGATCACTTCTTGGTCGCCAACGGCATCCTCTATTTCCTCGGCGATTCCGTCGACAATCCGCCTCCATGCCTCGGTCGGCATTTCGAGAACCTGTTCGATGGCGGCGATCAGCACGTCGGCATCGATGTCGACCTCATCTTCCAGTTCGGGATCCACATTGACATTCACGTCGGCGTTGGCGGCTGACAGATGGGCTTTCCCGAAGACGAACCCGTCTCCAACCTGTGGATCGGTCAGAACCGCGCTTGCCGCGATCGCGTCCCGAAGCTGTTCGATCTGTGTCATCCGTATCTTTCCTCATCGATCCGGCCCGACGTTCCGATAACACACCGGATATGGGGATGGCCTGGAGCTGTCCAGCATCTCGTCAGACGCTATCAATCGGAAATATGGGGCTAAACGCGAGGGCGGCCGTTGACGTGGGTAATTACCAGCGTGCCTGACCGGTCGTTGCCGTAGCGGACCAACCAAATGTCCGGTTTTCGCGATTTTCGTTCAAGAACCGACAGTCAACTATCGGCCAGAATCAGCGATTGCGCGGTTGACAGAATCGGCGGCGGGCCTAGCGGCCGGAATCGGGGTTAGAAGCGGACGCATCGGTTCGCTTGAGGTGAGGTTAGTAAGTGATGATGTCGAGACGCTCGATATAGCGCCCCACGTACTCCCAACGACCACCGATCTTTTCAAGGGCAATCGTCTCTCGTTTTCGCCTGCTTTTTATTTGCGCAAACGCCAGATTGCCGAAGAAGCTGGGTGTCGATAGGCTTGCCCTATCTCGGCAACCAAATCTGAGCAGGTTGTCGATTGTGGATTCTGCGTCGAGGATGAGGGATACGTCCCGATGGCTGGATTGCAATTGTGCGCGCTCTAATTCCGGCGCTCTCGGATTAGTCTCATCCTTATCGGTCCATCTTGGATGGTGGCCTGAAGGCTCCACGGTCTTGACGGCAAGACAGGTCGTCACGGGCGCGGATCTGGCCAATTCCGTCAAAACCGAGCGTTCATCATCCGTTGCAACCGGCAGGATGAACCAAAGGGCAAGCGCCATGCCGACCAATACCGGCCCGCCAATTATGTTCCTGACAGTAATTCTCGGCGAGATCATTAGCGAACTCTGCCCCAAATTGCGGCGACGTACAACTTACGGCGCCAACGTCCACTTTCGGTCGCGAGCCGTCATCTCGGTCACATCGGTATCAAACGTCCGCTTCTCGAGGTTCGCCGACTGGAAGCTGCCAGTCCGAAACCGGCCAGTTCCTAATGACGAGTGAGCCGCGTGATTACAGTTCGCAGGACGGCGGGGTCCAGTTTTCTTTTGGTCACCGCCGCATTCCAAGCCAGCGAAGACAGGATCACAAGGACCTCGTCAAGATCGAGCGGGAGCTCGCTTTGTTGCGGAAGCGAGCCGACGGCCTCCAAGGCGCCGCGGACATACGCCCTGCGCTCCCGCAGCCCTTGTTGCAGGCTTTCGTAAACGTCGGGCTTGGCGTTATACTCGCCGATCAGGAAGCCAATCGCGGGCGCGATGCGCGGGTCGGAGTAGGAGCGCTCGAGCGCGCGGGCGAATTCGAGCAGATATTCGACCGGGTCGTCCGAGTGGGGAGGCGTGTGAAATTCAAACGCCGAATTGATCGCGGCGGCCAGCGCCTCCGCAGGGCTTGGGTAGCGTCTGTAAAAGGTCGCGCGGCTGATGCCCGCGCGCCCGCAAATCTCGTTGACGGTAACCCCCGAAAATCCCCTCTCGGATACGACGTCGAGCGTTTCCTTCTCGATGCGCCGGTCAACGTCGGTCGATCGCGGGCGCCCCATCTGGGGCTTTTCTGGATTTTCGGCGGTCGGGCTTTTCGCGGCGGCGGAACGGGACATAAGGCCTTGTGGCGCAACGGAAGCCGTAAGGAAAGGGTTAGTCAAGCGCGGCATCGACTTGCCGCTTCAGCCAGCCCTGAAATCCGTAGGCTGTCGCCGGCAAGAGCTGCGTCATGAAAAGGACGGTAAGAGCGCGGGACCGGTCGACCCACCAGATAGTGGTCGCCGCGCCGCTCCAGTAGAAATCGCCTGCGGGCGGCAAACCACCCTGCGATGTGTCGAGCGTTGTCGCGAAGCCTAAGCCGAAGCCGGTGGCTTCCGGCAATAGGTTCGGATCGCTGACGAGCGCGACGTCCTTCAGTTCCCGGCCACCGGGAAGTTGGTTGGACGTCATCATCGCCAAGGTGGAGGCCTGCAGAATGGGAGCCCCGCCCTTCCTCAGGACTTCTGCGAAGCGGCTAAAGTCATCCATAGTCGATACTAGGCCGCCGCCACCCGATTCAATAGCGGGCGGATGAAGGTAGGGGCTTCGGCCCGGGGCATCCGCAAGCCGCATCGATCGCTCGGGTGTCGCAATATAACAGGCGGCGAAACGCTGTGCTTTGCCTGGCGGGACGTGAAAGCCCGTATCGACCATGCCGAGGGGGCCGAATATCGCCTCGGTCAAATGCTCGCCGAGCGACCGTCCGGCGATGACCTCGACGACCGCGCCGATGACGTCGGTTGCGACCGAATACATCCAGCGCGTTCCCGGTTGATAGCGGAGCGGCAACCGCCCGATCGCCCGCGCGTAGGCCTGGAGGCCGTATTGTGCCGCATCATCAGCCTCTTGGTAGAGGAGGGCCACAGGGTCTTCGACGCTTGCGCCCCCCACGGAGGCAAGTCGAGTGCCATAGGTCAGCCCTGCGGTGTGCGTCAGCAAGTGCCGGAGGGTGACCGGGCGGACGGCGGGTTCGGTTGCGACAACTGTTCCCTTGCCGCTGGTCCAGACGCGCTGGTCGAGCCAGCCTGAAAGAAAATCGGAGACGGGCTGGTCTAATACGGCATGACCCTGCTCGATTTGCATCATCAGCGCGGTCGAAACAATTGGCTTGCTCATCGAATAGATGCGCAAGAGCGCGTCGGCCGCCCAAGGCCGGCTGCGCTCGATGTCCATCAGCCCGATGCAACTGTCGTGAAGCGTCTCGCCTTTATGCAGGATGCGGAGATGGCCGCCGGGGAAGCGGCCGGTATCGACAAAATCGGCCTCGATCGCTTGCGCGACCGAGGCCAGTCTTGGAGAGGAGAGGGAGGTCAGAAACCAGCCCTCAGGGTCACGCCATAAGTGCGCGGAGCACCTAGGAAGGCGTTGATGCTGCCCGACTGGAAAGGTGCGTCGAAGCTGTTCTGCATGTAGAGCTTGTCGGTGAGATTGTTCGCCCAGACCTCGACGCCCCAGCTCTTGTCCTCGTCGCCGATCCCGATACGGGCGTTGATGACCGCGTAGCTCTTCTGGACCTTGAGCGGGTTGAGATCGGTGCCCGCGTTATAGGAAGAGCTGTAACGGACATTCGCGTTGGAGCGCAGCAACAGTCCTCCACCTAGCGGCAGTTCATGGGTTGCCGACAGCGATCCCGACCATAAAGGTGCGAGATTCAGGCGCTCGCCCGGCAGGCGTGCGGTCGAGGGGGTAAGGGAGAGCAGGGCACGATTCTTTTCCGTATAGCGCGTGTCGGCATAGGTAATGCCGCCCTGGAGCGTGAAGGCGCTGCTCGGCCGCCAAAGAATATCGGCATCGACACCCTTCGAGGTGACTTCCGGAACCGGGAAGACCGAGAAGAAGAAGCCGTTAAAGGCGTTGAGCTGATAGTCGGTGTAATCCTGGTAGAAGGCCGCGGCGTTCAGATAAAGGCGGCGGTCGGCGAGCGTCGACTTCAGGCCAAGTTCGAAGCTGTCGACGAATTCGCCGGGGAAGCTCGTGTCGAGTACCGGTTGCAGCGAGGTCGGATTGCCCGCTGCATAAGGGTAAGCGACGCGGTCGAGGTTGAAACCGCCCGACTTGTAGCCGCGCGAATAGCTCGCATAGGTCATGAACTCGGGCGAAATGCGATAGGCGAGCTTTGCCGTGCCGCTGAGCGCCCTTTCAGTCCGCTTCTGCGCATTTGTCAGGCCGATGAAGTTCGAGTTGAAGAAGGGATTGCAGAGCGCGCCGATAATGGCGGCCGACCCTGTCGCTTGCCCGGCGTTGCAGAGCGCGCCGCCGTCGGTCGCATCGAAATCGGCTGCGGCCATCTTGCGGTCGATCGTGTAGCGGAGGCCCACGGTCAGCTCGAGCGCATCGGTCAATTTGAGGCTATTGTTCGTGAATAGAGCGAAGGTATCGCCTGTCTGTTTGTAGACATCGCGCGAGCCGGTCCCGGGTGCCGCCAGATCGAGTATGGGTTTCAGAAAGGCGGGATTGGTGCCGCCGGAGAAGAGCAGGCTGAGAAAGGGCTGGAAGTCGCTGCCGTAAAGCTGGGCGACGCGGCTATCGAGGATCTCGTGGGCGTAGAAGGCGCCAACGGTATAATCGAGCATGCCCGCCGAGCCGCTTGCGCGCAGTTCCTGGCTGAACTGGCGGAAGCGGTTCATCGTGCCGCCGTCCGCTTCGCGGTAGAGGATATCGGCGCCGCTATAGTCCGAATCCGATCCCGTGACCCAGCGCCAATCGCGCCAGGCGGTGATCGAGGTCAGCTTGGCGTCGCCGATGTCGTAGTTCATCTCGAGGCTGAGGCCGCCGTCGCGGATCTTCTGCGTCGTGTCGCGGTTCGAGAAGGCGAGCCGCCGGTCCGGATCGGCCGGCGAAAGCACGCCGTTTCCGGCACCCGCGAGTGCGTTGACGATCGCCGTCGTCGGCCCGTTGACGAGTTGGATGGCGACGCAGCAATTTTCGTTGCGGCGGGTAATGTCGCCGATCAGACGCGCGTCGAAGCCTGCGTCATTGGTGAAGTAAAGCTGGCCGCGCAGCGACCAGAAATGGCGGTCGGAATCATTGTCGAGCGTGCGCGGCCCCTTGCCCGCAATGACGTCATAATAACCGTCACGCTTGCGGTGGACACCGAACAGACTGACGGCGAGCCGATCGGCGACGATCGGGCCGCCGACCGAGACCGAGCCGCCGAACTCGTCATAATTGCCGATGGTGAACTCGCCGCGGGCGAAGGGCTCGAAGTTCGGCTTCTTGGTGACGATGTTAATAACGCCTGCGGAGGTGTTCTTGCCGAACAGCGTCCCTTGCGGACCTTTCAGAACCTCGACCCGTTCAGCTTCGCCGAGATCGCCGAGCGCGACGCCGGTGCGCGGCCGGTAGACCCCGTCGATCACCACGCCCACCGAGCTTTCGAGCCCGACGTTGCCGCCGGCCGTGCCCACGCCGCGGATGAGCGCGGTCGACTGTGTCTCGTTTGCGGTCGAGACCACCATAAGGCCGGGAGTAAGAACGGTGAGGTCCTTGATGTCCTTGACCCCGGCATCCTGGAGGAGCTGTGCGCCGGCGACGGTCACGACGATCGGCACATCCTGCAGCGACTGTTCGCGTTTTTGTGCGGTCACGATGATCTCGCTGGCGAAGCTGTCGGTAGCCGGCTCTTCGGTCTCCGTTCCCTGCGCCATGGCGATACCGGGCAGCATCGAGCCCCCGAGCAACAAACCGAATATCCGAATCCTGTGATGCGCCTTCATGGTCCACTCCCTCTAGCGTGCCGACGATTTGCGCGCTGGGGAAACTTCTCCCCTTGACCGCTTCCGTCGATCCATGCCTATATACGATACAAGACGTATCGTAATGTCAAGACGGTTTCGGCAGGAGTGGATTTCATGGGATCAGGACGCGCGGCGCCAGCGCAAGAGAGAGGATGCGCCATCGATGGCGGGCGGGCGGAGCGTCAAAATGCCATCCGCAAACATATATTCGCGAATCATGTCGGTGCCGATCCAGTCGGGAATGAAGGCGGCTTCGACATGGTGGATGACGCGGCAGTTGTGGGCATCGACAGTGAATTTCCCTGCATATCCTATGTATCCGGCAGCGGTTTCGGCGAGCAGGTCCGAGGGCAGCTTGTCGAGCGCGGGCCTCGCATGGCCGAGAAGTCGGCGGTCGCTACGCATCAGATGCGCCGACATCCATCCCGCTTCGGTGTAGGTGCCGATGCCGTAGGGCGAGGTACCGAGCGGTTCGATACATGTGCCATCCTCCAGCAGCGTCACATAGTCGACGAGCTGCCAGCTTCCGATGAAATCTTCCTCAAACATACGATACTCCTTGTTTCGTATAGTGCTATCATGGGAGCCTGCTGAATGACGAGTCCCTTTGATGCATGGCGGCTCGACGGGCGCGTCGCCTTCGTCACCGGCGCGGGGGGAGCGATCGGCGAGGCGGTCGCAAGGACGCTCGCGGATGCGGGCGCTCATGTTCATTGCGCTGATATCCGCGAGGACGCCGCCCGTGCGATTGCCGAGCGAGTCGGGGGCACGGCGGTCGCGCTCGACGTATCGGATGCCCGGGCGGTGCGGGCGGCAATTGATTGCGCGGCGGCGTCCGGAAACCTCCGGATCGTCTGCAATCTCGCCGGCATCGCCGGCCGCTCGCAGCGCGTCATCGATCTCGACGAGGAGGCGTTCGACGCGATGTTCGCAGCGCATTTCGGCGGTGTTCTCAGCGGATGCCAGGCCGCCGTGCCGCATCTCCGCGCCGCAGGCGGCGGCGCAATTATTAATATGAGCTCGGAGGCGATCGATATCGCACCGGCGACGATTGCGAGCTACGCGGTCGCCAAGGCATCGATTTCGGCGCTCACCAAGATATTGGCGGCAGAGGTAGCGGGTGACGGCATCCGGGTGAACGCCGTGGCGCCGAGTTTCATTCCCAGCGAACTCAGCCTTGTGCGCTATGCAGGCGATCCCGAAGGGCGCGAGCGTTATCTCGAATGGTGGCGGGCGAAGTCGCCGCTCGGTGCCCTTTGCTCCGTGGAGGATGTCGCTGCGCAGGTTCTTTATCTTGCCAGCGATGCGGCCTCTTATGTTACCGGCCAGACGCTGCGCACCAACGGCGGGATATCGATGCCATGGTGATTGCGCATGTCCTGACCCTGGCTCGGCGTCCGGACGGGATGCCGACGGCAGCCGACTTTTCGATCGAGGACCGCATTCTCGATTGCCCGGTCGACGGCTTTATCGTCGAACTTCTCTATGCGTCGGTCGATCCTGCAATGCGTACTTGGATCAGCGGCGAAGACACATACCGGGCGCCCGTCGCGATCGGCGAGCCGATGCCCGCCATCGCAATTGGCCGAGTGGTGGCGAGCCGCGCGGACCGCTTTCCTCCGGGCGATCTGGTCCGTGGGCCGTTCGGGGTCGCCAGCCATGCGGCAAGCCGAGGCGATCAGGTCGCGGTTCTGCCGGAGGGGCCGACGGACGCATTGCCGCATCATCTGGGTGTTCTCGGCATCAGCGGACTCAGTGCCTGGTTCGGGCTGACCGACCATGGCCGCATCAGGGCAGGAGACAGGGTGGTCGTCAGTGGGGCCGCAGGCGCCGTCGGATTGGCTGCCGTGCAGCTCGCCCGCATTGCGGGGGCGGAGGTTGTCGGTATCGCCGGTGGAGCCGACAAGTGCGCGTGGGCGGCGGAGCGGTTCGGCGTTCCCGTCCTTGACTATCGCGCCGTGGATCTTGCGGCATCGATTGGACAAATGATGCCGGGAGGCGTCGATCTCGTCTTCGACAATGTCGGCGGGTCCTTTCTGGAGGCGGCGCTCGGCAATCTGGCCGAGGGAGCGCGGGTCGTCCTTTGCGGGGGGATTTCGCAATATAACAGTGACGACCGCAGCGGCCCGTCCAACTATCTGAATCTCGTCGTACGCCGGGCGACGATGTGCGGCTTTCTCGTGCATGATCATGCCGCTCGTTTCGCCGAAGCGGCCCGGCGCCTTACGCGCTGGCACGAAGCGGGGCGCCTTCTCGGCGTCGTCGACGTCGAGTCCGGTCTCGAAAATTTTGCCGGTGCACTCGCCGGTCTCTTCAGCGGCACCAATCGCGGTAAGCGGTTGCTCGCCCCCAATCCGGAGCTTCTATGATCGACCGTCTATGCCTCTCCGGCCGACGTGCCATCGTGACCGGTGCTGGCGCCGGTCTCGGCCGCGCGACGGCGACGCTCTTCGCCGATGCCGGTGCTCATGTACTCTGCGTCGACCGGGACGCCGGGGCCGCCGGCGAGACCGCTTCGGCCATCGGGGGCTGCTTCGCTGCGGTCGATGTCGCCGATCGCATGTCCGTGCAGAAGGCGCTGGCATCCTTCGTCACCGGCGGTGTGGATATCCTTGCGAATATTGCGGGCGTGGCGAGCTCGGGCGAACGCGTCGAAGACATGGACCCCGCGCGCTTCGAGGCGATCTTTGCGATCAATTTCAAAGGCACTCTCAATTGCATTCAGGCGGTGCTGCCGTCCATGACCGCGGCGCGGCGCGGCGCCATCATCAACATGGTGTCTTCCGCGATCGATCTCGCGATCCCGACCAACGCGAGCTATTCGATTTCGAAGGCCGCAGTCGCCATGCTCACTAAGGTTCTGGCCAACGAGGTGGGCGCCGACGGCATTCGCGTGAATGCCGTCGCGCCGGGCTTTGTGCCGACCGGACTGTCGATGGAAGCCGCTGGACCAACGGTGGCAGATCGCACCGCCTATCTCGAACGCTGGAGCAAGAGCGCCCCTCTCGGACGGGTCGGAACGCCCGAAGACATCGCGCACCAGTGCCTCTACCTCGCGTCCGACGCCAGCGCCTTTGTCACCGGGCAGATTTTACGCGCCAACGGCGGGATGACGATGCCCTGGTGAGTTGACGGCTCCAAATATATACGATACAAAGTGTATCATAAATAGGAGAGGTGAAATGCGGATCGGTTCAATCGGCGGCCGCGCCTGGCTGGTTGCGGCTGACGGAACGGGCGTCGACATTGCTGAAGCGTCCGGTGGGCGGTTCGCTTCGGGCCCCCAGGCACTTTATGATGTGTGGGACGAATTTCGCGTCTGGGCGGTCGAAATCGGGGTAGATCGCTTTGCGCCCGTGGACCCTGCCCGTTTCGAACTTCCGGTCCCCCGTCCGCGTCAGGTTTTCGCGATCGGCGCGAACTACCGGGCGCATGCGGCCGAAGCCGGGGTGGCGCCGCCCGAGCAGCCCGTCATTTTTACCAAATTCCCGAGTTGCCTGACCGGTCCGAACGATGCTGTCCCGGTCCGTCACGAGCGTGTCGACTGGGAAGTCGAGCTTGTCGTCGTCATGGGCCGGGAAGCGAGAAATGTAATGGCTGCTGCGGCCTGGGATTATGTCGCCGGGCTCGCGGTGGGGCAGGATATTTCAGAACGGAGCATCCAGCGCCTCGGCCCGATGCCGCAGTTTTCGATGGCGAAGTCACTGCCCGGCTTCGGGCCCGTGGGCCCGCTGGTCGTGACACCTGACGAATTCGCAAGTCCCGACGATCTCGAACTCGGCTGCGCCGTCAACGGCGTGACGATGCAGAGTTCGCGAACGAGCGACTTCATCTTTTCGGTCGGCGAACTGGTCGAATATATTTCGCACCTCATGCCGATGTATCCCGGGGATCTTATTTTTACCGGCACACCCGAAGGCGTCGGCGCCACGCGAAAACCGCCCATCTTTCTGAAGCCTGGCGATGTCCTGACCAGTTGGGTCGAGGGTGTCGGCACACTCGTCAATCCCATCATCCAGGAGCAAACCGCATGAAGGTCGCCCGTATCTCTCCCGCACGCACGATCGAGGTCGTCGAGATTGAAGAGCCTGAGGTCTCCCGTGACACGGTCAAGGTTCGCGTCGAGCGCTGCGGCATCTGTGGAACCGACCTTGTCGCTAGGACCAGCTCCAATCCGCGCTGGGCCGTGGAAAGCGTGCTTGGGCATGAAATTGTCGGGACGGTAGCCGAGGTCGGCGAGGGGGTTTCCGGCTGGAAAGCGGGAGACAGGGTCGCGCTCTATCATGGCAGCCCATGCGGAGAGTGCGAGATGTGCATCAGCGGGCGCGACTATCTTTGCCTCGACCATCTCGATGCCGCGCTCGGTCATGGCGTCGCGCAAGGTGGCTACGCCGAGCATATTGTCGTCGGACCGAACCTGCTTCACCGCATTCCTGACAGTTTGAGCTTCGATCAGGCCGGAATTGCAGAGCCGCTCGCTATTGCCTTTCACGGCGTCAACAAGTCGGTCGCAAAGGCCGGCGATACCATCTGCATATTGGGTGCCGGGCCGATCGGCGCGATGACAGCCGCAGCCTTGAAGGCGCGGGGCATCGCCGACATCGTCTTCATCGACCCCAACCCTGCGCGGCGTGCGCTTGTCGAAAAGTCGGGCTATCGCGCGGTCGATCTCGCCGCAGTGAAAGATGGCGATTTGACGGTGCTTGGCGAGCGTCGCCCGACAGCGATTTTCGAATGCACGGGCCATGTCGAGGCCGCGGGGTTGGCGGTCGAACTCATCGCCTACAATGGGCGCATCGTGCTGCAGGGCGTGCCAAAGGCGCCCGTGCTGATCTCGCAATATTCCGTCGTGCAGAAAGAAGTCGAGATCGTCGGCTCGGCAAGCTGCACGCAGGAAGAAATGGAGGAGGCGATTGGTCATCTCGCGGCGGGCCGCGTGCGCGCCGAGGATATCGTGACCGCAGTAGTTCCGCTCGAGGAGGTCGACGCGATGTTCGACGCGCTGCTCGATCCGGCTGGCGAGCAGCTGAAAGTGCTGATTGCTCCCAATATGAGGCAGGCTTGAGGAGAACATCGATGGGTATTGCGGAATTGGGCCACGCCGGCCTTCATGTCGAGGACCTCGACACCATGCGCGATTTCTATGCGCGCGTCCTCGGCCTGACCGTGACCGACGAGGCGCCCGACCTTGGAGCGACCTTTCTGTCGTCGCGGCCCGAGGTCGAGCATCATGAGATGGTTTTGGCCAAAGGCCGGACAGCGCCGCGCGACATCAAGCTCATCAACCAGATCAGCTGGCGTGTTGCCGACCTGCCGTCGTTGCAATCGCTTTACCGTGCCGTTCTCGATTATGGCTCACCGATCCGCATGGTTATCACCCATGGCAATGCGATCGGCGTCTATTTCTCCGATCCCGAAGGCAATCCGAACGAAATCTACTGGCAGACCGGCATCGATGTGCCGCAGCCGTTCGGCAAGCCGATCGACCTCCTGATGAGTGCGGAGGAGGTCATCGCAGAGAATATGCGGTTGATTGCCGAAGACGGTCCGGTTCACTGAATTCCGATCATGGCGGGATATGCACCGACAAATGAAAATGCGCCTATTGGCCGGCTGCCCGGTAGCGCGCTTGCGTGGGCGTTCTATGAGGGCGTGCGCACGCCTTATGTCATCCTGATCAAGGTCTATATCTTCATCCCCTATCTCGCGACGGTGCTTGTCGGAGATCCGGTCAGCGGGCAGGCTCTCGTGGCAAAGCTGGCTATGGCATACGGCCTCTTCGCCGCATTGACCGCGCCACTTCTGGGGGCCGCGATGGACAGGGCAGGGCGACGCATGCCCGTGCTGGCGGCGATTACAATCGCGATCATTCTTTGCTGCGCCAGCCTCTGGTGGGCGACGCCCAGCGGTCTCGGGTTGGGTGTGACCTGCGCGATCATCTTTGTGGCAGGTATCCTCTTTGCCTACAGCGAAGTGTTGCATAATTCGCTGTTGCCCTTTGCCGCGCCGCCGGACCAGACGTCCGCGACATCGGGACTGGGCCTTGCTCTCGGCAGCGCGATTTCGGTCGCGCTTCTGGCTTTCGTTCTCTGGGGTTTGGCGCTTCCGGCCAAGATGTCGGCGCCTTGGCTTCCTGCTGCCCCGCTCTTCGGCCTGTCAGCTTCTGCTCACGAAACGGACCGGATCGTAGGGCCGTTGGTCGCGGTTGTCTTCGCATTGGGTGCGCTCCCGCTGTTTTTCCGTGGGCGCGATGCGCCGCGCGGCGTGGGCGGTGGGATCGGTGACAGCCTTGCCCAACTGAAACTCACATTGAAGAGCCTGCCATCGAGCCGACCGATGGCGACTTTTCTTGTCTCGCGTATGATCTACACCGACGGGCTCACCGCTATCCTGCTCTTCACCGGCATATATGCTGCGGGTGTGATGGGCTGGAGCGCACTAGAACTGACCGCGCTCGCAATCATCGTCAGCTGCTTTCTCGCGATCGGCGGGCTTGTTGGTGCGCGGCTCGATCGGCGTTTCGGACCGCGCCGCGCGATCCAGATCGAACTGGGAGTTGTCATCATCGGCCAGATCGCGCTGATCGGCATCTCGCCGGACCGGCTCTTCTATGTTGATTACTCCGGGCCTCCCATCTGGGTCGGTCCGATGTTCACGCGCTTACCGGAACTCGCGTTTGTCCTTGTCGCTTGCGTCAATGCGGTTGGTATCTGCGGCTGTTACGCTTCCAGCCGCTCGATGCTGACGTCGTTGGCTACGCCAGCGACCATAGGCAGCTGGTTCGGTCTTTATGCGCTGTCGGGCACCGTTACGATCTGGCTGGGTTCAGCCTTCATTGGCATTGCTACAAGTCTGCTGGGCAGCCAGCAGGCGGGATTTGCCGCCCTTATCGTTCTCTTGGTGGTCGGCTGGGCGGGAATGCTAACAGTTCGGCAACCGCAGACCGTCTGAATGTCTGCATTTCCGACTTGGGACCCCAAAGCTGCCAGTCCGCACTCGGCCAGTCTTTCTAATCTCCAACCGGCAGCCCCAAAAAAGACGCCCGCGCGGCCGAAACCGTGCGGGCGTCAGATGAAGATCTCGGTTTCCTGAAAGGAAGAGGTCTCCTGGGTCGCACGGCGCAGATAATGTTGCGGACCGCGCAATAATTGTACCGCTACGCCAAAAGAGATGGCCTGGAACGCATGGGACGTCGATGGCGGGTTGGATCAAATAGAACCCGTTGGTGATGCAATCGGCCGCTTCATGGCGGGTTGTTCAGCCGGGGTTCGGCTGCGCGCCGCTACGTCCGGTCCATGATTGAAGGAGACGGATCATGAAAAAATATATCGCCGCCGCGGTCCTCGCTGCGCTCGCCGTTCCCGCCGGCCCGGCGCTGGCGGATCCGCCGCCCTGGGCGCCGGCACACGGCAAGCGCGCCAAGGATCGTGGCCTCTATGACGGAAATGGGCGTTATTACGAACCTCGCCGCATTTCGCACAACGACCGTATTTGGCGCAGCAAGGATGGCCGCTACCACTGCCGCCGCGAGAATGGCACGACCGGATTGATCATTGGCGCCGCCGTCGGTGCGCTCGTCGGGCGCGAACTCGATGGCGGGCGTGACCGCACCGTCGGCACGATCATCGGCGCGGCCGGCGGCGGGCTGCTCGGCCGGGCTATCGATCGCGGCG
>Ga0209676_1001233_pt1 | contig 27015 bp, 23 predicted proteins | sample AraplaCvi_mLB_r2_FD_184282 | JGI IMG/M metagenome (GOLD analysis project Ga0209676, IMG submission 184282) | Arabidopsis root microbial communities from North Carolina, USA - plate scrape MF_Cvi_mLB_r2 (SPAdes) (version 2) | ecosystem: Host-associated > Plants > Roots > Endosphere | place: USA... | reverse complement strand
TCCATGAAATCCCATATCGTCGGCGCGCTGGTGCTGGTCGTGATCGGCACCCTGTTCCTGCTCAACAACCTCGGCTTCACCAACATGAGCCTGGGCCACCTCCTCATGACCTGGTGGCCGGCGATCCTGATCGTCGTCGGGCTGGGCATGCTGTTCAAGCGCGGCTGAAGCCGCACGACCGGCACCCGTGAGCGCACGCATCGACTTCAACTGCGATCTGGGCGAAGGCTGTGGCAATGACGCGGCGATCCTGCCGCACGTGACCTCGGCCAGCATCGCCTGCGGCGGCCACGCGGGCGACGACTCGACGATGCGCCAGACCCTGCGCCTGTGCCGCCAGCACCATGTGGCGGCCGGCGCGCATCCCTCGTTCGAAGACCGCGAACACTTCGGGCGGCGCGTTCTGGACGTCGCCCCGGCGCGGGTCGCGCGCATGGTGCGTGAACAGATCCAGCGCCTGCTCGCAATCGCCCGCGAGGAAGGCGTGCCGCTCGCGCACGTGAAGCCCCACGGCGCGCTGTACAACGTCGCGGCGGATGATCGCGCCGTGGCCGATGCCATCGCCGCGGCCGTCGCCGAGGTCGACCCGACGCTCGCGCTGTATGCGCTGTCCGGGTCCGAACTCGCACGCGCCGGTGCCGAACACGGCCTGCGCGTTGCGCATGAGGTCTTCGCCGAACGCGGCTACGACGCGCGCGGCCGGCTGCGTCCGCGCGGCACGCCGGGCGCGGTGATCGAATCGCTGGACGAGTCGATCGCGCAGGTGCGGCGCCTCGCGCTGCACGGGCAGGTCGTCGCCGACGACAACCGCATCGTCGATCTGCGCGCCGACACGCTGTGCCTGCACGGCGATCGAAGCGATGCGCCCGAATTCGCCCGCGCCGTGCGCGCCGCGCTGGAAGCCGACGGCATCGCGGTTCGCCCGTTCGGAGCCGCCGCATGACCGACGCGCTCATCAACTACTGGCCACTGCTGAGCGTGGCGTGGGTCGTCGTGGGCTTCGTGCTGCGCGCCAATCCGGTGATCGTGGTGGTCAGCGCGGGACTGGTCAGCGGGCTGCTGGCTGGCAAGTCGATGGGCGAACTGCTCGCGCTGCTCGGCGAGAGCTTCGTCTCCAACCGCGCGTTGCTGATGTTCGCGATGACGCTGCCGACCATCGGCCTGCTCGAACGCGCCGGCCTGCGCGAACACGCACTGCGCTGGATCGAAACCTGGCGCGGGCTGACGCTGTCGCGCCTGCTTGCCGGCTACCTCGCCGCGCGTCAGGGCCTGAGCATGCTCGGGCTGATCGACATCGCCGGCCATGCGCAGACCGTGCGTCCGCTGCTGGCACCGATGGCCGAATCGGCGGCATCCAGGCCCAACGGCGGGATCTCGCGCGAGGACACCCAGAAAGTGCATGCCCTTGCCGCGGCGACCGACAACGTCGGGCGTTTCTTCGGCGAGGACGTCTTCCTCGCGTTCGGCGCGGTGCTGCTGATCCAAGGGTTCTACGCCGAACACGGCATCCACCTGGAACCGCTGCAGATCGCCTTGTGGGCCCTGCCGACGGCCATCGCCGCGTTCGTGATCCACGCCGTGCGCATCGTGTTCTTCCAGCGCCGGCTGGACCGCCGCACGGCAGCGCAGCGCGCGGCTCAGACCAGCGAGGGTGCGCACGCCGATGCTCTCGATTGAACACTTCTACCTGCTGCTCGCGCTGTTCCTGCTGTACGCGGGAGTGCGCAACCTGCGCGATCGTCGCTACGCGCATGCGGCGTTCTGGATCCTCATCGCGGTGCTGTTCGGCGCCGGAAAGTTCGTGCTCGATGCATCGAAGGCCGGCGACAAGCTCCCTGCGCAGTTCGCAGGCGCGGCAGTGATCGCGCTGGCGCTGCTCGCCACGCGCATGCGTCGCGAGCACATCGACGAAGCACCGCTCGCGCAGCGCGTGGCGTCGGCGCAACGGCTGGGGCACCGGCTGTTCGTGCCGGCGCTGATCATTCCCGTGGTCACGGTGCTGATCGTGCTGTTCGGGTCGAAGATCGTGTTCGGTGCGACGCCCCTGTTCGGCGAAGGCAGCATCACGCTGATCGGGCTGGCGTTGGCGTGCGTGGCGGCGACCCTCGCGGCGATCTTCGTCACGCGCGAGCGCCCCGCCGCCGCGCTCGGTGAAGGCCGCCGACTGCTCGACACGATGGGCTGGGCGGCGCTGCTGCCCATCGTGCTGGCCACCCTGGGCGGCGTGTTCGCGGCCAGCGGCGTCGGCGACGCGGTGGCGTCCATCGTCTCCATGCTGATTCCCGCCGACAACCGCCTTGCCTGCGTGCTCGCGTACGGGCTCGGGATGGTGCTGTTCACCGTGATCATGGGCAATGCGTTCGCGGCCTTCCCGGTGATGACCGCCGGCATCGGCCTGCCGCTGCTGATCCAGCAGCACGGCGCCGCGCCCGCCATCCTGGGCTCCATCGGCATGCTCACCGGCTACTGCGGGACGCTGATGACGCCGATGGCCGCCAACTTCAACCTCGTCCCGGCCGCATTGCTGGAACTGGACGATCCCAACGCGGTGATCCGCGCGCAGCTGCCCACCGCGATCCCGCTGCTGCTGGTGAACCTGGCGCTGATGTACTGGCTCGCCTTCCGATGAACGCCACTCCGCTGCCGCACGTGCTGTTGACCGGCTTCGCCCCGTTCGGTGGCGAAATCACGAATCCGAGCTGGGAAGCGGTGCAGGCGCTGGAAGGCGAGATCGTCGCCGGGCACCGCGTCGTCGCGCGATGCCTGCCGGTGGAGTTCGAGGCATCCCTGCACGCATTGCGGCACGCGCTGGACGAACTCGCGCCCGCGCTGGTGATCTGCGTCGGCCAGGCCGGCGGACGCGCGCAGATGTCGCTGGAACGCGTGGCGATCAACGTCATCGACGCGCGCATTCCCGACAACTCCGGTTCGCAGCCCATCGACGAACCCATCGCTGCCGACGGCCCCGCGGCGTATTTCACCGGCCTGCCGATCAAGGCGATGCTGGCCGCGCTGCGCAACGCCGGGTTTCCGGTAGAGGTCTCGCAGACGGCCGGCACCTACGTGTGCAACCACGTCTTCTACGGATTGATGCACGCACTGCGTGCAACGCCCGGCGTGCGCGGCGGCTTCGTGCACATTCCCTACTCGCCCGCGCAGGCTGCGCTGCATGCGGGCGCGCCGAGTTTGCCGGCGGCGGTGGTCTCGCAGGCGTTGCGGCTTGCGGTCGGGATCGCACTCACCATCGAGCACGACGTGCGGATGGGCGGCGGCGCGACGCATTGAAGCAGCTTCAGGGCCATTGCACGCACGCGATCAAAGCAACGCCGTCATTCCCGCGAAGGCGGGAATCCACCTCTCGGTCGTCACATGCCGTCCGACGAGTGTGATGCGTCGGACGGATGGATCCCCGCCTTCGCGGGGATGACAGCCAGGAGATCACCGCTTCTTCGCGATGTATTTGCGCAGGTGCGACACGCGTTCCTCCGACGCCGGGTGATCGTCGAGGAAGGACGTCTTCGCCTTGCCGTCGGTTGATGCGAGCTTCTGCATGCCGCGCACCGACGCGTTCGGGTCCATGCCGTGGCGACGCAGGAAATCGACGCCGTATTCGTCGGCCTGCGTTTCGTTCGCGCGGCTGAACCGGGCGTTGACCGCCGCCTCGCCGATCGCGCCTATGTCCGAGGCCGCCAGCTTGCCCACCGTGCCGCCCATCGCGGCCACGCCCTTGCGCGCGGCGCTGGACAGGTAGGCCGAGCGGTAATGCTCCTTGCTGTGGCCGTATTTCACGTGGCCGATCTCGTGGCCGATGACGGACATCAGTTCGGCATCGTCGGGCATCAGGTCCATCAGGCCGGCGAACACGCGCACCGAACCGTCCGGCACGGCGAAGGCGTTGACGTCCTTCACCAGGTACATCTTGAAATTGAGCTGCAGCCCGTCCTCGCGCTCCATGCCCTGGGACAGTTTCGCCAGGCGCTTCGCGTAGGCGTTGTTCGCGTCGGCCACCGGGTTGTCCTTGTCCATCTGCGCGACGGACTTCGCGCCCAGCTCGACCACCTGCGCGTCGGTGAGCGCAAGGCCGGTCATCGCGGTGGTGCCCGCATCCTTCAGGCCCTGGCTGCCCAGCACGTCGGCGAGCTTGCCGGCTTGCGCGGTGCCGGCCAGGCACATCACGCCGGCCATCGTCAGGACGAGTCGCTTCGTGTTGCGTTTCATCGGTCTCTCCATGCGCGCGGGAGTTCGCGCGTGATGCATTTTCGACAGCGCGATTCGCGCGCCCCATCGGAGGAATCCGAATGGCGCACGAAAAAGGCCCGCGGTGCGGGCCTTTCGTTCATCGTGCGCGATGCGGTCAGGTGCGCGGCAGCGTGACGCCGACCTGCCCCTGGTACTTTCCGCCGCGGTCCTTGTACGAGGTCTCGCAGACTTCGTCGGACTGGAAGAACAGCATCTGCGCGACGCCTTCGTTGGCGTAGATGCGCGCGGGCAGCGGCGTGGTGTTGCTGAATTCGAGCGTGACGTGGCCTTCCCATTCCGGCTCCAGCGGCGTCACGTTGACGATGATGCCGCAGCGCGCGTAGGTGCTCTTGCCCAGGCACACCACCAGTACGTCGCGCGGGATGCGGAAGTACTCAACCGTGCGCGCCAGCGCGAATGAGTTCGGCGGGATGATGCAGACGTCGCTTTCGATGTCCACGAAGCTGCCCGAATCGAAATGCTTCGGGTCGACGATCGTCGAGTTGATGTTCGTGAACACCTTGAACTCGCGCGAGCAGCGCACGTCGTAGCCGTAGCTGGAAGTGCCGTAGCTGACGATGCGGTGGCCGTCGGCGGCGGTCTTGACCTGGCCGGGCTCGAACGGCTCGATCATGCCGCCGGGCTGCTCGGACATGCGACGGATCCAACGGTCGGACTTGATGCTCATGCGGTGCGGCGGCTCATGCGTGGGAAAGGCGATTGTGTCAGCCGGGCCGAGCCGGGACCAGCCCGGGCCCCGGCCGGCGGGCGTTCAGACCAGCGAGGCCGACAGCGGCGTGGCCACGCGCGGGCGGCGGGCCAGTTCGATGGCCATCCGCAGGGCCGTGGCGCGATAGGCCGCGGCCGCGGCGCCCGCCGGTGCGGCGGCGACCACCGGGGAACCGGCATCGCCCTGCTCGCGGATCGCGATCTCCAGCGGCAGGCTGCCCAGCAGCGGGACGCCGTACTGCTCGGCCATGCGCTTGCCGCCGCCGTCGCCGAAGATGTGCTCGGCGTGGCCGCAGTTCGAACACACGTGCACGGCCATGTTCTCGACCAGGCCCAGCACCGGCACGTTCACCTTCTCGAACATCTTCAGCGCCTTGCGCGCGTCGAGGGTCGCCACGTCCTGCGGCGTGGTCACGATGACCGCGCCGGCCACGGGGATCTTCTGCGCCAGCGTGAGCTGGATGTCGCCCGTGCCCGGCGGCAGGTCGACGATGAGGTAGTCCAGGTCGCCTTCCAGCGCATGGCCCCAGCGCGTTTCGCCCAGCAGCTGCGTCAGCGCGGAAGTCGCCATCGGACCGCGCCAGATCATCGGCGTGTCCTGGTCGACCAGCAGGCCGATCGACATCGCTTCCACGCCGTGAGCCTGCATCGGCTCGATGGTCTTGCCGTCGGGGCTGTCGGGACGGCCGGAGAGGCCCAGCATCGTGGGGATGCTCGGGCCGTAGATGTCGGCGTCCAGCACGCCGACGCGCGCACCCTCGCCCGCCAGTGCGAGCGCGAGGTTGACCGCCGTCGTCGACTTGCCGACGCCGCCCTTGCCCGAGCCGATGGCGATGAGGTTGCGCACGCTCGGCAGCGGCGAAACATTCGGCTGCACCGCATGCGACACGATGCGCGGATGCAGGTCCAGGCGAGTCAGCGCAAGGCCTTCGTCGGCGAGCAGCCGCTGCACCTGTTCTTCGAGCCACGGGCGCAGCGATGCGCACGGAAAGCCCGAGAGAATTTCCACCACCGCACGGCCGTCCGCGACGGCGACGCGAACGCGCACGTTTGCGTCGGCGAGCGAGACGTCCACGTCGGGAATGAGCAGGGCGCCTACACGTTGTTGCAAGAGTTCTTCGATCACGGAACAACCTTTAGTTTTGCTGATGATGGCGACAACGATTCGCTTGGAAAATTCACGTTAAGTGCATGTTACGGTCCAGCGACCGGTTCATGACGAAGCGATGACCGGGCTGCAAGAACGTGGAATTTCGATTCCTTTCGGAAGTTCGATTCCTTTCGTTTTCATTTGGGGAGTACATCGATGCCAGTATCCAACAGTCGGCTGCGTCGCAGCCGCTTGAGCACCGCTTTGCTTGTCGCCGCGCTGATGCCGGTCGCCGGCGCGGCGTTTGGGCAGGAGGCCGAATCGGCCAAGGACCTCGACGCCGTCACCGTGACCGGTTCGCTGATCCCGCAGACGCAGATCGAGAACTTCACGCCGGTCACCGTGATTTCGGCCGAAGACATCCAGATGCGCGGCTTCACCAGCGTCGCCGACGTGCTGCAGCAGTCCAGCTACCAGACCGGCGGCCTGCAGGGCGGCCAGACCTCGGCCTCGTTCACCCAGGGCGCCGAAGCCTCGGGCATGTTCGGCCTGGATCCGGGTTACACCAAGTACCTCATCAATGGCCGTCCGATGGCCAATTATCCGGCCCTTTACAACGGTTCGGACACTTTCAACAACATCAGCGGCATTCCGGTCGACCTGGTGGAGCGCATCGAGATCCTGCCGGGCGGCCAGTCGTCGCTGTACGGCTCCGACGCGATCGCCGGCGTGGTCAACGTCATCCTGAAGAAGAGCGTGGACGGCCTCCAGGTCAACCTGCGCGGCGGCATGTACAGCGAAGGCGGCGGCGACAGCTTCCGACTGAGCGTGTCCGACGGCTGGACCAGCGCGGACGGGCGCCTCAACCTGCTCGCCGGCGTGCAGTTCGAAACCCGCGACCCGATCTGGGGCTACCAGCGCGACCTGTCGAAGCAGTACAACACCCATGGCTATTCGGCTCCGGCCGCCAGCCGCGACTACGTCGTGATCAACGGCTCCAACCGCAACACCTACCTGTTCCTCGATCCGGCCAACTGCGCCAACGTCACCGGCCAGTTCGACGGCACCGAGGCGCTGCAGACCCGCCCGGGCTTCGGCCAGTACTGCGGTTCGTTCAGCACCCCGGGCTACCGCACGCTGATGAACGGCAAGGAAGCCACGCAGATCTATGCGCACGGCACCTACGACGTCAACGACAACATCCAGCTGTACGGCGACCTGCTCACCAACCACGAGGATGTCGAGTACACGGCCGGCTCCAGCTACGTCTGGTGGGGCACCAGCGCGAAGTACGGCTATTACTACGATCCCGACCAGGATGCGTTCCTGAACCTGCAGCGCGCGTTCTCGCCCGAGGACATCGGCGGCCAGGGCTTCAGGGACATCCTGAACACCGACCAGAACCGCTCCTACCAGGTCACGCTGGGCGGCAAGGGTTCGTTCGGCGACTGGGACCTGGATGTCGGCTTCACCCGCACCGAGTACAAGCTGACCGAGAAGAACTGGGTCCGCTTCGCCGATCCGATCAACGACTACTTCCTGACCCACGTGCTCGGCCCGCAGCTGGGCGAGGAAAGCGGCTATCCCGTGTTCCGGCCGGACTACGCGGCGTTCTACCAGCCGATGTCGCCGAGCGACTTCGCCAGCTTCACCGGTTTCGTCGACACCCGCAGCAAGACCACCGACAACACCCTGCGCGCCCAGCTGACCAATGCATCGCTGTTCTCGCTGCCGGGCGGCGACGCCGGCCTTGCCATCGTGGTCGAAGGCGGCACGCAGGAGTGGAGCTACAAGCCCGATGCGCGCCTGCTGCAGGATCCGGACACGCTCGAATCGGAAATCTGGGGCCTGACCTCGGTCAACGGCGCCGGCGACCGCGACCGTTACGCGATCACCAGCGAACTGCGCCTGCCGCTGTGGGAGCCGCTGACGGTCACGCTTTCGGGCCGCTACGACGCGTTCAAGGTCGCCGGCAGCACCATCGACAAGCCGACCTACAGCATCGGCATCGAGTACCGCCCGGTCGAAAGCTTCCTGCTGCGCGGCAAGTACGGCACGGCGTTCCGCGCGCCGACGCTGTCGGACACGTTCATGGGCCTGAGCGGTTACTACAGCTCCAACACCGACTACTACCGCTGCTCGCTGGAAGGCTTCACGCCGGGCAACACCGACGACTGCACCTACGATTCGCAGCAGTTCTTCGGCCAGCAGTCCGGCAACCCGGACCTGCAGCCGATCGAGGCGGACGTGTGGAACGCCGGCTTCGTGTGGGCGCCGATGAACAACCTGTCGATGTCGGTCGATTACTTCCGTTGGGACATCCGCGACGAAGTCGACCAGCTCAGCAGCGACCAGCTGCTGCTGGCCGAGTATTTCTGCCGCACCGGCCAGGCCAACACGGCCTCGGCCAGCTGCGACAACGCCCTGGCCTGGGTGACGCGCGGCGCGAACAACGAGATCGAGCGCATCTACACGCCGAAGGTCAACGTCTCGCAGCAGAAGCTCGAAGCGATCACCGCCAGCCTGAACTACACGCTCGACGTCGGTTCGTGGGGCCAGCTGAACTTCGCCGGCAACTACACCAACAACCTCGAGCACACCGTCACCCCGCTGCCGGGCGACGAGCCGATCGACCTGCTGCGTGATCCGTACAACATGTGGATCTACGACGCCTATGCGAAGACCCGCGCGGACGCGTCGGTGAGCTGGAGCATCGGCAAGTGGACGACCACTGCGTACGCCAACCGCATCGGCAAGACCCCGAACTACCTGGCCTACACCTCGGGTTCGTGGGATTACCAGACGGGCGGGCAGAAGGCCGGCTGGTGGGCGCCGTACACGACGTACAACCTGACCTTCAACTACGACGCGACCGACCAGATCCGCCTGTCGCTGCTGGTCAACAACGCGCTCAACAAGATGCCGGAGGAACAGGCGAAGAACTACCCGGGCACGTCCACCACGCCCTGGAACAACTACCTGTACAACATCTACGGCCGCTCGGTTTACCTGGAAATGCGTTACAACTTCGGCAAGTAAGCGCTCGACGCGAGCACCGAGGGACCCCGCCGCAAGGCGGGGTCTTTTTTTGCGCCGACGGTCGCGCGGACGGCTTCCGTACGCCATCGGATGCGGTATAACTGCTCGGAATTCGATCCCTGGGAGGGGACTCATGCGCACCAAGTTGCTCGCTCTTCTGTTGCTGGCCCTGCCGCTGGGCGCCCTCGCCCAGACCGCCTCGCCGGTGGGCCACTGGACCACCATCGACGACAAGACGGACAAGCCCAAGTCGGTGGTCGAGATCTACGAAGCGAAGGACGGCAGCCTCGCCGGCCGCGTGACGGAGATCCTGCAGTCCGATCGCGGCCCGAACCCGCTGTGCGACAAGTGCTCCGGCGACCGCAAGGGCAAGCCGGTCAAGGGCATGGTGATCCTCTGGGGCATCAAGCAGAAGGGCGAGACCTGGGAAGGCGGCCAGATCCTCGATCCGGCCAGCGGCAAGATCTACTCGGTGAAGGTCACGCCGGTGGAGAACGGCAAGAAGCTGGAAGTCCGCGGCTTCATGGGCTTCTCGCTGCTGGGCCGCACGCAGACCTGGAACCGCCGCTGAGGCGTTCCCGGCGCTGACACACCGCCACGACGCCCCGGTCTTCCGGGGCGTTTCGTTTTCCGGGCTCGGATGCGAAGGCGTGGAGGGGGGCCTCGACGCGCATGCGATAATCCCCGGCTCACCCGCTTTCCGGTTCGCCATGTCCCGCGAGTTCGTCGTTTCCTGCGCCCTGCCCTACGCCAACGGGCACCTGCATCTGGGCCATCTGGTCGGCTACACCCAGGCCGACATCTGGTGCCGCGCCCAGCGCATGGCCGGTCACAAGGCGTGGTACGTCTGCGCCGACGACACCCACGGCACGCCGATCATGCTCGCCGCCGAGAAGGCGGGCCAGTCGCCGGAAGCCTTCATCGCGGGCATCCAGCAGAGCCACGAGCGCGACTTCGCCGATTTCGGCGTCGCCTTCGACCACTACGACTCGACGAACTCCGAGCGCAACCGCGTCCTGACCGAGGCGATCTACGCCAAGCTCGACAACAACGGCCACATCGCGCGCCGTTCGGTCGCGCAGTTGTTCGATCCGGTGAAGGGCATGTTCCTGCCCGACCGCTACGTGAAGGGCATCTGCCCCAACTGCGGCACGCCCGACCAGTACGGCGACAACTGCGAGAACTGCGGCGCGACGTACTCCCCGACCGAATTGAAGGAACCGCGTTCGGTCGTCAGCGGCGCGACGCCGGAGCTGCGCGAGTCGGAGCATTTCTTCTTCGAAGTCGGCCAGTTCCAGGGCTTCCTGCGCGAGTGGCTGTCCGGCGACGTCGCCCTGCCCGGCGTGAAGGCCAAACTGCAGGAGTGGCTGGATGCCGAAGGCGGCCTGCGCGCGTGGGACATCTCGCGCGACGCGCCGTATTTCGGCTTCCAGATCCCGGGCCATCCGGGCAAGTACCTGTACGTCTGGCTGGACGCGCCGATCGGCTACCTGTCCAGCTTCCAGGCGCTGTGCGAGCGCGAGGGCCTGGACTTCTGGTCCTACCTGCGACGCGACAGCCCGGCCGAACTGCACCACTTCATCGGCAAGGACATCGTCAACTTCCACGGCCTGTTCTGGCCGGCGGTGCTGCACGGCGCGGGTTTCCGCGCGCCCACGCGCCTGCACGTCAACGGCTACCTCACCGTGGACGGCGCCAAGATGTCCAAGTCGCGCGGCACGTTCGTCATGGCGCGCACCTACCTCGACGCCGGCCTCGAACCCGAAGCGCTGCGCTACTACTACGCAACCAAGACCACCGGCGGCGTCGACGACCTCGACCTCAACCTGTCCGATTTCGTCGCGCGCGTGAACGCCGACCTGGTCGGCAAGTTCGTGAACCTCGCCAGCCGCTGCGCCGGATTCATCGAGAAGCGCTTCGACGGCCGCCTGGCCGACGATCTGCCCGACGCCGCGCAGTACGCGCGCTTCGTCGAACAGCTCGAACCGATCGCGCAGGCCTACGCGCGCAACGAAGCCGCCACCGCTCTGCGGCTGACGATGGCGCTGGCCGATGAAGCCAACAAGTACATCGACGAGCACAAGCCGTGGGTGCTGGCCAAGCAGGAGGGCGCCGACGCGCAGCTGCAGGCCGTGTGCACGCAGGGCCTGAACCTGTTCCGCGTGCTCAACACCGCGCTCAAGCCGGTGCTGCCGCGCGTGACCGCGCAGGCTGAAGGCTTCCTCGCGGCGAAGGTCGCGAACTGGAGCGACCTCAAGGCGCCGCTGCTCGCGCATCGCATCAACGCCTACACGCCGCTTTTCACCCGTATCGACCCGAAACAGATTGACGCCATGATCGAAGCCTCCAAGGACTCGCTGCAGTCCGCACCGAAGACCGAAACCGAGGCCAAACCCGCGGGCAAGGCCGAAGCCAAGGCCACCAAGCCGGCCGAAACGTCCGCACCCGCCGTCGGCGGCGCTGCGCCGAACATCGGCATCGACGATTTCGCCAGGCTCGACCTGCGCGTGGGCAAGGTGGTGGCGTGCGAATTCGTCGAAGGGTCCGACAAGCTGCTGCGTTTCGAACTCGACGCGGGCGAGCTGGGCACGCGCCAGATTTTCTCCGGCATCCGCGGCTCCTATGGCGAACCGGAAAAGCTGGTCGGCCGCAGCGTCGTGTTCATCGCCAACCTCGCGCCGCGCAAGATGCGCTTCGGCATCAGCGAGGGAATGATCCTGTCCGCCGGTTTCGATGGCGGCTCGCTGCACCTGCTCGACGCGGACGCCGGCGTGCAGCCGGGTGCGCCGGTGCGTTGAAGCAGTCAATCGTGATTAGTGATTTGTGATTCGCAGAAGCGACGGCCTTCGGGTCGCCACGCGAGACCGGATGCCATGCCTTCGCCAATCACCAATCACGAATCACCAATCACACAGATCACCGAACGCCTTGACCGCCTGCTCCCGCAAACGCAATGCGGGCAGTGCGGTTACGCGGGTTGTCGCCCGTACGCGGAAGCGATGGCGCGCGGCGAGGCGGACGTCGACCACTGCCCGCCCGGCGGCGACGAGGGCGCGCGCGCGCTGGCGCATCTGCTCGATGTGCCGGCCAAACCCTTCGATCGCACGCGTGGCGAGCACAAGCCGCCGCAGGTCGCGCTCATCGTCGAAGCCGACTGCATCGGCTGCACCAAATGCATCCAGGCCTGCCCCGTCGACGCCATCGTCGGCGGCGCCAAGCACATGCACACCGTCATCGACCCGCTGTGCACCGGCTGCGAACTGTGCGTGCCGGCGTGCCCGGTGGATTGCATCGTGATGGTGGCGGCGTAGCGCGGTTGGGCCGCGCTCGCCTTCGAAGATCAAACCCCATCCGGCCTTCGCCGGGATGACGCCGGAGCAGGTCGTGCCTACTTCGCCTGCGCGCCCTGCAATGCCTCGACCGCCGGCTGCGGCGCGCACGCCGAGCACACGCGCTCGACCGTATAGCCCTTCGCGCGCAGCTTCTCGACCACGCCGTCTTCGCCCAGCAGGTGTAGCGCGCCGACGACGACGAGCGTGTCGCCCTTCTTCTTCCCATCCAGCATCTGCTGGATCTGCGGCACCCACGCGTCGTTGCGCTCGACGTTGACGATGCGGTACGTCTGCGGCGTCTTGTCGCGCATTTCCTCGCGCGTGAGCGTGTCCAGCGTCGGCAGGTCGCCATCGCGCCATGCGTTGTGCAGCTCGCTCAGCATGCCCGGCATGTCCGTGGGCTTGTCGAGGAATTCCTTCAGCGACGTCACCTGCTCGTCCATCGGCGTGGAGTCGAGCACGCTCAGTTGCAGGTCGATGGATTCCAGCCCGCCCGTGGGCTTCCCGTCGGCAAGCGCCTGCTGCATCAGCACTTGGTCCAGCCCCTTGTCGGGACGGAAGCCCATCTGCTGCGACACGCCGAGCATCAGCGACAGGTTCACGAACCACGGCTCATACGAATCGAACTGCGCGATCGACGCGCCACGCTGGGCGAGGATGCGCTTGAACTTCTCGCGCAGCGCCGGCGGCAGCACCTGACTCAGCGTGCGCCCGTCGGCATACCCCGCGGCGGCGAGGAACTTCTGCGCCATCGCCGGATCCAGCATCTGCTCCGGCGGCACTTCGAAAACGATCTTGTCGGCGCTGGCGAAGGCTTGGTCGATGTCGCCGGAGATCGGGTAATCGTCGGCCTTCAACAGGTGGAACGACCCCAGCAGGTACACCGCGTTGTCGCGGTCGGACACCTTCCACAGCAGCGGCACGGGCGGTGCCTTCGTCGGCATGGGCGCCGCGCTCGCAGCGGGCGCCGCCGGCGAGGGCGAGCGCGCCTGCTCGACGGCGAGCGCCACCGACATCAGGCCGACGGCGGCGGCGAGCGAAAGGCACAACAGCTTGAGGCGGCGACGCATCGGGGCGGTGATCCGGAATCAGGGAGCGGAATGGGCGTAGGTCTTCTCGCCGGCCTGGATCGCAAGGTCCAGCCGGTTTTCCGGCGGCGGCAGCGGGCAGGTCGCGAAAGCGGTGAACGCGCAGGGCGGATTGCGCGACTGGTTGAAATCGAGGATCACGGTGCCGCCAACGCCGGGCTTGGCGACGTCCAGGAACCGTCCGGCCGGATAGCTGCCGTGCCCGCTGGTGCGGTCGGCGAACACGAGGAACAGCGTCTCCTCGCCTTCGTCGAGCGCTTCGATGCGGAAGGTCTTGCCATCGCGTTCGAACTCGATCGCGCCCGGATTCGGCACCGCATCGGTGGTGCCGATGATGTTGGCGATCTCCAGCGTCTTGCCGGCTTCATGCGGGACGAAGCGTCCTTCCACGCGCCAGTCCGCGCCGGTCGGCCAGTACTGGATGCCGCCGAACCCGGTGCGCGTGGGCGCGTCGGCGTGCTTCACGCGCAGCAGGTAACGGTCGGCGCGCTTGATCACCGTCGCCAGTCCCTTGCCCTCGTCGAAACCGATGACGCTGGGGCCGGTCGGTGCGTCGTCGGCGCGCAGGATAGCCTCGCTCGTGAACGGCTGGCCATCGAGCGTGATCGGCGCGCCCTTCTCCGGCACGAAGCGGACCCGGCCCTGGCTCACGTCGATCATGCCCAGGTGCGCCGGGCCGACCGACAGCTTGATGCCGTTGCCGGCGGAGGAGCCGATGTAGTGCGAGCCCGGATCGATCCAGTGCAGGCCGACCAGACTGGTCCAGCCGTCGGGCTTGGTGAGTTCGGCGATGCGCTGCTGGCGCACCATGTCGAGTTCACGCTGGAACGCCACCTGCGCGGCCTTCGCCTGCTCGGCGCTCGCGGCCTCGTCCTTGCCGGAGCCGCAGGCCGTGATCGCACCCAGCATCATGAAGATCAGCGCGCCCTTCGCAACTGAAGTCATTCAACGTCCTCGCAGGAACCAGCGGTCGATATCGGGCAGCGTGAAGCGTGCCCACGTGGGTCGGCCATGATTGCACTGGCCGGAGCGTTCGGTGATTTCCATCTCGCGCAACAGGGCGTTCATCTCGGGCAATGTGAGACGCCGGTTGGCGCGAACGGCGCCATGGCAGGCCATGGTCGCCAGGAGTTCGTCGCGCGCGGCGCCGACCCGCCGCGACTGGCCGTGTTCGCGCAGGTCCGCCAGCACGTCGCGCAGCAGGGCCTCGACGTCGCCATGGGCGAGCAGCGCCGGCACCGAGCGCAGCGTCAGCGACTGCGGGCCGCTGCGGGTCACTTCGAAACCGAGTTCGGCCAGGGTCTGCGCCTCGCGTTCGGCGACGTCGGCTTCGCGCTCGGACACGGCGAGCGTCGCCGGCACCAGCAGCGGCTGCGTGCGCAGGCCTTCGCCGTCGTGCGCGTGCTTGAGCTTTTCGTAGCCGATGCGTTCGTGCGCGGCATGCATGTCGACGACGATCAGGCCTTCCGCGCTCTCGGCCAGAATGTAGATGCCATGCAGCTGCGCAATCGCGTAGCCCAGCGGCGGCAGCGAGGCGTCGTCGCTGTACGGCAACGCGGTGGGCTGCGACGGCTGTGCGAACGACGGCGCGATCGCGGTCGCCGAATCGGCGCCGTACAGCGCCGCGTAGCCGGCCCGTGTTTCGGCGACCTGCATCGGCAGCGGGGACTGCGTGGCGCGATCGAGATAGCCATGGGCCGGCGCGGTGCCATATCCGCCGAAGGCCGGCGCACCCGGCGCATCGTTGGCGGGCATTCCCGCAACGCCCGCGACGGTGCCGGCGCGCGTTTCGGCCAGCGCGTTCTGCAACGTGCGATAGACGAAATCGTGGATCAGGCGCGAATCGCGGAACCGCACTTCGTGCTTGGCCGGATGCACGTTGACGTCGACGCGGCGCGGGTCGAGTTCGAGGAACAGGACGTACGCCGGCTGTCGCCCGTGGAAGAGCACGTCGGCATAGGCCTGCTTGATCGCATGGGCGATGCTGCGGTCGCGCACGGCGCGGCCGTTGACGTAGAGGTACTGCTGGTCGGCGCTGGCGCGGTTGTAGGCCGGCTGGGCGATCCAGCCGTGGAGCCGCAAACCGGCGCCTTCGTGTTCGATGCGCAGCACGTTGCGTGCGAATTCCTCGCCGAGCGCTTCGTGCAGGCGCACTTCGGACAGCAGGTCGCCCTCGCCTTTCCAGCGACGCGACGGCTTGCCGTTGTGGGACACGCGCAGTTCGACGTCCGGGCGCGCCAGCGCGAGCTGGCGCAGCCATTCCTCGATGTGGCCCAGCTCGGTGCGTTCGGCCTTCAGGAATTTGCGACGCGCCGGCACGTTGAAGAACAGGTCGCGGACTTCGACCGTCGTGCCCTGCGGATGCGACTTGGGCGTGACTTCGCCGAGGCGGCCGCCGTCGATTTCCAGCGTCGCGGCGCGATCGGTGCCGTCGCGGCGCGAGGTGAGCGCGAAGCGGCTGACGGAGGCGATCGAGGGCAGCGCTTCCCCACGGAAGCCGAGCGTCGCCACGCCTTCCAGGTCGTCCAGCGACGCGATCTTGCTGGTCGCGTGGCGGGACACCGCCAGCGGCAGCTGGTCCGGCTCGATGCCCTTTCCGTCGTCGCGGATGCGGATGAGGCGGACGCCCCCTTCTTCCAGGTCGATGTCGATGCGGCGCGCGCCGGCATCGAGCGCATTTTCGACCAGCTCTTTGACCACCGAAGCGGGACGCTCGATGACCTCGCCTGCGGCGATCTGGTTGATGAGGGTGTCGGGGAGCTGGCGGATCGTCACGGCTTGGCGATGCGGTGCGGCATCGTCGAAGGAATCGCGTTCATCATAGCCGACGCGGCGGCCGGTTCGGCCGTTCGCGCAAACGAAAACGCCCGGCATTCACCGGGCGTCTTCCTGGACCGTCGAGGGGCGATCAGAGGCTGCCGCCGCTGCCTTCGCCGCCGGTCGCGTAGGCCGCATCGGCACGTGCCGCATAGAGCGTGCCCGGCGGCGGCTGGCGGGTGAAATAGGTATTGACGCCGTCCAGCACCGCACGCGCCAGCTTGCTCTGGTGCGCGGGGTCGTTGAGGCGCTTTTCCTCGTCCGGATTGGAGATGAAGGCCGTTTCCACCAGCATCGCCGGCATGTCGGAGGTGCGCAGCACGGCGAAGTTGGCGCGCTCGATGTTCGGCTTGTGGTTGGCGCCGACGCGCTTGAGGCCGTCCAGCACCTGGCCGGCGGCATCTTCGGACGCCTTCATGTGGCCGCTCTGGGTCAGGTCGAGCAGCACCGACGCCAGCGTGTTGCTGGTCTGTTCCAGGCGCACGCCGCCGATCAGGTCGGAGGCGTTTTCCTTGTCGGCCAGCCAGCGGGCGCGCTGCGACGACGCGCCCTTCAGCGAGAGCACGTAAACCGACGAACCCTTCGCGGCGCGGTTTTCCGCGGCGTCGGCGTGGATCGAGATGAACATGTCCGCCTTGGCCGAACGCGCCAGCTGCGCGCGTCGCGGCAGCGGGATGAACACGTCGGTGTCGCGGGTGAGGTAGGCCTTCAGGCCCGGCGTGGCATTGACCTGACGGGCGAGTTCCCGGGCGATCGCCAGCGTCGCGTCCTTCTCCCGCTTGCCCGACGGGCCGATCGCGCCGGGATCCTGCCCGCCATGGCCGGCGTCGATGGCGATGACGAGCGGGCGCATGCCGCGACCGCGCATCACATCCTTCATCGTCTTGACCGGCGGTTGGGCCGCGGGCGTTTCCATCGACGTCGCTGCGCCTGCCGAACCCGGCATCGGAGTCGGAACGCCGGTGGCTATGCGGGTCGGAACGCCCGTCGCGATGGTGGTCGCGACCGGCGCCTTGGCGACCGCAACCGCCGGGGCGAGCGTGTTCTGGGGCGTGGCCGGTGCGGCGGCCGTCTGGGCCGGCGTCGGCATCGGCGTGACGCTCGGCATCGCGGACGGCGGAACGGTGGCGGCCGACACGGTCGCCGGGGCGGGCGCGGCCGATGCCGCCGGCGCGGTGTCGTTACCCGCGACGATCTGCGTGATCAGGCGCGTCGTCGCGGCAGACGATGCGGCCGGGTCGAACTTCTGCGCCGTGGACGCAGCAGCCGGCGCCGGTTCGGCGGTGGTCGTCGCCGCCGGCTGGGCAGTCGCAGGCGTGGCCGCCGCTACCGCCGTGGTGGGAGTCGCGCCATCGCCCGGCCATTCCAGCACCAGGCGCGGGCCGTCGCCGGCCTGTTCGATGCGGGGTTTGAGCACGGCGACCGGCTGGGCCAGGTCGAACACGATGCGGGCGGTGCCGGGCGTCGGCTCGCCGGTACGGACCGCCTTCACCACGCCACTGGCCGACGGCAGACGGAAACCACGCGCCAGGGCCGAGGCAGGAAGATCGATGACGAGACGGTCCGGCCCCTTGAGGCTGATGACCTTGAACTCAGCGGCGCGGTCGAGGGCAATCTCGGCGCGGGTGCCGGTGGCGCCGTCCCGAAGCTCCAAGCCCTTGATTTCACTGGCATGCGCCAGATTCCAGGCCAGCGCGCCGAGCAGCGCGAGGCCGAGCAGACATTTCTGGACGGTGGCGGCCGTGACACGCATGGACGGTAGTCAAGCACCGCGAAATCAATTTTGCAAGCACTTTTCCCTTACGAATCCGGCACCTGCCGAAGTTTCCTGCAAATCCGTTCAGGAGTCGTCCGCAACTTCCTGCCCGGGAGTCACCCGCCCCGCCCAGGCGTCGCCCACCGGCGAGCCGGCATGCAGCCGGGCGATGCGTCCCGGGCCGCGCATCGACAGTTCGATGGTCAGGTCGGGCCGGGGAAGCGCACCGGCGCCCCGCTCCGGCCACTCGACCAGCCACAGCCGCACGTCCGCGCTGTCGAGGCCGAGGAATTCCAGCTCGCCCGGATCGGCGATGCGGTACAGATCCAGGTGCCACGCTTCGCCGTCGGTGAGCGGATAACGTTCGACGAGCGTGTAAGTCGGGCTGCGGATCGCGCCCTGCACGCCGAGTGCGCGAAGCAACGCGCGTGCGATCGTCGACTTTCCCGCGCCCAGATCGCCATGCAGATGCACCACCGCCTGCGCGGGACGCGTCATCGCAAGGCGTGCGCCCAATGCATCGGTGGCATCGACGTCAGGCAACCACAGTTCGGTCATTGCATCTGTTCCCTGCAGTTGGACGGCGGGTTGGAGAAGTGGCGAAGCCACGGCATCAGGTCGCTGGGCAACAATCCGCGTTCGCCGCCATCGTGTGCGGCCGCATCGCCCGCCGCCGAATGCAGCAGCGCGCCGCACGCGGCGGCATCGAATGCATTCATTCCCTGCGCACGCAGGGCCGCGATGACGCCGCTCAGCACATCGCCCATGCCGCCCACGGCCATGCCGGGATTGCCCGCGGCAATCACGCGCGGCGTTTCGTGCGCAGACATCACGATGGTGCCGGCGCCCTTCAGCACGACGACGCACGCATAACGATCGCTCAGCGCTCGCGCCGCAGCGAAGCGATCGCGCTGCACGTCGGCGGTGCTGGTTTCGAGCAGGCGCGCCGCCTCGCCCGGATGCGGCGTGATCACCGCATCGGCCGGCAACGCGAACGGACGCGTCGCCAGCAGGTTCAATGCATCGGCGTCGAGCAGCAGCGGTTTTCCGCTGGCGATCGCGCGCTCGTACAGCGGAAGACCCCACTGGCTGCGTCCGAGTCCGGGCCCGAGCGCGATCGCATCGGCGCGTTCGAGCGCGGCGTGCAATGCGTCGGCATCGCCGACTTCATGCGCCATCGCTTCGGGCAGGCGCGCGAGCAATGGCGCGATGTGCCGTTCGCGCGTCGCCACTTCGACCAGCCCCGCGCCGCTTCGCAATGCCGCTTCCGCACAGAGCATGATCGCGCCGCCGCAGCCGTGGTCGCCGCCGATGCACAGCACGCGGCCGTTGCGTCCCTTGTGGCTGTCGCGCGGACGCGGTGCGAGCCAGTGCGGCAGGTCGGTCGCGGCCAGTCGTTCGGCGATGGAGGTGACGCCATCGAAATCCGAGGCGTCCAGTTCGAGCGATGCGAGCGACAACGCGCCCACGTGATCGAGCGCGGCGCCCGTGCGCGAACCCGCCTTCGGCGCGATGAATTCCATCGTGCGGGTGGCGACCACCGCTGCGCCCGCAGCGCTGCCGCGATCGGCATCGACACCGCTGGGCACGTCGAGCGCGAACACGGCCGCAGCGTGCGCGTTCATCGCGGCGATGAGCGTCTGCGTCGGCGCATCGGGTTCCCGGGAAAAGCCTATGCCGAACAGCGCATCGACCAGCACGTCGCATGGCGGAAGCGACTGCGCGACCGCAGCGACTTCGCCACCGGCCGCGGAATATTCATCGGCCGCGCGACGGGCGAGCTCGCTGCGCGGTACGTGTTCAGGCAGGCGCACGACGCGGACGTCGCGTCCGGCCTGCTTCGCATGTCGCGCGAGCACATAGCCATCGCCGCCGTTGTTTCCCGGCCCGCAGACGACCAGGATGCGCATCGCCTCCGGCCAGCGCGCGAGGAGATCGCGCCACGCGGCCTGGCCGGCGCGGCGCATCAGTTCGAACCCGTCGCCCAGGCGATTCGTGGCACGCGCCTCGATCCGGCGCAGCGCAGCCGCGTCGAAGAGCGAGTGGACGAACGCAGCGGAGGCGTGGGACATCGCGCGATTCTATACTTGCCGTGCCGTGAACCCGACCGCATCGCCCGCCGCCCCGCCCCGTTCCGCGCCCGACTACGTTGCGCTGGCGATGCGCGTGCGCGAGCTGGCGCGCGAGTTCGGGTTCCAGCGGTGCGGCATCGCGGGGGTGGAACTCGGCGACGACGAGGCGTACCTGCGCGACTGGCTGGCGCAAGGCCTGTACGGGTCGATGGACTGGATGGCACGCCATGGCGAGCTGCGTGCGCGTCCGGACGAACTGCATCCGGGCACCGTGCGCGTGATTTCGGTCGGCCTGGACTACGGGCGCGACAGCGACGAAGCCTGGGCGACGCTCGAGGACGCCGAACGCGCCTACGTCGCGCGCTACGCGCTTGGCCGCGACTACCACAAGCTGATGCGCCAGCGCCTGCAGCGCCTGGCCGACCGCATCGCCGAGGTCGTCGGGCCGTTCGGCCATCGCGTGTTCGTCGATTCGGCGCCGGTGCTCGAACGTGCGCTTGCGCGGAACGCGGGCCTTGGCTGGATCGGCAAGCACACCTGCCTGATCGACAAGGACGGCGGTTCGTTCTTCTTCCTCGGCGAGATCTACGTCGACCTGCCGTTGCCGGTCGACGTGCCGGCGAGCGCGCATTGCGGCACGTGCCGGCGCTGCATCGACGTATGCCCGACGCAGGCGATCGTCGCGCCGTACCGGCTCGATGCGCGGCGTTGCATCGCCTACCTCACGATCGAACACGAAGGCGCGATTCCCGAAGACCTGCGCGCGCCGATCGGCAACCGCATCTTCGGTTGCGACGACTGCCAGCTGGTGTGCCCCTGGAACAAATTCGCCCAGCGCACGGACGAACCGGATTTCCGCGTTCGCAACGACCTGGACAAGGCGACGTTGCTGGACCTGTTCGCGTGGAGCGAGGAAGAGTTCCTGCAGCGCACGGAAGGTTCCGCGATCCGCCGCAGCGGCCACGAGCGCTGGCTGCGCAACATCGCCGTCGCGCTGGGGAATGCGCCCTCGACGCCGGAAGTGATCGGCGCGTTGCGTGCGCGCCGCGACGCCGTGAGCCCGATGGTGCGCGAGCACATCGACTGGGCGCTGCGCCGGCATGGTGCGAACGGCCCCGTGTGACTGGGTAGCCCGGGTAAGCGAAGCGCACCCGGGCTAAATGGCGATCAGCCGCGCAGCTGCTCCAGCAATGCACGCGTCACCGGATCGTCAGCCTGCGCCTGGCCTTCCAGCGCCGGGAGCAGGCGACTGGCGACCTGCTTGCCGAGCTCCACGCCGAACTGGTCGAAGGCGTTGATGCCCCACACCAGCGACTGCAGGTAAACGCTGTGTTCGTACAGCGCGAGCAACGCGCCGAAGGAATGCGGCGTCAGCGCTTCCAGCAGGATCGTCGTCGTCGGACGGCCGCCGGCATACGCGCGGTGCGGATCGTCGCTGGACCGACCGTTCGCGAACGCTTCGGTCTGCGCGAGCAGGTTGGCGTGCAGCGCGCGATGGTTCTGCGGGTACGGCGCATCGGCGCGCACCACGCCGATGAAATCGGCCGGCACGATCGAGGTGCCCTGGTGCAGCGCCTGGAAGAAGCTGTGCTGCGTGTCGGTGCCGGCGCCGCCCCACCACACGGGCACGGTTTCAACGCCGACCGGCGAGCCATCGGTACGCACCGACTTGCCGAGGCTTTCCATCACCAGCTGCTGGAGATAGTTCGACAGCAGCTTCAGGCGTTCGTCGTACGGCAGCACCGCCTGCGTCGAATAGCCCAGGCCGTTGCGATTCCACACGCTGGTCAGCGCATGCCACACGGCGAGGTTGCGCTCCACCGGCGTGCGCAGCACGTGCGCGTCCATCTGCGCGGCGCCGTCGAGCATCTGTTCGAACGCGTCCATGCCGATGGCCAGCGCGATCGGGAAACCGACCGCCGACCACAGCGAGTACCGCCCACCGACCCAGTCCCACATCGGCAGTATGCGTTCGGCGGGAATGGAGAACGCCTGCGCGGCGCGCTCGACGTTCGCCGACACGGCGTACAGGCGTTCGGTGCCGCCCAGCCAGTCGCGCAGGATCGCACCGTTGAGCAGCGTTTCCTGCGTGCCGAACGTCTTGGAAATCAGGATCGCGGCGGTGCGCGCGGGATCGAGCCCGGCCAGCACGCGCTGCGCGGCGTGGCCGTCAACGTTGCTGAGGAAGTGCACGCGGAAGCGGCCGGGCTTCGGGCCGCTCAATGCATCGACCGCGAGGCGCGGACCCAGATCGGAGCCGCCGATACCGACGCTGACGATGTCGGTGATGCCGGTGGCGGCAAGCGAATCGACCAGCGCGCGCATGCGCTTGCGTGCATCCAGCGCCTGCGCATGCGCGGCCTTGGCGACGGGTGCGTCGGACAGATCGCTGCGCAGCGACGTGTGCAGCACGCTGCGGCCTTCGGTCAGGTTGATCTTCTCGCCGTCGAACAGCGCCTTCAGGCGTGCCGGCGCATCGACCGACTGCGCGAGCGCGAACAGCGCGGCGAGCGCATCGCGGTCGTAGTGCTGGCGCGCGAAGTTGGCGTAGATCGGGCCGACGCGCAGGGCGAAATCCTGCGCGCGTGCCGCATCGCTGGCGATCAGCTTCGCCAGCGGGGTTTGCTGGATGCGCCCGACCTGGGCGCGCAGTTGGCTCAGACGGGACGCGGCATCCATAGGCGGGTCAGGCCGCCTGTGCCGGCATCGAGCGGTTGGTGTGCGTCAGCGCGTTGTCGCGGTCGACGTACACCAGCGTCGGCTTGTACTTGGCCGCCTCGGCTTCATCGCACACGCCGTAGGCGCAGATGATGACCAGGTCGCCCGGCTGCGCGCAGTGCGCGGCGGCGCCGTTCACCGAGATCACGCCACTGCCTTCCTCGCCACGGATGGCGTAGGTGACGAAGCGGTGGCCGCTGTTCACGTTGTAGATGTGGATCTGCTCGTACTCACGGATGCCGGAGATGTCGAGCAGGCGACCGTCGATCGCGCACGAGCCTTCGTAATGCAGCTCGGCGTGGGTCACCGTCGCGCGGTGGATCTTGGCCTTGAGGATGTTCAGTTGCATGGGTTTGAGCTCCGGCCACAGCGCACGGGCGCTGGCGTGCAAGGGATTTGGGCAAGTCTAGCAGCGCATGGCGCGGTGCAACATCATCCGGCCTTCGCGATCAGGCGGCGTTGCTGGAACGCTGCGGGCCGGCATTCGGCCCGCTCGTTCAGGCAGCGAATTCGAGGTTGTCGATAAGCCGCGTACGGCCCAGCCGTGCCGCGACCAGGGCAACCATGGAACCGGTTTCACCATCCGCGGGCTCGGTGAGGTCGGAGCGGCGAACGACGACGTAGTCCGGCTCGAAACCGGCCCCCGACAGGCGCTGCGCGGCCTGGGCTTCCACCGCCGCACGCGGCTGGCCGGCGCGGATCGCTTCGGCCATCGCGGCCAGGCACTGGCTGATCTGCGCCGCCTGCGTGCGCTCCTCGCCGGACAGGTACTGGTTGCGCGAACTCATCGCCAGCCCGCTGGACTCGCGGACGATGTCGGCGCCGATGATTTCGATCGGGAACCCAAGGTCGCGGACCATGTAACGCACGACCGCCAGCTGCTGGTAATCCTTGCGGCCGAACACCGCTACGTCCGGCTGCACCTGGTTGAACAGGCGCGACACCACCGTGGCGACGCCATCGAAATGGCCGGGGCGGCTGGCGCCTTCCAGCGTCGAGGTGACGGCGGGCACCTGCACGCGAACGGTCGCTTCCACGCCATAGGGGTACATCGTTTCCACCGACGGCAGCCACATCGCGTCGCAACCGGCGGCCTGAAGGCCCTTCGCGTCGGCTTCGGGCGTGCGCGGATAGCGCGCGAAATCCTCGTTGGGCCCGAACTGCGTCGGATTGACGAACACGCTGGCGACCACGCGGTCGGCGTGCTCGCGCGCGCGCTTGACCAGCGAGAAATGGCCGTCGTGCAGATTGCCCATCGTCGGTACGAAGGCGACACGCTGGCCGCCGCGTTTCCAGCCGCGCACGCGTTCGCGCAGCACATCGAGTTCGGTGATGGTTTCGATCATGGGGTCGTTTCAGACGTGGGGTTCTACAGCGCCGGTCGCGGGGGTCGCGTCACGCGTACGAATGTTCGGCATCCGGGAACGAGCCGTCGCGCACGGCCTGCGCATAGGCGGCGAACGCGCCGGCGACCGAGCCGCCTTCGCCGAGGAAATCCTTCACGAAACGCGGGCGGCGATGGCCGGAGTTCACGCCCAGCAGGTCGTGCAGCACCAGCACCTGACCGTCGCACTGCGGGCCGGCGCCGATGCCGATGGTGGGAATATCCAGGTCGCCGGTGATCGCCGCGGCGACCGGCGTGGGCACGCATTCCAGCACCAGCAACGTGGCGCCGGCTTCCTGCACGGCGCGCGCATCGTCGCGAAGACGCTTTGCGGCCGTCTCATCGCGACCCTGCACCTTGTAGCCGCCAAGGCGCAGCACGGACTGCGGCGTCAGGCCCAGGTGCCCGCAGACGGGAATCTCCCGATCGACCAGGAAACGGATGACTTCCAGCTTGTGCGCGGCACCTTCCAGCTTGACCATCGCCGCACCCGCCTGCAGCAGCCGGATCGACGCGTCCAGCGCGCGCTCCGGCGTGGCATCGGCAGCGAACGGCAGGTCGGCGATGAGCAGCGCCTTGTCCAGGCCGCGCGCGACGCAGGCGGTGTGGTACGCGACATCGGCGGTGGTGACCGGCAGCGTGCTGTCGTGGCCCTGCATCACCATGCCGAGCGAATCGCCGACCAGCACCAGGTCGATGCCGACCTCGTCCATCGTGCGCGCGAAGCCGGCGTCGTAGCAGGTCAGCATGACCAGCTTGCGGCCGTCGCGCTTGGCCTGCGCCAGCGCGGGCACGGTCCAGGGCTTCTCGTTCGGAGTTCCGCTGTACATGGGCAGTCGTTGGCGCCGGCGCGAACGCTCAGGCGGGATCGAGGGGGTCCGCATACGTTACCCCCTCGACCTGCGCCGGTGCCATCCTCGCCAGCGCCTGCGCGGCGGTCCCGACGTCGGGAATGCGCGCGTCCGGCGCGATTTCGGCCAGCGGCACCAGCACGAAGGCACGCTCGTGCAAGCGCGGATGAGGGACGTGAAGGCCAGCCTCACTGATGCGCGCCTCGCCGTAGAGCAGCAGATCGAGGTCCAGCGTGCGTGGCCCCCAGCGGTCGCTGCCGTCGTCCAGCCGGCGGCGGCCGGCGTGGCGCTCGATCTCGAGCAGGTCCTCCAGCAGCTGCCGCGGCGTGCGCCGCGTGTGCAGCAGCGCGACCGCATTGATGAAATCCGGCTGGTCCGTGACGCCCCACGCGGCGGTGCGATACAGCTTCGACGCGCGCACCAGGCGGGTATCCGGCAGCGCTGCCAGCGAGCGCAGCGCGGCCTTCAACGTGGCGACGCTGTCGCCCAGGTTGCTGCCCAAGCCGATGAAGGCCGGGCTTTCCACCGTTTCGTCCATCCGCGGCGGCTAGTGCCCGCCGTTGCCGGTCTTGCGGCGGCGGCGGCGCTTGCGCGGCGCATCGCCTTCTTCACCGGACTCGACTTCGCGGTGCGCTTCCTGCGTGGCCAGGGCATGGGCAGGGTCGGCCTGCGCGTCTCGCCAGAACGCCACGTCGTCTGCGTGCTCGTCGGACGCGGCCAGGCGCAGGTTGAGGAAATCGAACGCCGCGCGGAAACGCGGATGCGCCAGGGTCCGGAACACACGCTTGCGCTGGCGCAGCGAGAACCGCGACTGCAGCAGCCAGATTTCCTGCATCGGCAGCGAGAACCGGCGCGGCAGCGCGATGGTTTCCAACTGGTGCACGGTGACCCGGTCGGCCGCGCGACGCTGCGCTTCGGCCACGTGGACGCCCTGCGCCTGCAGCGTCATCAGCGCGCGGCAGTACGCCGGCCACAGCAGCAACGCGAACAGGAACGCCGGCGACACCGGCTCGTCGTTCGCCACGCGCGTGTCGGTGCCCTTGAGGCCTTCCAGCACCATGCGGCGCAGCGCGCCGCTGCGGTTGGACTTGAGCGCGGCCGCGGTTTCCGGCAGCAGCGCCGGCAACAGGCCGTGACGCTCCAGGCCGATGAAACTCTTCACCGCATGGCCGGAGAGGAACAGCTTCAGGCATTCCTCGAACAGGCGCGCCGGCGCGGCTTCGCGCAGCAGCGGCGCCAGTTGCGCGATCGGCTTGGCCGTTTCGGTTTCGATCTCGAAATCGAGCTTGGCCGCAAGCCGCACCGCGCGCAGCATGCGCACGGGGTCTTCGCGATAGCGCGTTTCCGGGTCGCCGATCAGGCGCATCAGGCGATTGCGCACGTCCTCGAAGCCGCCGGTGTAATCGCGTACCGAGAAATCCTCGATCGCGTAGTACAGCGCGTTGGCGGTGAAGTCGCGGCGCACCGCGTCGTCCTCGATCGTGCCGTACACGTTGTCGCGCAGCACGCGGCCGCCTTCGTGCAGCTCGCGGTCGCCGCTGCCGTCGTCGCTGTTGGCGCGGAAGGTGGCCACTTCGATGATCTCGCGACCGTAGACGACGTGCGCCAGGCGGAAGCGGCGGCCGATCAGGCGGCAGTTCCGGAACAGCCCCTTGACCTCTTCCGGCGTCGCGTTGGTGGCGACGTCGAAGTCCTTCGGGTGGCCGCCGATGAGCAGGTCGCGCACGGCGCCGCCGACGAGGAAGGCGTCGAAACCGCCTTCACGCAGGCGATAAAGCACGCGCAGGGCATTGGGGCTGATGTCGCGCCGCGAGACGTTGTGCTGGTCGCGCGGGATGATCTGCAATTGGGTTCGGATATGAGGTTGCATCAGGCGGGCGTGCCGCGGATCCTTGGAAAG
>Ga0209676_1001232_pt1 | contig 27033 bp, 18 predicted proteins | sample AraplaCvi_mLB_r2_FD_184282 | JGI IMG/M metagenome (GOLD analysis project Ga0209676, IMG submission 184282) | Arabidopsis root microbial communities from North Carolina, USA - plate scrape MF_Cvi_mLB_r2 (SPAdes) (version 2) | ecosystem: Host-associated > Plants > Roots > Endosphere | place: USA... | reverse complement strand
TGGATGATCTTGCCGTTACCGCGAACCGGGCCGTCGAGGCGCTGCAGGTTGCAGTTGATGACGAAGATCAGGTTGTCCAGCTTCTCGCGGCCGGCCAGGGCGATCGCGCCCAGGGATTCCGGCTCGTCGCACTCGCCGTCGCCCATGAAGCACCAGACCTTCTGCTTGCCGGCCGGGATGAAGCCGCGCGCTTCCAGGTACTTCATGAAGCGTGCCTGGTAGATGGCCTGGATCGGGCCCAGACCCATCGATACGGTCGGGAACTGCCAGAAGTCAGGCATCAGCCATGGGTGCGGGTACGAAGACAGGCCGTTGCCGTCTACTTCCTGACGGAAGTTGTTCATCTGGTCTTCGCTGATGCGGCCTTCCATGAAGGCACGGGCGTAGACGCCTGGCGAGGCGTGGCCCTGGAAGAAGATCAGGTCGCCGCCGTGTTCTTCGGTCGGGGCCTGGAAGAAGTAGTTGAAGCCGATGTCGTACAGGGTGGCGCTGGAGGCGAAGCTGGAGATGTGTCCGCCCAGGTCCGAGTCTTTCAGGTTGGTACGCATGACCATGGCCAGGGCGTTCCAACGCACCATCGAGCGAATGCGGCGTTCCATGAACAGGTCGCCAGGCATGCGTGCTTCGTGGGTGACAGGGATGGTGTTGCGGTATGGCGTGGTGATCGCATACGGCAGCTGGGAGCCACTACGGGTGGCCAGCTCGCCCATACGGGTCATCAGGTAATGAGCGCGGTCTTCGCCTTCTTTGTCGAGGACCGACTCCAGGGCATCCAGCCATTCCTGGGTTTCGATTGGATCGAGGTCTTGCATGGCTTGCTCCAGGGCGGAAAGGCAACCAGAATCGATTGCCTGAAGTTGCGACTGGCCTTATGGGCAGACGTCGTGAATTCTTGGATTACCGGGGTGTCCTCCGGCGCCGTGTAGTTTTACTACATTTGCTTTCGCATTTCATGCTTTTACACGACACGGGTAGTAGTAAAACTACATTTGTGCGACGTTTCGTCGCATGCTGGCTTGTGAGGAAAAACGTTCATGTTGGTTGGCGTTGTGTCGCGAGCGGGTAATTCTTGATGGTTGTTGCCATTTTTTCGTTCATTTCAGCTATTTCCAACTTTTGTACGACAGTCCAACCGTGGTCCGGCTTCCCCTTGGCCGCTTCTTCCCCTCTATTTCACGCCGATCAAGGATAGACCATGCGCCTACCTTTGCCGTCCGATCTGCCCGCTACCCTGCAACCACTGGTCGCGCGCAACCAGCAATTCATCAGCGATGCCGTGGCTGCCCACCCGGAACTCGACCTGCAGGCCTGGAGCCCGCTGCACCGGCAGCAGTTCGACCAGGTGGCCGCCGCCAGCGACTTCGTGCTCGGCCTGGCCCGGCGCGAGCCGGCCATGTTGTTCGGCCTGCTGGCCAGTGGCGAGCTGGACCGGCGTTACGCCGCGGGTGAGCTGCGCCGGCATGTCGCAGCCGCCGCCCAGGCGGCGCAGAGCGAGGACGAGCTGGCACGCAACCTGCGCCGCGAGCGCAACCGCCAACAGCTGCGCATCATCTGGCGCGACATCACCCGCCAGGCCGCGCTGGGCGAAACCTGCCGCGACCTGTCCGACCTGGCCGATGCCGCCATCGACGAAGCCTACCAATGGCTGTACCCGCGCCATTGCCAGCAGTTCGGCACGCCTGTCGGCAACCGCAGCGGCCAGCCGCAGCACATGGTGGTGCTGGGCATGGGCAAGCTGGGCGCGGTGGAGCTGAACCTGTCGTCGGACATCGACCTGATCTTCGCCTTCCCTGAAGGCGGCGAAACCGAAGGGGTGAAACGCTCGCTGGACAACCAGGAGTTCTTCACCCGCCTGGGCCAGCGCCTGATCAAGGCGCTGGACCCGGTCACCGTCGACGGCTTCGTGTTCCGCGTCGACATGCGCCTGCGCCCCTACGGTTCGGCCGGCGCGCTGGTGCTCAGCTTCAATGCCCTGGAGCAGTACTACCAGGACCAGGGCCGTGACTGGGAACGCTATGCGATGATCAAGGCGCGGGTGGTGGCCGGCGACCAGGCGGCCGGCGCGCAGCTGCAGGAGATGCTGCGGCCGTTCGTGTACCGCCGCTACCTGGACTTTTCCGCGATCGAAGCGCTGCGCACCATGAAGCAGCTGATCCAGCAGGAAGTGCGGCGCAAGGGCATGGCCGACAACATCAAGCTGGGTGCCGGTGGCATTCGCGAGGTGGAATTCATTGCCCAGGCCTTCCAGCTGATCCACGGCGGGCGCGACCTCAGCCTGCAACAGCGGCCGCTGCTGAACGTACTGGCCACCCTCGAGGGCCAGGGTTATCTGCCGCCGGCGGTGGTCGCCGAGCTGCGCGAAGGTTATGAATTCCTGCGCTATACCGAGCACGCCATCCAGGCCATTGCCGACCGCCAGACGCAGATGCTGCCGGACAGCGAGACCGATCAGGCGCGGGTGGCCTACATGCTCGGTTATGCCGACTGGCAAAGCTTCCATGACCAGCTGACGCACTGGCGTGGCCGCATTGACTGGCACTTCCGCCAGGTGATCGCCGACCCGGATGATGAAGACGGCGAGGGCGAACTGGTGGTGGGTGGCGAATGGTCGCCGCTGTGGGAGCAGGCGCAGGATGAAGAGGCCGCTGGCCGTCAGCTGCAAGAGGCCGGTTTCCAGCAGCCCGCCGAAGCCCTGCGGCGCCTGGCCGCGCTGCGCTCGAGCCCGCAGCTGCGTTCGATGCAGCGGATTGGCCGCGAGCGCCTGGACGCCTTTATCCCGCGGTTGCTGGCCCAGGCTGTGGAGCATGACAACCCCGACCTGGTGCTCGAACGCGTGCTGCCGCTGGTCGAGGCCGTGGCACGGCGTTCTGCCTACCTGGTGTTGCTCACCGAGAACCCCGGCGCCTTGCGCCGCCTGCTGACCCTGTGCGCCGCCAGCCCGTGGATTGCCGAGCAGATTGCCCGCTACCCGCTGCTGCTCGACGAACTGCTCAACGAAGGCCGCCTGTTCAGCCCGCCACTGGCGCCGGAGCTGGCCAGCGAGCTGCGCGAACGGCTGACGCGCATTCCCGAGGACGACCTGGAACAACAGATGGAGGCGCTGCGCCACTTCAAGCTGGCCCATAGCCTGCGCGTGGCCGCTTCGGAAATCAGCGGCAACCTGCCACTGATGAAAGTCAGCGACTACCTGACCTGGCTGGCCGAAGCCATTCTCGACCAGGTGCTGGCCCTGGCCTGGCGCCAGACCGTGGCCCGCCATGGCCAGCCCAGGCGCAGCGACGGCAGCCTGTGCGACCCGGGCTTCATCATCATCGGCTACGGCAAGGTGGGTGGCCTGGAATTGGGCCACGGCTCGGACCTGGACCTGGTATTCATCCACGACGGCGACCCGCAGGCGGAAACCGACGGCGCCAAGCCCATCGACAGTGCGCAGTTCTTCACCCGCCTTGGCCAGCGCATCATCCACCTGCTGGCCACCCAGACCAACTCTGGCCAGCTGTATGACGTGGACATGCGCCTGCGCCCGTCGGGGGCCTCGGGCCTGCTGGTGAGTTCGCTGGGCGCGTTCGAGCGCTACCAGCAGAACGAAGCCTGGACCTGGGAGCATCAGGCCCTGGTGCGGGCCCGGGTACTGGTGGGTTGCCAGCAGGTGGGCGCGGCATTCGAAGGTGTGCGCGCCAAGGTGCTGGGTCAGGCCCGCGACCTGGAAAAACTGCGCAGCGAAGTGAGCGAAATGCGCGCCAGGATGCGCGACAACCTTGGCACCAAGGCCACCGCTGCCGGTACGGCGGCCAACGCCTTCGAGGCCGGTGTGCCGTTCGATATCAAGCAGGATGCCGGCGGTATCGTCGATATCGAATTTATGGTGCAATACGCTGCTTTGGCCTGGTCCCACGACCACCCGGCCATACTCCGATGGACCGATAACATCCGCATTCTGGAAGAGCTGGAGCAGGCAGGTTTGATGCCGGCCAGTGACGCGGTGCTGTTGCGTGAAGTGTACAAGGCGTTCCGCTCGGCTTCGCACCGCCAGGCCCTGCAGAAGCAGGCCGGGGTGATCGATGCGGCACAGTTTGCCGATGAACGCCGTGAGGTGCGGCGGATCTGGGGTGAGTTGGGCCTGACTTGATATCGAGTTGGCTTCATTCGCGGGCACGCCCGCTCCCACAGGGAAAGCGCAGGGCTGGATGGCTGTGCAATACCTGTGGGAGCGGGCGTGCCCGCGAATGGGCCATGTGAGTGGTACACTGTCCGCCACATAGCCTGAATATAAAGAGGGGAGGCCAGGCTGTACCGCAGCCTGCAGCCTCCCCGAGCGTTTCTGGACTAAGCATGAGAATACTGATCATTGGCCCCAGCTGGGTCGGCGACATGGTGATGGCGCAGACCTTGTTCCAGTGCCTGAAACAGCAGCACCCCGACTGCGTGATCGATGTGCTGGCCCCCGAGTGGAGCCGGCCGATCCTCGAACGCATGCCCGAGGTCCGTCAGGCCCTGAGCTTCCCGCTCGGCCACGGCGCGCTGGAACTGGCCACGCGTCGACGCATCGGCAAGTCCCTGGCCGGCCAGTACGACCAGGCCATCCTGCTGCCCAACTCGCTGAAGTCGGCGCTGGTGCCGTTCTTCGCCGGTATCCCCAAGCGCACCGGCTGGCGCGGCGAAATGCGCTTCGGCCTGCTCAACGATGTGCGCAAGCTGGACAAGGCCCGCTACCCGCTGATGATCGAGCGCTTCATGGCCCTGGCCTATGCGCCCGATGCCGAGCTGCCGCAGCCGTACCCACGCCCCAGCCTGCAGATCGAAGCGCAAAGCCGCGACGCTGCCCTGGCCAAGTTCGGCCTGGAGCTGGACCGCCCGGTGCTGGCGCTGTGCCCCGGTGCCGAGTTCGGCGAGGCCAAGCGCTGGCCGGCCGAGCACTACGCCAGCGTGGCCGATGCGATGATCCGCCAGGGCTGGCAGGTGTGGTTGTTCGGCTCGAAGAACGATCACCCGGTCGGCGAGCAGATCCGCGACCGGCTGATCCCGGGGCTGCGTGAAGAATCGTCCAACCTGGCCGGGGAAACCTCGCTGGCCGAAGCCATCGACCTGATGTCCTGTGCCGACGCAGTGGTGTCCAACGACTCCGGCCTGATGCACGTGGCTGCAGCCCTGAACCGCCCGCTGGTGGCCGTTTACGGCTCGACTTCACCGGGCTTCACGCCGCCGCTGGCCGAGCATGTCGAAGTGGTGCGCACCGGCATCGAGTGCAGCCCGTGCTTCGACCGCACCTGCCGCTTCGGCCACTACAACTGCCTGCGCCTGCTGGAACCGGGCAAGGTCATTGCCGCCCTGCACAGCCTGAGCGGGCCGGACCTGATCGATACCGTGGCCGAGGTCGACTAAGTGCGGGTACTGATCATCAAGACTTCGTCGCTGGGGGATGTGATCCACACCTTGCCGGCGCTTACCGATGCCGCCCACGCCATCCCGGGCATCCGCTTCGACTGGGTGGTGGAAGAAGGCTTCGCCGAGATCCCCGGCTGGCACCCGGCGGTCGATCAGGTGATCCCGGTGGCCATCCGCCGCTGGCGCAAGAACCTCTGGCAAACCATCAAGAGCGGCGAGTGGAAGGCGTTCAAGCAACGGGTACGCGAGCGCAAGTACGATCTGGTGATCGACGCCCAGGGCCTGGTCAAGTCGGCCTGGCTGACCCGCTATGTGAAGGCGCCGGTGGCTGGCCTGGACCGTTACTCGGCCCGCGAAGGCTGGGCCAGCCGCTTCTATGACCGGCGGCTGTCGGTCGCAACCGGCCAGCACGCGGTGGAGCGGGTGCGCCAGCTGTTCGCCATGGCCCTGGCCTATGACCTGCCGGAAGGCATCGGCAACTACGGCCTCGACCTCGAGCGCCTGCAACTGCCGCCGGCCGCCCCTTATGTGGTGTTCCTGCATGGCACCACCTGGGCGACCAAGCACTGGCCCGAAGCCTACTGGCGCGAACTGGCCGAGCGCATGGGCCGGCGCAAGCTGGAGGTGCGCCTGCCATGGGGCAACCCGGCCGAGAAGGCACGGGCCGAGCGCATCGCCCAGGGCTTGAACAACTGCCAGGTACTCCCCAAATTGAACCTTGCCGGCGTCGCCCGCGTGTTGGCGGCGGCAAAAGCCTGTGTGGCGGTCGATACCGGCCTCGGCCACCTGGCGGCGGCACTCGATGTGCCCACCATTTCGCTGTTCGGCCCGACCAACCCGGGCCTGACCGGCGCCTACGGACGGACCCAGATTCACCAGGCCAGTGACTGGCCCTGCGCGCCCTGCCTGCAGAAGAAGTGCACCTACAAACCGAGCGCCGACGACCTGCGCCGGTTCGATCTGAAACGCGAGTGGCCGCTGTGCTTCACTCGCCTGAATCCCGAGCATGTGGCGAGCCGCTTGAGCGCGTTGCTGCTGGCTGAGGATGTCCGTTGATGCAACTGGCTTTCGTGCTTTACAAATATTTCCCCTTCGGCGGGCTGCAGCGCGATTTCATGCGCATTGCCCTGGAATGCCAGAAGCGGGGCCACCAGATTCGCGTGTACACGCTGATCTGGGAGGGTGACATTCCGCCGGGCTTCGAAGTGCTGGTGGCGCCGGTGAAGGCGATTTTCAACCACCGCCGCAACGAGAAGCTCAGCGCCTGGATGGCCGCCGACCTGGCCAAGCGCCCGGTCGACCGCCTGATCGGCTTCAACAAGATGCCCGGGCTGGACGTGTACTACGCCGCCGACGGCTGCTTCGAGGACAAGGCGCAGACCCTGCGTGGCGGCCTGTACCGCCGCTGGGGCCGCTACCGGCACTTTGCCGAGTACGAGCGTGCGGTGTTCGCCAAGGACGCCCACACCGAAGTACTGATGATTTCCGAAGTACAGCAGCCGCTGTTCATCAAGCACTACGGCACTCCGGCGGAGCGTTTCCACCTGTTGCCACCGGGCATTTCCCAGGACCGCCGCGCGCCGGCCAATGCCGGCGAAATCCGCGCCGAGTTCCGCAAGGAATTCAACCTGGGCGATGACGACCTGCTGCTGGTGCAGATTGGCTCGGGCTTCAAGACCAAGGGCGTCGACCGTAGCCTCAAGGCCCTGGCCGCACTGCCGTCTGCCTTGCGCAAGCGAACGAAGCTGATGGTGATCGGCCAGGACGACCCCAAGGTGTTCCAGTTGCAAAGCGCTACCTTGGGCCTGGGCGAGCAGGTGCAGTTCCTCAAGGGCCGCAGCGACATCCCGCGCTTCCTGCTGGGCGCCGATCTGCTGATCCACCCGGCGTACAACGAGAACACCGGCACGGTGCTGCTCGAAGCGCTGGTGGCTGGCCTGCCGGTGCTGGTCTCCAAGGTGTGCGGCTACGCCCACTACATTGCCGAGGCCGACAGCGGCCTGGTGCTGGACGAGCCGTTCGAGCAGGAACAGCTCAATGGCTACCTGCAGCGCATGCTCGAAGACCAGCAGGCCCGCGCCAGCTGGTCGCGCAACGGCCTGGCGTTTGCTGAAACCGCCGATCTGTACAGCATGCCGCAACATGCCGCCGACGTGATCCTGGGGCAGGAGTCTGCATGAAGCTGATACTGGCCGAACCGTTCAAGCGCCTGTGGGCCGGGCGTGATGCCTTCGACGCCGTGGAGGCGCTGCAAGGCGAGGTCTATCGCGAGCTGGAAGGGCGCCGCACGCTGCGCACCGAAGTCGCTGGCGAGGGCTTCTTCGTCAAGATCCACCGCGGCATCGGCTGGGGCGAGATCTTCAAGAACCTGCTTACCGCCAAGCTGCCGGTGCTCGGCGCCGGCCAGGAATGGCAGGCCATCCAGCGCCTGCACCAGGTTGGCGTGCCGACCATGACTGCGGTCGCCTATGGCGAACGCGGCAGCAACCCGGCCGCGCAGCACTCGTTCATCATCACCGAAGAACTGGCGCCGACCATCAGCCTGGAAGACTTCAGCATCGACTGGGTCAGGCAGCCGCCCGAGCCGCGCCTCAAGCGTGCGCTGATCGCCGAGGTGGCGAAGATGACCGGTGGCATGCACCGCGCCGGGGTCAACCACCGCGACTGCTACATCTGCCACTTCCTGCTGCACACCGACCGCCCGGTGACGGCGGAAGACTTCAAACTGTCGGTGATCGACCTGCACCGCGCGCAAACCCGGGCGAAAATCAGCCGTCGCTGGCGCGACAAGGACCTGGCCGCGCTGTACTTCTCGGCGCTGGATATCGGCCTGACCCAGCGCGACAAGCTGCGTTTCCTGCGTGGTTACTTCCAGCGCCCGCTGCGGCAGGTCCTGAAGGATGAAGCCGCGCTGCTCGCCTGGCTGGAGCGCAAGGCACAGAAGCTCTACGACCGCAAGCAACGTTATGGGGATGCACTCTGATGGCGGGGTGGACACTGGCGCCGGGCTACGAACACCTGGCGGCGGACTTCGGCAGCCTCGATGCGGTATTTGCCCTGCAAGGCGAACGCCTGACCCGCGACCCGCTCAGCGAAGTGGTGCGTATCACGCGTGACGGGGTCAATTACTACGTCAAGCGTTACACCGGGGCCGGCAAGCACATGCGCCGCTACCTGGGTCGGCCGCGAATCAAGGCCGAATGGCAGAACCTCAAGCAGTTTCACAAGTGGGGCATCCCCACGGCCGAGGTGGTGGCCTGGGGCCTGGAGCGCAATGGCCTGGCCTTTGGCCGGGGCGCGATGATCACCCGCGAACTGCCGCGCACCGAAGACCTGTCGGCGCTGGCCGAGCGCAACGATGCGCGCCTGGCCGATCGCGCCTGGGTCGGGCATGTCAGCAGCCAGCTGGCGCGCCACACCCGGGTCATGCACCAGCACCATTTCGCCCATAACGACCTGAAGTGGCGCAACCTGCTGGTCGACGATCAGGGCACGCTATTCTTCATCGACTGCCCCACCGGCGATTTCTGGCGCGGCTTCATGTGGCGGCACCGGATGATCAAGGACCTGGCCTGCCTGGACAAAGTGGCCAAATACCACCTGTCCGCAACCCAGCGCCTGCGTTTCTACCTGCAATACCGTGGCCGCGACCGGCTGAATGTGCGTGACAAGAAGCGCATTCGCCAGGTGGTGAGCTTTTTCGAGGGAAGGGAATGACCGATTACCTGGCCAGCGCGGACCTCGCGCTGCTCAAACGCCATGGCCTGGATGACTTCGAGGCGCTGTGGGCGCTGCAGCTGGACGCCGTGGATGAACCGAACACCGGCCGTGGTGGCTGGAGCAGCGTGTTCCGCCTGGAGCTCGAAGGCAAGGGCTACTACCTCAAACGCCAGAGCGACTACCTGACCCGAACCCTGCACCGGCCATTCGGCGAACCGACCTTCGCCCGCGAATTCCGCAATATCAGCCGTTACCAGAAGCTGCAGATACCGGCCTTGCAGGCGGTGTTCTATGGCGAGCGCAAGCAAGGCGGCACGCACCGGGCGATCCTGATGACTCGCGCCCTGGACGAATGGGCCGACCTCGACAGCCTGCTGGCCCGGTGGCCACAACTGGGCGATGCTGAACGCAACGGCGTCCTGCAGGCCTGCGGCCAGTTGGCGCGCACCCTGCACAGCGCCGGCCAGGTGCATGGCTGCTTCTACCCCAAGCACATCTTCCTGCGCCAGCGCCGCGAAGGCTGGGATGCGCAACTGATCGACCTGGAGAAGACCCGCCCCCTGCTGTTCGGCATGCGTGACCGCCTCAAGGACCTGGAGCCGCTGCTGCGCCGCGCCCCGGTCTGGGGCGAACGCGATGTGCGTACCTTGCTGGCCAGCTACCTGGCGCAGCCGGCCGATGGCACGCTGGTCGATACCTGGTTGCAACGCCTGACGCAACGCCGTCGTGAAAAAGAGGCCCGCTGATGCGTTTGTCTGAATTGAAAGAGGCCGGGCGCAACCCCTCGTTGCCCCTGAGCATCACCCTGGCCGATGCCGCCGGCACGGCCGACCTGCAATTGCTCAGCCTGCTGCGCGTGCTGCCGGGCCAGCGCTATGTGGGGGCCGGCGTGTGGCGCGGTACACCGGTGCTGGCCAAGTTGCTGGTCGGTGGTAACGCTGCCCGGCATTTTCAGCGCGAACTGCAAGGGGTGAAGCTGCTGGCCGAGCAGGGCCTGACCACGCCGAAGCTGCTGGCCGACGGCCTCAAGGAAGGCGAGGGCGGCTGGCTGCTGTTCGAATTCCTCGACGGTGCCGAAAGCCTGGCCGATGCCTGGGCAGCAGTGGAAAACCTGCCGGTGCTGGCCGACGAGCAGCACCTGGTGCTGGGCGAAGCGCTCACTGCGGTGGCGCACATGCACGCCCAAGGCCTGTGGCAGGAAGACCTGCACCTGGACAACCTGCTGCGCCACGGCGGCAAGCTGTACCTGATCGACGGTGCCGGCATCAAGGCCGAAACCCCAGGCCAGCAGCTGTCGCGCCCGCGTGTGCTGGAAAACCTCGGGGTGTTCTTCGCCCAGCTGCCCAAGCGCCTGGAACCGTTCATCGAAGAACTGCTGGTGCACTACCTGTTGGCCAACGCCGAACATGCGCTGCCGCTGGAGGCCTTGCAGAAGCAGGTGGACAAGGTACGCAGCTGGCGCCAGAAGGACTACCTGGAAAAGGCTGGCCGTGAATGCAGCCTGTTCAGTGTCGAGCGCAGCCTTTCCGGCTTGCGGGCGGTCCGCCGCAACGAGGTCGAAGCCATGCTGCCGGTGCTGGAGCAGGCCGACGCGTTGATCGACCAGGGCCACCTGTACAAGACCGGTGGCGCGGCCAGTGTGGCGCGTATTGAAGTGGGTGGCCGCTCGCTGGTGCTCAAACGCTACAACATCAAGAACACCGCGCACTGGTTCAAGCGCTTCTGGCGGCCGAGCCGCGCCTGGCATTCATGGATCGAGGGCCACCGCCTGGAATTCCTCGACATCGCCACGCCGCGCCCGTTGGCGGTGCTTGAGCAGCGGGTGATGGGCCTGCGCAGCCGTGCCTACCTGGTCACCGAGTATGTCGATGGCCCGGACCTGGCCGAGTGCTTCGCGCCCTATGTGGAAAATGGTGAAGCACCGGAGGAGCAGGTGGACGCGCTGGTCCACGTGATGCAGCAACTGATCCGCGAACGCATCAGCCACGGCGACTTCAAGGGCCACAACCTGTTCTGGCACAACGGCCGCTGGTCGCTGATCGACCTCGACGCCATGTGCCAGCATGCCACCCAGCTCAGCTTCGCCCCGGCTTACGCCCGTGACCGGGCGCGGCTGCTGCGCAACTGGCCAAGTGGCAGTGCCCTGCATCAGCGGCTCGACAGGCTGCTGCCGCGCTTGTCGGAGTAATCCGCCGGCAGTGCCAGCCAGTCGCTACCAAGGCCTGGCTGGCGCACGCGGATGCGCCATTCGCCGTCCTCGCGACGCAATACTGCCCAGGCGGGAACTTCACCGAAGAACGCTTGCGGCAGCACCAGGTGATAATGCCCGCTCAGAAAGTGACGCCGCACCGGTAGCTGGCGCGCCTGCAACTGCAGGTACAGGGTGCCCTGGTCTTCGAACAGGTCCTGCTCGTCTTCGACCGCGTTGCCTGCCAGGGCAAACGCCGACTGGCAGGTATCGAGCAGGTGGGCGATGTCGGGCAGCCCGTCATGCCAGAGCACCGGCGAATCCACCACCCAGCTGCCATCTTCGCGGCGCTTGATCGGCAGTTTCAGGTAGGCGAAGGGCTGGTCGGGGTCGGTCGCGCGCCAGCGAGTGCCGTCGAAGCTGACGTTGAAGTAGCGGCCTTGGTTGTCGCGGACAAAGTACTGGGATAAACCCGGGCTGGCGCCGGCCAGTTCATACACTGCCTCGCCATGGGCGGCATTGATCACATAGCGCAGCCTGGCTGCCTCCGGCGTTGTCGCATAGCGGTGTGGCAGCAGCACCGGCGGTGGCTTGGGCAGGCCACGCATCACCCGGCGTATCAGCCCGGAGCCGGCCATCGCATTCAGGCCGGCCGTGCCATGGCCGAGCGCGGCAACGGCGTGATGCAACGCCCCGGCGCGGTCATCCTCGTCGAAGGCTTCGAAGCCGTCCCAGATGGAGATGCTCATGCGGCCGAAAGCCAGGGCGATCTGCGCAGGCTCGGCCAGCACCAGGGTGACGAGATCCAGCAGCAGCCTGAGCACGTTCACCGAGAACGTGCCGAGCAGTTCCTGGTTGCTGCGGGTCACGGCGTTGGTATGCGCCATCAGGCTATTGACCTCGGCGCGGTAGCACGCTGCATACAGGTCGCCGTTGATGGCCTGCTGTTTGACGTGGCTACCCAAACGGCCCTTGAGCAGCAGCGTCTGGAGGAACTTCTGGTTGAGCAAGGGTAGGCGTTCGATCACGTAGGTGCGCAGCTTTTCATCGCCGCGCAGGGCACGGATCAATGCCCTGGCGTTGGCGTACTCACGCCAGTAGCGGCGGTCAGGGGCGTCGGGGCAGTAGACGACGATGCGCCGAGAATGCTCGGGGGCCACGATCAGCAGCACGCCTTGCAGGGTATGGCCCTGGATGAGCATCTCTGTGACGACCAACTGCTGGCCGCGGTAGCGCGGCCGTGTGCTGCTGTCCGGTGAGTGGATGACGGTGTTGGCCCAGCCGTAGCCCTGCTCGTGACCATCGCTGATGAAGTGGCCGACGTAGCGTGCCTTGACCGCCTCGGCGTTCATGCGGGTGCGGTTGAGCTGGCCGTGGGCCCACTGGCGCCAGCGGCCTACGGGCGAATCGAGCAGTTGCGTGCGCAGGTACGCCTGGTAGCCGCTGCCGGCGTTCAGCCTGCGCACGATCTGCCTGACCCGAGCGGGTGTCAGGGCTGGCAGCGGGCTGCCGTCGTTCAGGTGCACGCGTGCGGTCAACCAGTAGTCCACGTCGAACCACTCGATGTTCAGCAGCGCCAGCGCTTCGAGCCGGTAGGTATGCTGCACCAGCTCAATGGTGTCGCCGACCCTGGGCCGGCTGGCTACCGGAATGTAGCCGCCGGTACCTGCGGTGGGCAGCGGGTTGACGAGGGGGCCGATCTGTCGGGCCAGGGTCACGCTCAGCGATATCTCGTCCGGGTCGATGTCCAGCCCGGGGTCGCGTTGCAGGTATTCGCCCAGGCGTGCCTTTACCCAGGCCTGCAGCGTATGCTGCTGAGTGAACTGATCGAGCGTCAGGATGCCCGGCGCGCTGGCGCCTTGTACGGCTGCGATCTGCTCTTGCATCGCCTGCATGATGTGGGTGACGCCTTGCCGCGAGGTGTTGCGCAGCCAGTTTGGCAAGTGCTTTTCCAGCAACAGGCCGTAGCGGTTGGCCAACAGGCCGTCGCTGTTGATCCGCGCGCGCAGGTCGATGGCGTTGGCCAGGTCGGCATCGAGTTGCTCGAGGTGGCGCTGGCGGCCGTGTTTCCAGGCCTGTTGCCAGGCGTGGCCGAGCAGCCGGGACTGAACATCGCGTACCCAGGCCGCCTGAGCATCGGCGAGGTCTTCGGTGTACCAGTCGTAGCGCAGGCGTTCGGCCTGGCGCGCCCGTGCCTGGTCAGCGGGGTCGACCAGCCATTGCACCAGGTGTGCGCCTTGCTCGGGGTCTTCCAGGCGCTCGCACAGTTCGGTATGCAGGGCGGTCAGCGTGTCGAACGCTTCGATGCCGTGGGCAAGGCTGCACAGCAGTACCCGGCCTACCGAGAGTTGATGCCCTATCAGACCACCTTCCGGGCCGTGCTCGGTGAGCACCAGGAAGCCAGGCAAGTGGCTGCGCCAGTTGGGGGAAGTGGCGCTCAACAACAGGCGGTAGAGTTGTGGCCGCTGGGTGGCGGGCAAATGCCGACGCTGCCAGGGGTGTGGCAGTTCGAGGCAGGTGCGCAGCAATTGCGCGTGTTCGGCCGAGAGGGTCTGGTCGTTGCGGCGCAGGCGGATTTCCGTATCCAGTTGCTCGCGGTACCAGGACGCCAGGCGTACTTGCCGACTCAGGCCCTTGGCGTCCCGTTCCAGCCAGCTGGCTGCCAGCTCGGCGTGCAGGTCTTGGCGCAGGGTTCGGCAGCAATCGTTGATTTGCGTGTCGAAGTCCATGGGAAGGCTCAGCACTGGATAGTCGGCATGCCGTGGCCGGCTGCCGGTTGGCAGGCGAAATGTTCCCCCGTCGAGCAGGTGGGCGCCCACCAGGTCCTGCAGGCTGTGATTGCCGAAGAACAGCGTGCGTGAGGTGAGTGAAAGGCCTGGAAACAGCTGGGCCAGGCGCAGGTCGAGACGCCGTTCGACCCCGCCCACGGCTGGCAGCAAGGTGTCCAGCTGGGCATCCAGTGTCTGGAGGTATGCGAGTTTGCTCATTGTCCTTTCCTGTCGGAAGAAAAGGACAATGCTGGGCGGTTGACGCTGCGCGGATGCGTTAACCGGTTACCTCAACGCCTCCACAGGCCGCGCAGCGACAACGCGGCCGGTAGCCCCAGGCCGAGCCAGGCCAAGCTGTCCCACCAGCCATCACCGAGCAGTGCGGCGAACAGCCCGAAGGCGCCAAGCAAGGCGATCAGCGCTGGCCAGGCGAAGATGCGCCGGGTCGATTGCGATTTGTGGCTCATGCGTGGCCTTCCTTGGGCTTACGGCGTTTGCCCCACCACAGGTACAGGCCGCTGCCGAGGACAATGAGGGTCAGGACATCGAGCAGCGCCCACAGGATCTGCATCGGCCGACCGCCATAGTCACCGAAGTGCAGCGGCTGCGACAGGCCCAAGGCATCCATGTACCAGGGGCGCTCGCCGACCGCGGTCACCTCGAGTGTGCGGGCGTCGATCAGCACCGGCGTGAACAGGTGTGAGCTCAGGTACGAGGCGCCATTCATGAACACGGCGTAGTGGTGTTCGCTGGAGAAACGCGTGCCGGGGAAGGCGATGAAGTCCGGGCGCATGCCGGGGGCAGCCTGTTCGGCTATCTCCAGCAGACGGGTGGCCGGCGCGCGCTCGGTCAGCGGCGGGGCATCACCATAAGGAGCAACCATGGCGGCCAGGCTGTCGTTGCGCCAGGCGGCGATGACCAGGTCGGACAGCGCGCTGATCACACCGGTTACGCCTACCGTCAAGGCCCAGGCCAGGGTGACCACGCCGATCAGGTTGTGCAGGTCGAGCCAGCGCAGGCGGCGGGACTTGTCGTGACGTACCGTGGCGAAGTCCAGGCGGCGCATGAACGGCGCATAGAGCACGGTGCCGGAGATGATCGCCACGACGAACAGCACGCCCATGAAGGCCAGCAGCAGCTTGCCGGGCAGGCCGGCGAACATGTCCACATGCAGGCGCAGCATCAGCATCATGAAGCCGCCGTTGGCGGCCGGCATGGCCACGGCTTCGCCGGTGCGGGCGTCGAGCATGAAGGTGTGCGACAGGTTGGGGTCGGTACCGGCGGTGGCGGCGGTGATGGCGACCACGCCGTTGGCTTCGTCCTTGTCGTAGCCGAAGTACTGCAGGACTTCGCCGGGGCGGTGCTGTTCAGCCTTGATCACCAGCTGCTGCAGGTCGAGGTGTGGGGTGCCTGCCGGCATTTCGCGCAGTTCGGGTGCGTCGCCGAGCAGGTGTTCGAGTTCATGGTGGAAGATCAGCGGCAGGCCGGTGACGGCCAGCAACAGCAGGAACAGGGTGCAGACCAGGCTGCTCCAGGTGTGGATCGTGGACCAGCGGCGAATGGTTGGGCTTTTCATCACGGTACCGGTGTTTGCCTGTTGGACCTGGGGCCGCAATGCGGCCCAATCGCCGGCAAGCCAGCTCCCACACGTACAGCGCAGGCCTTGGGCAATGCGCTGAATGTGGAAGCCGGCTTGCCGGCGATTGCGCTGCGAAGCAGCCCCTGCTCACTCAGAACTTGTAGGTGGCGCTGGCCACAACGCTGCGCTCGTCGCCGTAATAGCAGTAGTACGAGTCACACGTTGAGAGGTAATCCTTGTTCAGCAAGTTGGTGGCGTTGACCGCGACCGACGCGCCCTCGAGGCTGCTACTCAGGCGGCCCAGATCGTAGTGCACTGCTGCATCGAACACCGTATAGGCATTGGCCTTGCCCAGGTAGGTATTGGCCTGGTCGCCATAGGTGTTGCCGGTATAGCGTGCGCCCAGCCCAATGCCGAAGCCGTCGAGCACGCCAGAGTGCCAGGTGTAGTCGCCCCACACCGATGCCTGCTGGTTCGGCATCAACTGCAGGCGGTTGCCTTTGAACTGACCATTCTGCACTTCGGACTTGGCCAGGGTGTAGGCGGCGATTACCTTCAGGTTTTCGGTTACATCGGAAACTGCTTCAAGCTCCAGACCACGAACTTTCACTTCGCCGGTCTGGCTGGTGACACTGGTGTTTCCATCGTTGCTGGTGACCAGTACGTTCTTCTGGGTCAGGTCATACACCGCAGCCGAAAGCAGCGTGCTGGAGCCTGGTGGCTGGTACTTGATACCCAGTTCCCACTGCTTGCCCTCGGTTGGCTTGAACGAGTTCGTCGGATCTGCGTCGGCCTTGCTGGCGGGCTGGAACGACTCGGCGTAGGACAGGTAAGGCACAAGGCCGGAGTCGAAGACGTAACTGATTGCGGCGTTGCCGCTGAAGTTACTGTCACGCTGGGTATTGGTGGCATCGCCCTTGTTGAAGAACTTGGTGCCGGTGTGCACCCAGTCCTCCCGGCCGCCCAAGGTCAGGCGCCAATTGCCGAGCGCCATCTGGTCCTGAACGTACAGGCCGGTCTGGCTGGTTTTCTGGTCATAGTCGTAATAGGCGTTCGAGCGGTCCGGGCGGGTGATTGGCAAACCGTAGGCCGGGTTGTTCACGTTGATGTCTGGCGCAGTGCCGTAGATTGTCAGGAAGTTGTTGTTGGTGCGCTGGTGATCCAGGCCAACCAGCACGGTGTGGCTGATGGCACCCGTGCTGAAGTCGGCCTGGAAGTTGTTGTCGACGGCGAGCTGGCTGATGTCTTCATCCACGTTCGTCGTGCTACGGCCGGTGTTGCCTTCGTCGTCCACGACAAAGCCGAAATCTGCGAAATCCGGGTTGTAGCTGTTCACCGTAACCGTCTGGAACGAGAGCTCCGATTTGGTATAGCGCAGGTTCTGACGGAACTGCCAGACATCATTGAGACGGTGCTCGAATGCGTAGCCCAGCGCGTAGTAGGTTCGGTCATAGAACTCGTAGTCCGGGTCGCCGAGGTTCTTGTGGTGTGAAATCTTGCCAAACGGCATGTCGATCTTGGTGCCCTGAATCGGCCGGAACTGGCTGGTGACCCCGGTATCGTCACGGGTGAACTGGCTGAGGAAGGTCAGCGAGGTGTCTTCGTCGATGTTCCAGGTCAGGCTCGGGGCGATGTTGTAGCGCTTGTTGTCGATATGGTCGACCTGTGTGCCGCTGTCGCGGATGACACCGCTGACGCCATACAGCAGGCGGCCCTCGGCGTCGACCTTGCCGGTGCTGGCGAAGTTGATCTGGCGATGGTTGTCGCTGCCATATTGAAGCTCGATCTCGTGGGCACTTTCGGCCTGCGGGCGGCGGCTGACCATGTCGAGCAGGCCGCCGGGTGGGGTCTGGCCATAGATCGAGGAAGCCGGGCCGCGCAACAGGGCGAGGCGGTCGAGATTCCAGGTTTCGGCTTTCGGGTTGGCATATACGCCACGTGGCAGCGGCAAGCCATCGAGGAACTGGGTCGGCTCGAAGCCACGCACGCGCATCCAGTCATAGCGCGTGTCGCTGCCAAAGCTGGCGGACACGATGCCGGGCATGTAGCGCACGGCATCGTCGAGGCTGTGCACGCCGCGGTCTTTCATCTGCTCGCGGGTGGCAACGGAGATCGAGCGCGGCACTTCGACCAGTGCGGTATCGGTCTTGGTGCCAGCGGCAGTGCGCTGGGCAACGTACCCTTCGACCGGGCCCCAGGCGCTTTCGTTGATGCTGGCAGCTTCGACGGTGGTTTCCGGAAGTGCCATGGTACCGTCCGGGACCGCCACCAGGCTGTAGCTGCCCACGCTGCTCTGTTGCAGCTGCAAGCCGGTGCCGCGCAGGGCTGCCTGCAGGGCACCGAGGCCATCGTACTGTCCGCTCACCGGGGCCGAGGTGCGACCGCTGACCAGTGCCGGGTCGATAGCCAGGGCGATGCCGGCCTGGCTGGCGATCTGGTTGAGGGTTGTGGCCAGCGGGGCGCTGGGCAGGTCGTAGGCGCGCGGAGCGGATTGCTCGGCGGCGAACAGGGCAGGGCTGGCCAATGGCGCGGCCACGGTGATGGCCAGCGCCATCAGGCTGGGGCGCAGGATACGATCAACAGCACGGGACATGCAGCGGCTCCTCGAGGGATAAGTGCTTACTGCTTCCTTGCCGAGCGAGATTTGAAAAGTGACAGGGCGAATCTGAAAAGTATCGAGAATTATTTGAAGTTGGTTTTTGCCTGTACCGACCTATTCGCGGGCTTGCCCGCTCCCACACAGTACTTGAACCCTGTGTGATACCTGTGGGAGCGGGCAAGCCCGCGAATAGGCCGGAACAGGTCTACCTGGGAACGACGGTCACCCACCACGGCGTATGCCGCTCGACCTTCACCGGCAGCGCCGGCACCAGCGACGACAGCGCCAGGTCGGTGTCGCTCAGCGGGAAGCTGCCGGTCACACGCAGGTCGGCGACCTTGTCGTCTACCCCGAGGTAACCGCTGCGGTACTGGCCAAGCGCGGCCAGCAGGTCAGCCAGACGTACGTTGTCCACCACCAGCATGCCGCGGGTCCAGGCATCGGCACCGGCGGGCACCGTGCCGACCCGGCCCAGGCCGTTGGCATTCATCAGCACCTGCTGGCCTTCGCGCAGCACCTGTTCGTCGCCGCTGTTCAGCGGCATGGCGGCGACCGAGGCTTGCAGCACTTCCAGGCGTGTGCCGGCGTCCTCGCGGCGCACCAGGAAGCGCGTGCCCAACGGGCGCAGGCGGCCATCGTCGGTGCGCACCAGCAGCGGGCGCGGGTCCTGATGACCGGTTTTGACCGAGATCTCGCCCTGGTGCAGCACGATCACCCGTTGCTCGCCGGCGTAGTCGATGTCCACGGCAGTATGGCTGTTCAGGCTCAGCAAGGTGCCGTCTTCCAGGCGCAGGGTACGCAGTTCGCCGGTGGCGGTGCGCTGGTCGGCCAGCCAGTAGCTCGGTGCCAGCGATGGCGCGCCGACCCAGGCCAGCAGCGAGCCCAGAAGAAACATGCCGGCCAGCCCGCCGCCGACCTTGCCGATACGTCGGCGCAGGCTGGCGCGCGATTGCAGCAGGGCCTGGCGTGCCGGGCCGGCAGCGGCGTTCACACGCTGGTCCATGGCGCCAAGTTGGTGCCAGGCGCGGGCGTGCTCCTCGCTGGCGGCATGCCAGCGCATGAATTCGCTGCGCTCGTCCGGTGTGCCGCTGCCGTTGTCGAGGCTGAGTTTCCAGGCAATGGCGGCTTCCAGCACCTGGGACGATACCGGTGCACTGCTCACGTCGGCTCCCCGTACAAGGCCACGTAACACTGGCGCATGCCTTGGGCGATGTACTGGCGCACCCGCGACACCGAAACCCCCAGGCGTTCGGCAATTTCGGCATGGCTCATGGCGTCCAGGCGATTGTGCAGGAAAGCTGCGCGGGCCTTGCTCGACAGCTTGCCGAGCAGGCGGTCGATGGCCTTGAGGTCCTCGAGGACCAGGTGCTGCACTTCCGGGGACGGTTGCTCGGCCTCAGGCATCAGGGCCAGTTCGGCCAGGTAGGCCTGTTCCAGCGCGGCGCGGCGGAAGTGGTCGAACAGCAGGCCCTTGGCCACGGCGGCCAGGAATGCGCGGGGTTCGCGGGGCGTATCCAGTCGCGCACGGCCGAGCAGGCGCACGAAGGTGTCCTGGCTCAGGTCTTCGGCACGTTGGCGGCAGGCCATGCTGCGCTGCAGCCAGGCAAGCAGCCAGCCGCGGTGGTCGCGGTACAGTGCACCGACCAGATCGGCGTGTGGGCTCTGTGCAGAAGACAAGCAGCGTCCCCCCGGAACGTATGCATTAACTAACGATAATTATTCGCGATTGTTACAGAGGGGAGGGGGTGGGTGCAATGGACGCTTATCGGATGGCCATTACGGAAAAGGCAAGTGGCCTGATCGCCGGCAAGCCAGCTCCCACAGGAAACGCGTTGATTCTGGAACTTGTGCAGTACCTGTGGGAGCTGGCTTGCCGGCGATTGGGCCTGTCAGGTCAATACAAATCTATAGGCCGTGGTTGTGCACCTTGCGCCTGCGCCACCCGCGCAAGCGCTGTTCCAGCTGCAACGGACTGTCCAGCTGCTGGCGCCGGGCCTGGCTGAGCAGGATCAGCGCCAGTTCGGCGGTGACCAGGGCATCGGCGCTGGCATGATGGCGCTCCTCCACCTGCAGGCCAAACCGTGCCACCCAGTCATCCAGCCCGGCCTCGCGCAGCACGGTGTCGGGGTTGAGCATCGGCGCCAGCTCGGCAACATCCAGGAAGTGCGTCTGCAAGCGATAGCCCAGGCTTTCCTTCAGCGCCCGGGCCAGCATGCGCTGATCGAACGGCGCATGGAATGCCAGCACCGGGCTGTTGCCAATGAAGTCGAGCAGATCGAGCAAGGCCTCGGCCGGGTTGCAACCGGCAGCCAGGGCACTCGGCCCCAGGCCGTGGATCAGTACGCTGGCATTGGTCTTCTGCGTTGGCCGGTGCAGGGTGCGTTCGAACTGCTGGGCAAAGTCGATGGCGCCATCTTCGATGGCCACGGCGCCAATCGACAATACTTGGTCACGGCTGGGGTTCAGGCCGCTGGTCTCCAGGTCCAGCACTACCCAGCGCTGCTCGCGCAGGGTACACACCCCGAAGGGCATGGCCTTGGGCAGGCGGGCCAGGCGCTGGCGCGTGGCATGGTCCAGTTCGGGCGCGCTGGGGCGCAGCCAGGCGAACAGGCTCATAGCTGGTACCGCAAGGCCAGGCTGCTTTGCAGGCGTTGGGCCTGGCGCAGGGACTCGCGCAGGATGCGTCGGTCCAGGTGGTTGAGGCTGTCGGGGTCCAGGCGGTTGGAATAGGGCAGGTTGTCGCGGGTCTGGCGCTGGTGCTGCTGCATGCGGGTTTGCTGGATGAAGTGGTAGGCCTCCTCGTAGGCGGCACCGTCCAGCGGCTCGATCACGCCCTTGGCCACCAGCTGGCGCAGACGTTCCAGGGTATTGCAGGCACCGATGCCGTTGGCCAGGGCCAGCAGCCGGGCACCATCGACGAAGGGCGTCAGGCCCTGGACCTTGAGGTCGAGGGTAGCGGCCTTGTCGTTGCCTTGGCGGGTCAGCACGAACTCGCGCAGGCGGCCTACGGGCGGGCGCTGGCGCAGGGCGTTGTCAGCCATCATGCGCTGGAAGATGCGGTTGTCGGCCACCTGGTCGAGCAGGCCCTGGCGCAGCTGCTCGCAGCCTTGCTCGTCGCCCCACACCACGCGCAGGTCGAAATAGATGCTCGAGCCCAGCAGGTTCTCCGGGCTGGCTTCGCGGACAAAACCGGCAAAGCGCCGCGCCCACTCACTGCGCGACAGGCACAGTTCAGGGTTGCCGGCCATGACGTTGCCCTTGCACAGGGTGAAGCCGCACTGGGCCAGGCACTGGTTGATGTATTGCGCCAGCGGCAGCAGGCGGGCGCGGATGGCCTCGGCTTCGGCGCTGTCGGCAGCTTCGAAGAGAATGCCGTTGTCCTGGTCGGTGTGCAGGGTTTGTTCACGTCGTCCTTCGCTGCCAAAACACAGCCAACTGAACGGCACGCCCGGGTCTCCGCGTTCGGCCAGTGCCAGTTCGATCACCCGGCACACGGTATGGTCGTTGAGCAGGGTGATGATCTGGGTGATCTGCGTGGATGACGCGCCATGGGCCAGCATGCGCTCGACCAGCTGGCTGATTTCGCCACGCAGCGAGACCAGGGTATCCAGCCGTGGCGCATGGCGGATGGTGCGCGCCAGGTGTACCAGGTCGACCCGTTGCAGGGAGAACAGGTCGCGCTCCGAAACCACACCGCACAGGCGCCGGTTTTCCACCAGGCAGACGTGGGCGATGTGCCGTTCGGTCATGGCCATGGCCGCGTCGAAGGCGCTGGCCTGGGGGCCAAGGTAAAACGGCTGGGCGGTCATGTGCCGCGCGATGGGGGCGCTCAGGTCGGCATCGGCCGCTGCCACCACCTGGCGCAGGTCGCGCAGGGTGAAGATGCCGGTGGGGTAGCGCTGCGGGTCGACCACCACGATGCTGCCGACCTGCTGCTCGTGCATCAGCCGCACGGCATCGCGCAGGGGCGTGTCGGGGCTGCACACCACCGGGTGGCGCATGGCCAGTTCGCCCAGTGGTGTGTTCAACGAATACTGGGTGCCGAGGGTTTCCACCGCGCGCTGGCGTACCTGCTGGTTGACCTGGTCGAGCAGGCTGCTGACCCCGCGCAGGGCAAAATCACGGAACACTTCCGACATCGAGAAGACGCGGATGAATGCGGCCTTGTTCAGTTGCAGGCAGAAGGTGTCCTCACCGGCCAGGTGCTCGGTGCGGGTCGCCCGCTCGCCAAGCAGGGCAGCCAGCGGGAAGCATTCGCCGCTGGTGATTTCAAAGGTGGTTTCCACACCTGGCTTGACCAGGTGCTGGCGCTCGCCGACCACGCGGCCCTGCTTGACGATGTAGAAGTGCTCGACCGGCCCGTCGGCAGGTTTGACGATGCTTTCGCCGCTGGCATAGAAGCGCAGCTGGCACTGTTCGACCAGGTAGGCCAGGTGGCTGTGTTCCATCTGGTTGAACGGCGGAAAGCGCTGCAGGAACTGCAGGGTGCCCTGGATATTCTGCAGCACTGCTGTCCTGCCCGCCTGGCTGTAGGCGTCCTTTTTGCTCATGAAACTGACCGTATCGCTATGCCGAACTATATATCTATATATATAGGTGCCGACCATGTTGTTCTCTGCCTCCATGGTCGGCTTGCGGCGGGATGGTGCCCATTGGACGTAAGTCTATGAGCGCCCCTGTCAAAGACCCGACGAAAGGCCAGCCGGGTTATGCAAGTTCTGCGGTCCTAATGCTGAAGCGGAATTTTTTTGACGAGATGAGCATGCCTGAGCAACACGACATCCTGAGCGACGCCGAGCGTGAGGCCTTGGCCGTGGTGAGCGCGCCCGTGGCAGCCAGGCCGTTGGTGCTGGTGGTGGATGACAATGCGGTGAACCGTGACGCATTGATCCTGTACCTGAAAAGCCGGGGGATCGACTGTGTCGGGGCGGATGGTGCCGAGGAAGCCAGGCTGTACCTGCACTACCAGCCACGAATCGGCTTGATGATCACCGATTTGCGCATGCAGCCCGAGGATGGGCTGGACCTGATCCGGCAGATTCGCGAGTCGGAGCGGGCGGCGTTGTCGATCATCGTGGTGTCAGGCGACACCGACGTGAAAGAGGCGGTGGATGTGATGCACCTGGGGGTGGTGGATTTTCTGCTGAAGCCGGTGGACCTGGACAGGCTGCTGGAGCTGGTGAGGAAAGAGCTGAAGATCGAGTAGTGCAGGAGTGGGGCTGCTTTGCAGCTCTTTCGCGACACAAGGCCGCTCCCACAAGTGCCGCGCCAGACCTCAGCCTTGCGCGGCACGTGTGGGAGCGGCCTTGTGTCGCGAAAGGGCCGCAAGGCGGCCCCCTGTCGCAGATGTCGCTTACAGCCCGTTACGCGCCTTGAACTCGCGGCGACGGCGGTGCAGTACCGGCTCGGTATAGCCGTTCGGCTGCTTGCCACCTTCCACTACCAACTCTACCGCCGCCTGGAACGCGACGTTGTCGTCGAAGTTGGGAGCCATCGGGCGGTACAGCGCGTCGCCGGCGTTCTGCTGGTCGACCACCACGGCCATGCGCTTGAGGCTTTCCAGCACCTGCTCCTGGCTGACCACGCCATGGCGCAGCCAGTTGGCCAGCAACTGGGCCGAGATGCGCAGGGTGGCGCGGTCTTCCATCAGGCCGACGTTGTTGATGTCCGGCACTTTCGAGCAACCCACGCCCTGGTCGATCCAGCGCACCACGTAGCCGAGGATGCCCTGGGCGTTGTTGTCCAGTTCGTTGCGGATCTCTTCGGCCGACCAGTTGGTGTCGGCGGCCAGCGGGATGGTCAGGATGTCGTCCACCGACGCCGGGGTACGCGAAGCCAGTTCACGCTGACGCGCCTGTACGTCCACCTTGTGGTAGTGCAGGGCGTGCAGGGTAGCGGCGGTCGGCGACGGCACCCAGGCGGTGTTGGCACCGGCCAGCGGGTGGGCGATCTTCTGCTCGAGCATGGCCGCCATCAGGTCGGGCATGGCCCACATGCCTTTGCCGATTTGCGCACGGCCTTGCAGGCCGGTGGCCAGGCCGACGTCGACGTTGTTGTTCTCGTAGGCGCCGATCCACTTCTCGTTCTTCATGGCGCCCTTGCGCACCACGGCGCCGGCTTCCATCGAGGTGTGGATTTCATCGCCGGTGCGGTCGAGGAAGCCGGTGTTGATGAACACCACGCGCTCGGCTGCGGCCTTGATGCACGACTTGAGGTTGACCGTGGTACGGCGTTCCTCGTCCATGATGCCGACCTTGACGGTGTTGCGCTTCATGCCCAGCAGGTCTTCGACCTGGCTGAAGATCTCGGCGGCGAAGGCGACTTCTTCCGGGCCGTGCATCTTCGGCTTGACGATGTACACGCTGCCGGTGCGGGTGTTCTTGCGGCTGGTGTTGCCGTTGAGGTTGTGCAGGGCGATCAGGTTGGTGAACAGCCCGTCCTGGATGCCTTCGGGGATTTCGTTGCCCTGGGCGTCGAGAATCGCCGGGTTGGTCATCAGGTGGCCAACGTTGCGCACGAACAGCAGCGAACGCCCGTGCAGGGTCACGCTGCCACCGTTGGGTGCGGCGTACTCGCGGTCCGGGTTCATGGTGCGGGTGAAGGTCTTGCCACCCTTGGTCACGCTTTCGGCCAGGTCGCCCTTCATCAGGCCCAGCCAGTTGCGGTAGACGACCACCTTGTCGTCGGCATCGACGGCGGCAACCGAGTCTTCGCAGTCCATGATGGTGGTCAGCGCCGATTCCATCAGGATGTCCTTCACGCCGGCGGCGTCGGTGCTGCCGACCGGGGTGCTGGCATCGACCTGGATTTCGAAGTGCAGGCCGTTGTGCTTGAGCAGCACGGCAGTTGGCGCGGCGGCGTCGCCGTGGAAGCCGATGAGTTGGGCGTCGTCACGCAGGCCGCTGTTGCTGCCGCCTTTCAGGGCAACGATCAACTTGCCGCCTTCGATGCGGTAGCCGGTGGAATCCACGTGCGAGCCGGCTGCCAGGGGCGCGGCTTCGTCGAGAAAGGCGCGGGCGAAGGCGATGACCTTGTCGCCACGCACCTTGTTGTAGCCCTGGCCTTTCTCGGCGCCGCCTTCATCGCTGATGGCATCGGTGCCATACAGCGCGTCGTACAGCGAACCCCAACGGGCGTTGGCGGCGTTCAGGGCGAAGCGGGCGTTCATCACCGGAACGACCAGCTGCGGGCCGGCCATGTGGGCGATTTCTTCGTCCACGTTCTGGGTGGTTGCCTGGAAATCGTCGGCTTGTGGCAGCAGGTAGCCGATTTCCTGGAGGAAGCTTTTGTAGGCTACGGCGTCGTGGGCCTGGCCTTTGCGTGCCTGGTGCCAGGCGTCGATCTTGGCTTGCAGCTCGTCGCGCTTGGCGAGCAGGGCTTTGTTCTTTGGAGCGAGGTCATTGATGATCTTCTCTGCACCGGCCCAGAACTGCTCGGCGACGATGCCGGTCCCCGGGATGGCTTCGTTGTTCACGAAGTCGTACAGGACCTTGGCGACCTGAAGGCCACCGACTTGAACGTATCCAGTCATTGCTTGCCTCACTCTGCTCAGCTATTTCGCTCTTCTGTATTAAGCCTGTAGCGCTTCTCTAAACACGGCACCAGTGCATGCCCCCGAGTAGAGCCCCGAGCGCGGCTGGGTGCGGCCTGCCAGACCGGCTGGCAGACAGTGTGCGTATTTTCACAGGCGCCTTGGCAGACATCCAAACGACGTTTTGTAGTCCGCGCCACGGGATACTACATGAAGCAGTAGGCGGGGCAAAATCAGACTAAAAGCGCCGTTATGCGACCCGTTGGTCGCGTATGGTCACGCTGGGAGTGGGTATGTTCGCAAAAAACAGGTGGATTGTTCCAGATAAATCTTGAAACAGTACACGATTCGTTATGCAGATTGCCCTGCGGCAGGTTGCCGCGCCTTGCCTATACTGAGTCGATCCCCCGATTTTCTGCCGCCCGGCGCGGTCCGACACGAGGAAGGGCCAGTGGATCATCTTGTACTGACTGTGATTGCCCCTGACAAGGCCGGCCAGGTCGAGCGCATTGCCCAGTGCATCGCTGACCACAATGGCAACTGGCTGGAAAGCCGCATGTCCCGTATGGCCGGGCAGTTCGCCGGCATCCTGCGGGTGGCGGTGCCCGCTGAAAACTACGATGAGCTGGTGGCTTCGCTACAAGGGTTGGTCCGATATGACATTCGTGTGCTGATCGCCGAGAGCGGTATCGAGCCGTCGTGTACCTGGAAGCCGATTGCCATGGAGCTGGTGGGGAATGACCGGCCGGGGATCGTGCGTGATATCACCCGGATGCTGGCTGAACTTCAGGTCAACGTTGAGCGGCTTTCCACCGAAGTGCGCCCGGCGCCGATGAGCAGCGAGCCGTTGTTCCATGCCGATGCGTTGTTGGCTTTACCGTTGACCCTGTCGCTGGACGACTTGCAGCAGAAGCTGGAGAGCCTGGCGGACGATTTGATGGTCGAGTTGAAGCTGCGGCCGGAGGAGTGATCCGAGATTGCCGGGGCCGCTTTGCGGCCCATCGCCGGCAAGCCAGCTCCCACAGGGATAGCGCATGACTTGGGGTCGATGCGGTCGAGGTGGGAGCAACTGTCTTGCTCAATTTCTAAAAGCTGGCGCGATCCTGTGGGAGCGGGCGTGTCGAAGCGTCGAACCGCCGCGAACACGGGCGAAGCCCGTGCCATCCACCGCGTCGCCTGTTTCGCGGGCTTGCCCGCTCCCACAGGTACTGCGCAGGTCTTGAGGTCAGCGCGGTCGGGGTGGGAGCTGGCTTGCCGGCGATG
>Ga0209676_1001231_pt1 | contig 27052 bp, 29 predicted proteins | sample AraplaCvi_mLB_r2_FD_184282 | JGI IMG/M metagenome (GOLD analysis project Ga0209676, IMG submission 184282) | Arabidopsis root microbial communities from North Carolina, USA - plate scrape MF_Cvi_mLB_r2 (SPAdes) (version 2) | ecosystem: Host-associated > Plants > Roots > Endosphere | place: USA... | reverse complement strand
GCGATCTCGACACCCCACCGCCGCGCACGTTGACGCCATCCTTCACGGCGATCCGACAGCATGGGCGCATGCACGCCGTAAGAGACGCCGACGGATGGCCGTGACGACCCAGAGCCCTGAGCAGCGGGACGAGCCCGTGCGGGCGGACGATCTGCGCATCCAGCTCGCGCTCGATGCCGCCGGGCTGGGCAGCTTCATCTGGTATCCGCAGGACGACCATGCCGTCCTGGATTCGCGCCTGCTCGCGCTGTACGGGCTGCCGCCCGATGAGACGATGAACCTGGCGCGCGCGATGGCCGAACTGATCCATCCCGACGATCGCGCGTCCTACGGCGAAGCGATCGAACGCGCGCTCGATCCGGCCGGCAACGGCGTGGTGCAGGAAGACATCCGCATCCTCCGCCCCGATGGCACGCAGCGCTGGATCGCGGTCAGCGGACGCACCTCGTTCGAAGGCTCGCCGTCACGCCCGGTGCGCGTGGACGGCGTGGCGATGGACATCACCGATCGCAAGCGGGCCGAAGCGCGACTTCGCGCGCACGCACGCACCCAGCGCTTCCTCGTCGCACTGGGCGACGCGCTGCGGCCGCTGGACGATGCGGGGGCGATCATGCGCACGGCCACCGGCATGCTCGCCGAACACCTCGACGTGAACCGCGGCTATTATGGCGAGGTCGAGCACAACGGCGTCTACTGCCGCGTGCGCGACAGCTTCAACCGTGGCGTGCAGAGCCTGGACGGCCGCTATCGGCTGGACGACTACAGTCCGTCGAAGATGAACATGCTGCGTACCGCGCGCGACCTCGTCATGGCCGACGCCGAAACCGACACCGAGATCACGCAGGCCGAGCGCGACCGCTACCGCGCGCTCAGCATCCGCGCGCTGCTCAACGTGCCGCTGGTGAAGAACCAGCGCTTCATCGCCGTGCTGGGTGTCAGCGACGAACGACCGCGCGAGTGGAGCACGCAGGAAATCCTGATCGTGCACGAAACCGCCGAGCGCACCTGGGCCGCCGTCGAACGCGCACGCGCCGAGGCCGAACTGCGCCGCAGCGAGGAACGCTTCCAGCAGGTCGCGCATAACCTGGATGCGTCGTTCTACGTCGTGGACACGGCGCAGGATCGCGTGCATTACCTCAACGACGCGCACCGCCGACTGTGGTCGATGGAACCGGCGCGTCGCCGCGAACTGTGGTTCCAGCGCGTGCATCCCGACGACACGCAACGCGTCCGTGCACTGCACGATGCGTTCACGAACGGGAAGGCGCCGATGTTCGATACCGAATACCGCATCGTGCTGGACGACGGTGCCGTGCGCTGGATCCACGACCGCGCGACCATCGGGCGCCGCAACGAGGACGGGCGCGTGCGGACCATCACCGGCATGGCGCAGGACATCACCGAGCGCAAGCTCGCGGCGCTGCTGCTGCGGCATTCGGAAGAGAAATACCGCCACCTGTTCGATTCCATCGACCAGGGCTTTGCGCTGCTGGAAATGATCTACGAGGGCGACCGGCCCGTGGATTACCGCTTCACCGAGGTCAACCCCGCCTTCGAACGCCAGACCGGCGTGGTCGATGCCGCCGGCCGCACGGTGCGCGAATGCGCGCCGGAACTGGACCAGGGCTGGTTCGATACCTACGGCGAGGTCGCGCGCACCGGCGAGCCGCTGCGATTCCAGCGCCGCGCCGATGCGTTCAACCGGGATTTCGACGTATACGCCTTCCGCGTCGGTCCGCCCGAGGCGCGAAGGGTCGCCGTGCTGTTCGCCGACATCACCGATCGCCGCGTGATGGAAGACGCGTTGTTGCAGGCCGATCGCCGCAAGGACGAATTCCTGGCGACGCTCGCGCACGAACTGCGCAATCCCCTCGCGCCGCTGCGTACGGCCCTGGAGCTGCTGCGCCGCTGGAACGAGCGGGACGACGCCGGCGCCACGTTGGGGATGATGGAGCGGCAGGTGAGGCACCTGGTGCGAATGGTGGACGACCTGCTCGACATCAGCCGTATCAGTCGCGGCAAGGTGGAACTGGACCGTCGCCGTATCGACCTTGCGCATGAAGTGGGCGTCGCCGCCGAGGCGATGAAGGCCACCTATGAAGCAGCTGGTCGCACGCTGTCGATCGACGTGACGCCGTCGCCGCTGATGGTGCTGGCAGATGCCACGCGCGTGACGCAGGTGTTGGGCAACCTGCTCAGCAACGCACTCAAGTTCACGCCCGAAGGCGGGCATGTCCGCGTGTGCCTCGCGCGCGAAGGCGACGAAGCCGTGCTGTGCGTGCGCGACGACGGCATCGGCATCGCCAGCGATCATCTCGAACAGATCTTCGCCAGCTTCATGCAGGTGGATACCTCGCTCGAACGCGGGCAGAGCGGGCTCGGGCTCGGACTCGCGGTGGCGAAGGAACTGGTGTCGATGCACGGCGGCCGCATCCTGGCGCGCAGCGGCGGGCTGGGAGAAGGCAGCGAATTCATGGTGCGCCTGCCGCTGGATGACGTCGTCGAATCGTTCGAGTACGGCGACCTCGACGTCGCCGGCGCGCCGCTGGTGGTGGAGCGCACGGAATCGGCGCATGCGTGGAAGCGCGTGCTGGTGGTCGACGACAACCGCGCGTCCGCCGATACGCTGGCGGTGCTGTTGCGGTTTTCCGGGTTCGAGGTTGCCGTGGCCTACGAAGGACGCGCGGCGGTGGATCGCGCGAGGGACTGGCATCCGGACGCGGTGGTGATGGACATCGGCATGCCCGATCTCAATGGACTCGACGCATGCCGCGCGATGCGCGGCGATGCGGCCGGCCGTCCGTTCGTGGCGATCGCGCTGACCGGGTGGGGCGGCAGCGACGCGAAGGCGGCCAGTCGCGAAGCCGGTTTCGACCTGCATCTGGTGAAACCGGCCGAACCGAGCGCGGTGACGGACCTGCTGTCGATGCGGTTGGCGGCGCTGGCGAAGCAGGCTTCGATGTGATGCCTGACGTTACAGCCTGCGACGCCACGCCGGATCGAGCGGCGGCTTGAGCTTGAGGATCTTCTTCTGCGCCGGACAATCGTCGCGGTGCGCGCCGGGCAGGTAGCCCAGGCTCATCAGGAATTCGTTGGTGATCTCGCCGCCGGTGAAGCGGAAGGTCTTCTTGAACAGCTTGACCCAGCCGGCCTTGTCGCGACGCTTGCCGTGTTCGTCGAGCAGGTGCGCGTCGAGCCATTGCGCGAAACCGCCATGCGAGGCGCGCAGCTCGCGGATCACCTGCGCGTTGTGGATCGCCGCGTCCACCTTCAGGCGGTTGCGGATGATGCCGGCATCGTTGAGCAGGCGTTCGCGATCCTTGTCGCCGTACTTCGCAACCTTGTCGACATTGAAGCCGTGATAGGCGCGATGGAAGCCCTCGCGCTTGCGCAGCATCGTTTCCCAGCTCAGGCCGGCCTGGTTGATCTCCAGGATCAGGCGCTCGAACAGCACGGCTTCGTCGCGCTGCGGGAAGCCGTACTCGGTGTCGTGGTATGGGCCGTGGAGCGGGTGGCCGGGAGCGTAATCGCAGTAGCCGGACATCGAGGTTCCGTCGTTGTAGCCCGGGCAAGCGAAGCGCACCCGGCTTGAGCGTGACAGGCCCGGGTGCGCTTCGCTTACCCGGGCTACGGTGGGGTATCGACTACTTCCCGCTCGCGAACTCCTGCAACCCCAGCGTTTCAAGCCCCTGCTCGAAGCGGATGTCCACCGGGATCTTCGCGTCCTTCAACCGCGCAAGGTCCGCAGCGAGTTCCGGCTTGATCACGCCCATCGTTTCCGTCATGCGCTTGGCTTCGGCGTAATCGCCATCGCCCTGCACGGTGAGCAGCTTCGCGCTGAGCGCGTTCATCGCTTCGCGCATCCTGTCGAAGTCGACGCGGTAACGTCCATCGGCATCGCGCGTGAACGCGCCGCGTTCGGCGAAGAAGTTGAAGCGAACCATGTTCGCCTTGCCGTGCGCGTCGCTCGCGCCGAAACGCACCGAACGCAGGATGCCCGCGAGGAACGTCACGTAGCCGTCCATCAACTTGCTCTCCTCCAGTTCGCCCTGGCGGCTGAGCGCATCGATCATGTAAAGCCCGAGGATGTCGGCCTTGCCTTCCTCGAAGCTGGAGGAATATTCCTTCAGCGCTTCGTCCACGGTGCCCTTTCCGTCGAGCGTCTTCTTGATGCCGAGCCCGTGCGCGACTTCATGGAACATCACGTCCTCGAAGAACGCATCGAAGGTGACGTGCTTGAGCTGGTCCTTCGCGATCAGCTGGTTCGCGATGGGCACCAGGATCGCGTCGAATTTCGCGCGCATCACGTTCTCCAGCTGCAGGCGGCGAGTGCCCTTCTTCAGCTGCACTTCCTCGTCGTTGGGAAGGTTGATCGCGATGGTCTTGCCGCCGACGTTCGCGTTTCCGCCGTAATAGACGACCTGGTATGCGTTGAGGTCGGCATCCGAGCCCGGCATTTCCGCCTTGTACTTCGCATCCACCGGCAGGCCCTTCTGCAGCGCCGGCAGGAAGCTGGCGAAGCGCGCGAGCTTCTGGCTCCACTCGACGTCCTTCACCAGCACCAGCCCTTCGTACGCGGCCTTGTAGCCGAACAGCTGGTCTTCGTAGGTTTCGATCGGACCGATGACGATGTCCACCGGATTGGTCTTCATGTCCATCCACGCCATGTCGCTGGGACGGAAGTCGTCGCTCAGCAGCGCATCGGCGCGCATGTTCAGGTAACCGGCGAACGACTTGTCCGCACTCAGCTTCGCCGCTTCGCGCAGCAGCGTCGCGATGCGTTCGAGTTCGGGCTTGTAGGCGACGTGGTAAGGAACGGTGACCAGCTTTCCGTTCTCGCGGCGCAGCACCGTGTAGTTGGACGTCTTGTCGGGCAGCTGCGCGGTTTCGAATTCGGCCTTGGTCATGTCGGACGGATAGAACGGGCCGCCCGGAGGACGCGGGCCGACGCCGTCGATGAAGGGCGTGTCCTCGTTCAGGCGATCCCACGGGCCGTAATTGATTTCGGCCAGCTCGCGCGTGGCCGCATCCGGCGCGCGCGCCAGAAGCGCCGCGCGGTCGCCGTCCCAGGACTGCTTCCAGTACAGGTCGTTGGTGACTTCGCTGGCTTCCACCAGCAGCGCGATCATGCGCCGGGTGTTCTCGTCGAAGCGCGACAGGTCGGCCTTGAGCGGCACGACGGCGTAATCGCCGGCGTGCGTGGCGGCGTAGGACGTCGCCGCCGTGGCCTGCACGGGCGTGGACGCCGCAGGCGCGGCTTCCGGCGGATTCGCGCGCTGGCAGGCGGCGAGGGCGAGGACGGCCAGGCAGGACAGGACGAGCGGGCGCTGTGGGAACGAGGACATGGCGACGCCAGGGGCAGGGAAAGTCGCCATCGTACGCCGTGGCGCGATGCGGCACGCATCACGCGGGGCGGGCTAGAATGCAGCCATGTCCGTTACGCCCACGCCACTGGCCAACCAGCTGCTGATCGCGCTTCCCGCGCTGGCCGACTCGAACTTCGCGCGCAGCGTGGCGCTGATCTGCCAGCACGACGCCGACGGTGCCATGGGAATAGTGGTCAACCGTCCTTCCGAGTACACGCTGGGCGAAGTGCTCGGCCAGATGGGCCTGGAAGGCGGCGACGAATCCATGCGCGCGCAACCGGTACTCGCCGGCGGCCCGGTGCATCCCGAGCGCGGCTTCGTGCTGCACGACGGCGGCATGCAGTGGGATTCCACGATGGCCATAACCGAACATCTCTTCCTCACCACCTCGCGCGACATCCTCGAAGCGATGGCGCGCGGCGAAGGGCCGGACAACGCGATCGTCGCGCTGGGCTGCGCCGGCTGGGGTTCGGGCCAGCTCGAACACGAGCTGACCGAGAACGACTGGCTCACCGCGCCGGCCGATGCCGAGCTGCTGTTCGAACTGCCGCTGGACGCACGCTGGCAGGCGGCCGCAGGCCGCATCGGCGTGGATTTCGCACACCTGGCCGACTACGCCGGTCACGCCTGATGGCGGCCTCGCCCGACAAGCCCAGCATTCGCCGCGACGGCACCGTGCTCGGGTTCGACGTCGGCGCGCGTCGCATAGGCGTGGCGGTCGGCAGCGCGTTCGGACACGGCGCACGCGCGCTGGCCGTGATCGACGTGCACGGCCACGGGCCGGACTGGGCGTCGATCGACCGGCTGCGCAGCGAATGGCGCCCGGATGGCCTGATCGTCGGCGACCCGATGGCGCTCGACGGCGGCGACCAGCCCATCCGCCTGCGCGCCCACGCGTTCGCACGCGAGCTGGCGCATCGTTACAACCTGCCGGTGGTGCTGGTGGACGAACGCATGAGTTCGATCGAGGCCGCGCAGCGTTTCGCGTCCGATCGCGCCGAAGGCCGCAAGCGTCGCCGCGATGCCGAAGCCCTCGATGCCGTCGCCGCCGCGGTCATCATCGAACGCTGGCTCGCATCGCCCGACGATGCGATCGACCTTTCCGATCTTCCCGAATCCGCCAAGTCGCCCCGGCCGAATCCTCCGACCGCATGAACGCAACGCACACGCACCTTCCGCGCCACCTGCTCACGCTCGATGGCCTGTCTTTCGATGCGCTCGACGCGCTGCTCACGCGCGCGCAGGCGTTCGCTGACGGTCATTACGACCGTCGCGCGCTGGACGGCATCGCGGTGTGCACGCTGTTCTTCGAACCCTCCACGCGCACGCGCATGAGCTTCACGCTCGCCGCGCAGCGCCTGGGCGCGGACGTGTTGAATTTCGATGCGTCCACTTCGTCCACGCGCAAGGGCGAAACGGCGCTGGACACGCTGAAGAACCTGGAAGCGATGGGCGTGCGCGGCTTCGTCATCCGCCACCAGGAAGACGGCGCGGTGGCCGCGTTGTCGCAACAGGTCGAACACGGCACCGCGCTGGTGAACGCCGGCGATGGACGCAGCGCGCATCCGACGCAGGGGCTGCTGGACATGCTCACGCTGCGCCAGGCGAAGGGGCGCGATTTCTCGAAGCTGAAGGTCGTCATCGTCGGCGACGTGAAGCATTCGCGCGTCGCGCGCTCGGACCTGCATGCGCTGCGCACGCTGGGCATGGGCGAGATCCGCGTGTGCGGTCCGGCGTCGCTGCTTCCTCAGGATGGGACGCTCGACGGCTGCGTCGTCTCGCACGATCTCGACGCGGCACTGGAAGGCGCGGATGCCGCGATGATGCTTCGCCTGCAACGCGAGCGCATGGAAGAAGGGCTGATCGCTTCGCTCGACGACTATCACCGCGATTTCGGTTTGACGTCGGCCCGTTTGAAGCGCGCCGCGCCGGATGCGGTGGTGATGCATCCGGGCCCGATCAACCGCGGCGTGGAGATCACCGACGAAGTGGCCGACGGCCCGCAGTCGCTGATCCTGCGTCAGGTGAGCAACGGCGTCGCCGTGCGCATGGCGGTGCTTGAGGCGCTGCTGCGGGCTTGAGGATTGCGGTTTTTTTGCTGCCCCGCTCTCTGGCCCGGGTAAGCGAAGCGCACCCGGGACCCCGTCACGCCTGACCCGGGTGTGCTGCGCTTGACCGGGCTACCAGAGTATTCGCCGGATGGGTGGGAGAGGGCTGGGCGGAAATCAGAACAACCCGCCCTTTCGCACCTGCCCGAACGCCCACGTCCACAGGTCGGGCGTGGCATACGCCGCATCCCACGCATTGTGGCCAAGCTCCGCGAACTCCGTATAGCGCACGTTGCCGCCCAGGCCGCGCAGCGCTTCGACGATGTGGCGCGACTGATCGGGGGTGACCACGTCGTCCTTGCCGCCGTGGAAGGCCCATACCGGCAGCTTCTGCAGCTTCTGCGCGGCGGCCAGGAACGGGTCGGGCGCGAGCGCGACGCTTTCGACCTGCAGGTGTTCCTTCAGCCCCGGCGGCTGGGTGATGCCGCCGCAGACCGGAACCAGCGCGGCGAACCGGCGCGACTCCAGGATCGCCAGCTCGAACACGCCGTAGCCGCCGCGCGACATGCCGGTTAGCACGACGCGGTCGTCGTCGCCGCGGAATTCCTCGAGCGAGGCGTCCAGCGCGGCCAGTGCGACGCGCGCCTGCGTGCCGTTCCACGACGTGCCTTCGGGCGACTGCGGGAAAACGACGATCGCGGGGAAAGTCGCCGCATGCTCGCGCACGAACGGGCCAAGGCCCACATCGACCTGTCGCTGGTTGTCGGTGCCGCGCTCGCCGGAACCGTGCAGGAACAGCACCGTCGCCGGGTGCTTCCCACCGGCCTGCCGCGAGGGCACGAAGACCTGGTAGCGGTGGCTGGTGCCGTCGACCACGACGCTGCGCTCGACGAACTGCCCCGGTGGCACCTCGTGCGGCGTGGTCGCGCAGGCGGCCAGCGCGAGCGCCAGCGCGACCGCGGCAAGGCGGGTCAACGCACGGATCGGATGGGAAAACGCGGCGGGTGCGAAACGCGGAAACGAAGGCATCGAAGAGCTCCTGGCATCGGCCCGCATCATTGGCGCAGCGGCGCCGCGCCGCAATGGCGTGCGTCGCAGATCGCGATGCCGGTTCGATCAGGAAATCGATCAAGCCAGATCGAACCGGACGCATCCGGTCAACGCAGCAGGATGATCGTCGCCAGGCCGAGGAAGGTGAAAAAGCCCATGACGTCGGTCACCGTCGTCAGGAAGATGCCCGAGGCCAGCGCCGGGTCGTAGCCGAAGCGCTTGATCGTCACCGGCACCAGCACGCCGGCCACCGCCGCGAACAGCAGGTTTGCGGTCAGCGCGGTGGCGATGACTATCGACAATCCGATGCTGTGGAACCACGCCAGCACGATCAACGCCAGCAACGTGCCCAGCACGACGCCGTTGAGCAGCGCCACGCGCGCTTCCTTCCACAGCAGCGTGCGCACGTTGGCCGCGCCGACCTGGCCCAGCGCAAGGCCGCGCACCATCAGCGCCAGCACCTGCGTGCCGGCGTTGCCGCCCATGCCGGCGACGATGGGCATCAGCACGGCCAGCGCGACCAGCTTGTCGATGGTATCGGCGAACTCGCCCACCACGCTTGCCGCGAGGAACGCGGTGCCGAGGTTGATCGACAGCCAGATCAGGCGTCGGCGCATCGCGCGCCAGACCGGGCTGAACAGGTCCTCGTCCTCGTCGAGGCCGGCGGCGCTCAGCGCCTGGTGCTCGGCTTCGCTGCGGATGATGTCGACCACGTCGTCGATGGTGATGCGGCCAAGCAGGATGTTGTTGTCGTCCACGACCGGCGCGCTGAGCCAGTCGTGGTCGGAGAACTTGCGCGCGACCTCGTTGGCCGACTCGTCCACGTCGATCGCCGGCTGCTCGTCGTCGATCAGCTTGTTGATCGGCGTGCCCGGCTCGTGCGTGAGCAGCGCGGCCAGCGCGATGCGGCCCAGGTACTGGTGGCGGCGGCTGACGACGTACAGGTGGTCGGTGTGCTCGGGAAGTTCGCCGCGCAGGCGCAGGTAGCGCAGCACCACGTCGATGGTGGTGTCGGTGCGCACCGTCACCACGTCGGGGTTCATCAGTCGGCCGGCGGTGTCCTCCGGGTACGACAGAACCTGTTCGAGGCGCTCGCGGTTCTCGCGGTCCATCGACTTGAGGACTTCGTCGATGACGGTGTCGGGCAGGTCCTCGACGAGGTCGGCAAGGTCGTCGATATCCAGGTCTTCGACCGCGGCGATGATCTCGTCCGGATCCATTTCCGCCAGCAGGCCTTCGCGCACATCGTCGCCGACGTGCACCAGCACCTCACCGTCGTCCTCGGCATCGACCAGGCCCCACACGACCGTGCGCTTGCCCGGCGGGAGCGATTCGAGGAGGTTGCCGATCTCGGCAGGGGACAGGGTGTTGACCAGCCGGCGCACGGGGCCGAGGCGGCCGCTGTCCAGTGCATCGGAAAGCAGGCGCAGTTGGCGCGCGGTCTTGTCGTGGCGGACGGCTTCGGCCATGCGGGCTTCCCGGCTTCGTGAGAAGCGTGGTCGCGTCGAGCCGCTCGGGCACGACAGGGTCAGGTGTTCATCGCGGCATTATCGCCTTGATCGACGGGTATGCCCACCCCTTCGTGCGCACCGTGGACGATCGCTTCACGCGATCGCCGGGGCGTTCTCTGCGATCCATTCCTCGATGCCCGCGCGGTCGCGTGCGCGGAGGAGGGCGGGGGCACGCGCCTGCAGCTGACCCAGGTCGCAGTGGCGGATCGTGCGGCGCAGCTCCAGCAGCGTGGCCGGATGCAGGCTGAATTCCATCAGCCCCAGCGCCAGCAGCATAGGGGCGAAGTGCGCGTCGCCGGCCATCTCGCCGCACACCGCCACCGGCTTGCCGCGCTTGTGCGCGAACTGGATGACGTTGCGCACCAGCCTGATCACCGCCGGATGCAGCGGCGTGTAGAGGCTGCCGAGCGCTTCGTTGTTGCGGTCGGCCGCGAGCAGGTACTGCACCAGGTCGTTGGTGCCGATGGAAAGAAAATCCACGCTGCCGATGAACGCCGGCAACGCGATGGCGGCCGCGGGCACTTCGATCATCGCGCCCAGCGGAATGTTGTCGGCGATCGCATGCCCCTGCTCGCGCAGTTCCACCATCACGCGCTTGAGCGTCGTGCGCACCGCGCGCACTTCCTCGCGCGTGGACACCATCGGCAGCAGGATGCGCAGCGGACCGTAGCCCGACGCGCGCACCAGTGCGCGCAGCTGCGCTTCCAGCAGTCCCGCGCGCGCCAGCGACAGGCGCACGCCGCGCAGGCCCAGCGCCGGATTGGGTTCGTCGCGCAGCGCAAGGCCCGTGCGGTCGGCCTTGTCGGCGCCGAGGTCCAGCGTGCGGATCGTCACCGCGCGGCCGGTCATGCCGAGCACGACATCGCGATAGACGCGGAACTGTTCTTCCTCGTCCGGCAGTTCGTTGCGCTGGAGGAACAGGAATTCGGTGCGGTAAAGGCCCACGCCCGCCGCGCCGAGCGCATGCGCCTCGGCCACGTCGTCGCGCGATTCGGCGTTGGCGTAGAGCTTGATGTCGATGCCGTCGACCGTGCGAGTGGGCTCGCGGCGCAGGCGATGCAGCTGCTTGCGTTCGCGCGCGAGATCGCGGACGCGGCCGCGATGCGCGCGAAGGTCGTTCGCGTCGGGCTCGAGGATGACGTTGCCGGTCGCGCCGTCGACGGCGAGCACGTCGCCATCGTTGATCCGTTGCAGCGCGCCTTCCGCACCGACGACCAGCGGCAGGTGCAGGCTGCGCGCGAGGATCGCGCTGTGCGAGAGGATGCTGCCGGTGGTGGTGACGATCGCCATCACGCCCTGCGCCTGCAGCTGCGCGATTTCGGCGGGTGCGACGTTGTCGGTCACCAGGATCTCGCCCGCCACGCCGGGCATGCCGGCATCGCGCCGATGCAGCGCGGCGTGGATGCGGCCGATGACCTGGTCGATGTCGTCCACGCGGCTGCGGAAATACGCATCGTCCATCGTCTGGAAGACCGAGGCGATGCGATCGCGTTGCAGGCGCAGCGCGTAGTCGGCCGAGTAGCGGCCGGTGCGGATCAGTTCGTCCAGGCCCTGGAGCAGTTCGGGGTCGTCGAGCAGCAGGCTGTGCAGGTCGAGGAATTCGCCGACTTCGTGCGCCAGCGCGCCGTGCAGGCGTTCGCGCAAGGCGAACATCTCCCCGCGCACGGTGGCGATGGCGGCGTGCAGGCGGGCGATCTCGCCCTCCACGCGCTTGGCGGGAATGTGTTCCTCGGGGACTTCCAGGGCATGCGGCAGGCGGACGCGTGCGCGACCGAGCGCGCTTCCGCGCGAGGCCCCGTGTCCGTGGAACGCCTGCCTCATCCGCGCCTCAGCTGTCTTCGTCGAAACGACGTTCGAACAGCGACACGACCGCCTGCGCGGCGGTCTGCTCGTCGTCGCCTTCCACGCGCAGCTTCACCTGCGTGCCCTGGCCGGCGGCGAGCAGCATCACGCCCATGATGCTCTTGGCGTTCACCTCGCGGCCCTTGGCGGTGAGCGTGGCGCTGCTGCGGTAGCCCGACAGCGTCTGCACGAGCTTGGCCGTGGCCCGCGCGTGCAAGCCCAGTCGATTGCTGACGGTCAGTTCCTGCTCGATCATCACCGCGTCCTCCGGGCCCGTCGCCGGTCCCGTGTCTGTTTCGCTCCAATCATGTTTCGTCCAGCTGTCTTAGCGCCCGATCGGCGTCAGGCTTCGTCCACGATCACGCCGTTGCGCGCACCGGCCGCGGCAACTGCCGGCAGCTCGTCCAGGCCCAGGTCCGCGTAATTCATCACCCGCAGCAGCATCGGCAGGCTCACCGCCGAGACGCGCCGCACCGGCGTGCCCAGCCGCGCGACCTTGGCCGCGAGGTTGCTGGGCGTGGCGCCGTAGAGATCCGTCAGTACCAGCACGCCGTCGCCGGCGTCGACGCGTCGCAACGCGGCGCTGGCCTGCGGCAGCAGTGCGTCGGGATCGCCCTCGAACGGCACCTCGAGCGCTTCGGTGCGCAGCGGCAGCTGGCTCAGCAGCCGACGCGCCACCGCGACCAGCGCGGTGCCGATGCCTTCGTGGGTGATGAGGAGGATGCCGACGGCCATGGCGTCAACTTAACAGGTCCGGGTGACGGCCCGGAAGCGGGAACGCACCGACTTGCGACTTCCGCGAAGCTGGCACGTCGCGCGTCCGCAAGCGCCCATGAACACGGTCACGAAAGGTGCTCGCGAACGCCCTCCGCCGGACATGGAAACGGCCCGCTTGCGCGGGCCGTTCGAAGGGGACCAGCTCACCAGGGATCACGTGCGCGGCGGAGTCGTCTGGTCCTGCGGGTTGGTCTGGTCGGCCGGTGGCGCCTGCGTGCCTTCGGCCGGCGGCGGCGTGGTGGCCGGCGGCGAGGTGGTGGTGTCGGTCGGCGGCATCGTGGTGTCCGGTGGCGGCGTCGTCGTGTCCGGAGGCGGCGTCGTCGTGTCCGGAGGCGGCGGGGTCGTATCGGCCGGCGGCGTTTCGGTGGCCGGCGGGACGATCTCGGTTTCATGCTTCTGGCAGCCGGCCATGGCCAGCGTCGAGGACACGATGATCAGCGCGAGGGCGCCTGTAAGTCGATGCAGGTTCGGTCGATGAAGGTTCATGGGGTCGATGCTCCTTTCGGGGAAGGGATTTCGATGGGCCCGCACTACGGCGGCATGGTGTCGCTGCGCTGGTGGCCCGCCGCGTACTCGGTTTCCGATATCTGTCCGTCGCCGTCGCGATCGACCTGTGCGAAATGGCTGGTCAGTCGGGCGTCGGCCGCGGCTTCGTCCTTGCTTACCTTGCCGTCGGCGTTGACATCCAGGTCGCCGAAGCTCAGCGAGCGCGGCGTGGTGTCGGTGGTGCTGCCGGTAGGCGGCGAGGGTGGTGTGGGTTGTTCGGTCCGCTGCGCGATGGCAGGCAGGGCGAACGCGGCGGCCAACGCGATGCTCGGGAGGGACATCCGCCTCGCGATGGGGTTCTGCATTGCACTCTCCTGCGGTGTGCGCCATGGGCAGCGCAACACGACCGTAGCGTTGCCACCGCAAGGCTTGCGCAAGAGTGATGCGAAAATTTCGTGATACGTGAACGCGCCGGGGCGCGGGGTCAGGACGCGTTCACCGCAATGCGTTCATCGGTCGACCGCCCCTGTCGCGATGCCGTGAAGGCGCGTCAGTCCAGCTCGCGGTGGTGCACGGCGACTTCGTCCCAGCCCTGCGCACGTGCGTGTTCGGCGAAGCGTTCGGCCAGGTATACCGAGCGATGCCGCCCGCCCGTGCAGCCGAAGGCGATCGTCGCGTAGCTGCGCGTGCTGTCCACGTGCAGGCGCGGCAGCCAGGTGTCGAGGAACTGGCGGATCTGTTCGAAGAACAGGTTCACGTCCGCCTGCGACTCCAGATATTCGCGGATCGCCGCATCGCGGCCCGACAGCGGACGCAGCACCGGATCCCAGTGCGGATTCGGAAGCGCGCGTGCGTCGAAGACGAAGTCGGCATCGGCCGGCACGCCGCGACGGTACGCGAAGGATTCGAAAAGCAGCGACATGCCCGTGTCGCCGCCGATGCCGAATTCGGTCAGCACCTGGCGACGCAGCTGGTGCACGTTGAGGGTACTGGTGTCGACCACCGCGTCGGCGATCGAACGCAGCGGCTTCAGCACCTGCCGCTCGAGCGCGATCGCATCGCTGAGCGACAGCCCCAGATGGCTCAGCGGATGGCGGCGGCGCGTGTCGGCGAAGCGCTTGAGCAGTGCGCCTTCGTTCGCATCGAAGAACACCAGGCGCGGATCCAGTCCTAGCTTGCCGACGGCGGAGAGCCATTCGGAAATGTGGCTCAGGTCGCTGTGGCGGTTGCGCACGTCGATGCTCACCGCCATCTTCGCCGGCGCGCCGTCGTCGGCCTGCATGACGCTGGCGACGAACTGCGGCAGCAGGTCGGCGGGCAGGTTGTCGACGCAGAAATAGCCGAGGTCTTCGAACGTGCGAAGCGCGACGGACTTGCCCGAACCGGACATGCCGCTGACGATGACGAGGATCGAGTTGGGCGTTTCGCTCATGGCGCGTGGCGGGCGAGGTTGGAGTGCGCGGTCAGGAATCGCCGCGTTCGAGGAAATTGCTGTGTCGCGCGATGAACGCCGCGGCCGGATCCAGCCCCTTCATGCGCAGGCTGTGCAGGCGCGTCGCCGCTTCGGTCAGCACGGCGAGGTTGCGGCCCGGCATGACGGGCAGGGTGATCATCGGCACGTCCAGGTCGAGCACGCGCCGCACGCCGCTGTCGCCGGTCAGCCGTTCCATGCCCATCGGCTTGGGCTCGGTCATCGGCTTGCCCAGGTGCACGATCAGGCGCAGGTACTTGTTGTTCTTCACCGCGGTGTCGCCGAACATCTGGCGGATGTTCAACACGCCCAGGCCGCGCACTTCGAGCAGGTCCTGGAGCATTTCCGGGCAGGTGCCGTCGAGCACGTCCGGCGCGATCTGCGTGAATTCCGGCGCGTCGTCGGCGACGAGGCGATGTCCGCGCGTCACCAGTTCAAGCGCGAGTTCGCTCTTGCCCGAACCCGATTCGCCGGTTATGAGCACGCCGATGGAATAGATTTCCATGAACACGCCATGCAGCGTCACGCGCGGCGCGAGTGCGCGCGCGAGGTGGTACTGCAGGTGGTTCAGCAGTTCGTGCCCGCGGCGCGGCGACACCCACAGCGGCGTGTGGCTTTCCTCGGCGGCGATGCGCAGGTCTTCCGGACAGGTCTGGTCCTTGCTGATGACCAGCGCGAGCGGACGGAACTGCATGATCTTCTCGATCGTTTCCCAGCGCAGGCGCGGTTCGAGCGCATCGAGCCAGGCCAGTTCCTCGGTGCCGAGGATCTGGACCTTGTTGGGATAGATCGCGTTGAGATAGCCCGCCAGCGAAGGACGGCGCGCGACGGTGTTGACCGATTCCAGTATGCGGCGGTCGCCACGCTGCCCGGCCAGCCAGCGCAGGCCGAGACGATCGCGTTGTTGTTCGAACAGTTCACCTGCGCTGATGCTGGTGCTCATCCGTGCCCTCAGGCTGCGCAGGGAAGGAAATCGGGACCCGAGCCGCCAAGCAACTGGCGCAGGTGCCCGGCATCGCGCGCGTTGCGCAATGCCTTGCGGTAATCGGGATCGGCGAAACGGTCAGCGATTTCGGCCAGGCGCTGCAGCTGCGCGTTGACGTCGTGTTCGGGCACGAGCAGGGCGAGCACGAGATCGACCGGCTCGCCGTCGGCCGCATCGAACTCCACCGGATGCTCCACGCGCAGGAAGGCTGCGCGGCATTCCTCGATGCCGGCGATTCGCGCGTGCGGAAGGGCCACGCCGCTGCCGAGCGCGGTGCTCGCGCGGCGTTCGCGTTCGTGCAGTGCGTGCGAGATGCGCGCGCTGTCCCCGCCATCGGCCAACAGCCACGCCGCTGCATCGAGCACGCGCGAAAGTGCGGGCGCGCCGTCAGGCGCGCCCGTCTCTATCGCGTGGCCATCGAGGATGGCGACACGCGCGCGTGACAACAGATCATGCAGGGGCATGGTGTCGTTAGGTGGGTTCCGGATCAGCCGAAGCTGTTGCTGCGTGCGGCGCTTTCGCCGCGATGATGGTCCACGACCTTGCTGCGATGTTCGCGAAGCAGGCGGTCGAGCTTGTCGGTAAGAAGGTCGATGGCCGCGTACATGTCCAGCGCCTGTGCGTCGGCGACCAGCGTGCGGCCTGCCAGGTTCACGGTGGCCTTTGCGCGGTGGTTGGGTTTCTCAAGGCTCAGCTGGGTGCGGACATCGAAGGGTTGTTCGCAATGGCGCTCCAGTCGCGAGAGCTTGCTTTCCACGTAATCCCGCAGGGCGGGCGTGACCTCGATCTGCTGGCCGTAAGTTTCGATACGCATCGAAGACCTCCTTTACGTCGCGACGGGAAGACAGGATGGCACGCCCGGTGCGTTGCGCAAGGGGCATGCGTCCGCAGTTTCGCGGATGTGGTTCGAACGCTTTGATCCGGCAAGGTTTTGTGATCGCGGATTTCACGCGCCGATGCCGATTTCCTAACCGATCCTTACGCGGTCCTGCGAGGACGGAATGCTCATGGCCTCGCGGTACTTGGCGACCGTACGGCGCGCCACCGGGACGCCGGTCGCCTTGAGGGTTTCGGCCAGTCGGGCGTCGGAGAGAGGCTTGCGGGGATTTTCAGCCTCGATCAGGCGCCGGATCATCGCCTGAATGGCCGTGCTGGAGGCTTCGCCGCCCGCGCCGGTCTCGATGCCCGAGGCGAAGAACGCGCGCAATGGCACCGTGCCGCGCGGCGTGCGCGCGTATTTGCGGGCGATGGCGCGCGATACGGTGGATTCGTGCAGCCCGACCTCGGCCGCCACTTCGCGCAGCGTCAGCGGCCGCAGCGCGCTGTCGCCGAATTCCAGGAACGCGGCCTGCTGCTTGATCAGGCAGCGCGCCACCTTGATGAGCGTTTCGCCGCGCGCTTCCAGGCTCTTGAGCAGCCAGCGCGCTTCCTGCAGGTGCCCGCGCAGGTAGCTGGCATCGGTGCCGCTGGCGTGGCGCAGCATGTTCTCGTAGCCACGGTGGATCGAGATGCGCGGACGCATGCCGTCGGCCAGCGCGACGCGCCACAGGCCGTGCTGGCGCCATATGACCACGTCCGGTGCGATGTAGGTGTCGCTGGCGATGGCGCCGATCTGCGCGCCGGGGCGCGGATCCAGCGAACGCAGCAACTGCACGGCGGTTTCGGCTTCGACCAGGTCGAGCTTGAGTTCCGCCGCAAGGCCCGCCACGCCGACGCGCGGCAGGCGCTCCAGCGGTCCATTGGCCAGCTGGTGGGCCAATGCGCGGCCGGGCGTCTCCTCGGGCAGCTGCGCGAGCTGCAGGCGCAGGCATTCGCCCAAGGCGCGCGCGCCCACGCCCACCGGATCGAACTGCTGGATCTGGTGCAGCACGGTGGTGAGTTCCTCGACGCTGCATTCCAGCGTGGCGTCGAGCGAGGTGGCGATGGCGTCCAGCGGCTCGCGCAGGTAACCGTCGTCATCGATGGATTCGATCAGCGCCACGCCGATCGATCGATCGCGCGCGGACAGGGGGCTGAGGTGAAGCTGCCAGAGCAGGTGGTCGTGCAGCGTGTCCGATTCGGCGACCTGTTCGGCGATCGGCGTTTCATCGTCGCTGTCGGCCGGCCCGAGGCGCTCGTACCAGGGCTCGCCGTCGGTGCTCCATTCGGCTTCCGGCGGCAGGTGTTCGGTTTCGGCGCCGTTGGTGGCGTTATCGCCACCGGATTCGCCGTTGGCCGACCCATTGGTGACGCTGATGGCGGTTTCGGTCCAGTCGAGCAGCGGATTGCTTTCCACTGCCGCGGCCAGTTCAGCCTCGAGCTCGACCGCGGACAGCTGCAGCAGGCGGATCGCCTGACGCAACTGCGGTGTCATCACCAGCTGTTGTCCGAGTGCGGCTTGAAGACGCGGTTTCATTGTCGAATGCCAACGCGACCAGGGGGATCCGACGGCCGCGTGGCGTTGGGCATGCGGTAGAACCGCACCTTCGACTACATCCTTGTGGTGGCAGCCTTGTAGCGGCAGCCTTACAGCCGGAAGGTTTCGCCCAAATAGACGCGGCGCACATCGGGGTTCGCAAGCAGCGCGTCCGGTGCACCCTGCGCCAGCACGCCGCCTTCGTTGAGGATATACGCACGATCGCAAATGCCCAAGGTTTCGCGAACGTTGTGGTCCGTGATCAGGACCCCGATTCCGCGATTCTTGAGGTGGCGCACGATCCGCTGGATCTCGCCGACGGAGATCGGGTCCACGCCCGCGAAGGGTTCGTCGAGCAGCATCAGGCGCGGACGCGCGGCCAGCGCGCGCGCGATTTCCACGCGACGACGCTCGCCGCCGGAGAGGCTGGCGCCGATCTGGTCGGCGACATGGCCGACCTGCAGTTCGTCGAGCAGGCTTTCCAGTTCGCGGTCGCGGCCGTCGCGGTCCAGGTCCTCGCGAAGCTCCAGCACCAGGCGGATGTTGTCGGCCACGGTGAGCTTGCGGAACACCGAGGGTTCCTGCGGCAGGTAGCCAACGCCGTACTTGGCGCGCGCGTACATCGGCTCGGAGGTGATGTCCTTGCCGTCGAGCACGATCTGCCCCGAATCGGCGGGCACGAGGCCGACGATCATGTAGAAGCACGTCGTCTTGCCCGCGCCGTTGGGGCCGAGCAGGCCGACCACTTCGCCCGCATCCAGCGTCAGGCCGAAGTCCTTCACCACTTCGCGCGAACGGTAGGCCTTGCGCAGGCCCTTGGCGACCAGCATCAGCCGCCCCCCTGGTTCTTCGGAATGATGCGGATGCGCACGCGATCGTTCGCGCCCTGGCCACCGCCCTGCACCTGGCCGGTCTTCATGTTGTAGACCACGCGCTCGCCGGCGATGGAGCCGGAGGGCTGGTTGATCTTCACCGCGCCGGTGAAGACCACGATCTCGGTCTTGAGGTCGTAATCGACCTTGTTGGCCACCGCGTCCATCGGCTTGCCATCGTCGAGTTCCTGCTTGAGCGTCACCGGCGAGCCGGTCAGCACCACGCGCACCGGATCGCCGTTGGCTGAAGTGATGACGGCCTGGTCGGCGCGGATTTCCAGCGTGCCCTGCGTGATGATGACGCCGCCGCTCAGCACGGTGGGACGGCTGTCGTCCATCGAGTAGTCGCTGCGACCGGCGTCGATGTCCATCGGCTTGTTGCGATCGGACGTGCGCGCGAGCACCGTCGCTGGCACCAGGGCCAGTGCCAGCAGCACAGCGCTAAGGGGAAGCACGTTCATATCGGGCCTTGACGTCGTTCTGGAGGGTGATGCGCTTGGCATCGAGGTCGGCATCGAGGCCGTGGCCATTCAGTATAAGGCCCGGCTGCGTGAGCGTTACCTGCGCGGGCGACGTGGCGCGGCGGGCGTCCGGGAAAACGTTCAGTTCGTCGGTCGCGATCTTGATGGGCTTTCCGTCGGCATTCGTGCTGTGCGCGAGCACCTCGCCACGCAGTCGCACCTCCTCGCCCTTCTCGCTGACCCATCCGGTCTTCGAGGTGATCTGCCACGCCGAGGCCTGGCTGCCTTCACGCGGCGGAATGTGGAACTGCGGCGTGGCGATCTCCATCGTGCGCGCATCCGGATCGCGATCCAGCCGCGGCGCGTTGAGCGTGAAGGACTCGCGTCCGTCCTTGTCGAGCACCGTGGCCTGGAAGTCGTGCAGCACGTAGTCCGGGCGCTTGCCGATGGGTCCGCCGGTCGTGCCGCGATCGCGCTGCTGCCACATCAGCCAGCCGCTGAGCAGTGCACCGAGGAGCAGGCCGAAGGTGCCGATCGCACGCCAGTTCATCGCGCGCCAGTTCATGCGTTGCCTTCCACGCGCACGCCTTCGACGCGAAGCAGGTCTTCGAGCAGGCGCTCGGCATGTCCCTGCGCGGCAAGCAGCAGGTCGCAGAACTCGCGCGCCGCGCCGTGGCCCGCGCGCGCGGTGGTGCGCCAGTGCACGCGCTCGCCGACCCAGCGGTGGGCATCGGACGGCGCGACAGCGAATCCGGTCTGCAGCATCACGCGCAGGTCGGCGAGGTCGTCGCCCATGAAGGACACCTGTTCCATCGTGATGCCCAGACGCGCGGCGATGTCCTGCACGCACGCCAGTTTGTCCTTCACGCCCACGTGTACCTCGTCGATGCCCAGGTCGGTGCCGCGGCGCCTGGCGATCGGGCCACCGCGCGCGGTGATGAAGGCGACTTCTATGCCGACCTTGCGCAGCAGCGTCAGGCCCTGGCCGTCGTGCACGTGGAAGGCCTTCAATTCGCTGCCTTCGCCATCGAAGTACAACCGCCCGTCGGTCAACGTGCCGTCGACGTCGAAGCACGCCAGTCGCACGCGCGCGGCGCGTTCGCGGATGTCGGCGGGGTAGTCGTTGAGGTGGCTGTAGGGCATCGAGCTAGCGGTGAGTGTGGAGAAGTGAGAAGTGAAAGGGCGGGATCGAGGCGGACTCACTCCTCACTCCTGGTCTCTCACTCCTGTGTTAGACAACGCGCGCCCGCAACAGGTCATGAATGTTCAACGCACCGACCACGCGCCCGTCATCGTCCACGACGAGCAGGCCGCTGATCTTGTGCGCTTCCATCAGCTGCGCAGCTTCCACGGCCATCGCATCGGTGCCGATGGTCTTGGGCGAACGCGTCATCACCTCGACGATGCGCGTGTTGCGCAGGTCCAGGCGATCGTCGTCCAGCGTGCGGCGAAGATCGCCGTCGGTGTACAGGCCGAGCAGGCGATCGTCCGCATCGACGACGGCCGTCATGCCCAGGCGCTTGCGGCTCATTTCCACCAGCGCCTCGCTGACGCTGGCGTCGGCCTTCACGCGCGGGACGTCGTCGCCGACGTGCATGATGTCGTTGATGTGCAGCAGCAGGCGGCGGCCGAGCGAACCGGCCGGATGCGAGCGGGCGAAGTCGTCGGCGGTGAAGCCGCGTGCGTCCAGTAGCGCGACCGCCAGCGCATCGCCCATCGCCAGCGAGGCGGTGGTGCTGGAGGTCGGCGCCAGCGCGAGCGGGCAGGCTTCGGCATGGACGCTCACGTCCAGGTGCACGTCGGCTTCGCGCGCCAGCGACGAATTCGGTCGGCCGGTCATCGCGATCAGCTTGTTGCCCTGGCGCTTGAGCACCGGCAGCAGCATCAGCACTTCGTCGCTCTCGCCCGAATACGACAGCGCGAGCACGACGTCGACGTCGGTGATCATGCCCAGGTCGCCATGCCCGGCTTCGCCCGGATGCACGTAGAAGGCCGGGGTGCCGGTGGAGGCCAGGGTCGCGGCGATCTTGCGCGCGACATGGCCGGACTTGCCCATGCCGGTGCAGACCACGCGCCCCTGGGAGGCGAGGATCAACCGGCAGGCGGCGCTGAAGTCGCCGTCGATTCGCGCGGCGACCTCGGTCAGCGCCTGCGCCTCGATCTCGAACACGCGGCGCCCGCTCGCGGCGAGCGTGGCCGGGTCGTCGGCGTAGGTCGACGCGTGAACGGTCGTGCCTTCAAGGGGCGAGCCGTGTAGGGACGAGGGAATGGGAATGCTTGCCATGGGGCGTGCCATTTCGGACCGGGGGTCTTTCCGCTAGGCTAATCCATCCATTCTAGGCGGTTGCGCCGGGAAGTGCCCATCACGGGCTCCCCGCCGGCGCCGGGCCGATGGCCATCCGCCGCCGCATGCGGCCGCGCAGGACGCGCGAAACCGCTTTCCCCCGAAGCTCCAGACTCTGCAAAGGCCGTCCCTTGAATCCCGATACCATCCGCCAGCTGATCGAACAGGGCCTGCCCGGCGCGCGCGCCGACGTGCGCGGCGACGACGGCGTGCATTTCGAAGCCACCGTCGTGGCCGACGCCTTCCGCGGCAAGCTGCCGCTGGCCCGTCACCGCCTCGTGTACGCCACGCTGGGCGATCGCATGGGCGGCGAGATCCATGCACTGGCGCTGAAGACGCTGACGCCGGAAGAAGCCGGATCGGCATGATCCGCGCGGCGCACTTGAAGCGTCGAACCTCCGGCCCTAATCACGAACCCCTTTCCTCGAATCACACCCAATGCAAAAGATCGTTGTAGAAGGCGGCGCCGCGCTCAACGGCGAGGTGCAGATCTCCGGTGCGAAGAACGCCGTCCTGCCGATCCTGTGCGCGACGCTGCTGGCCGATGGCCCGGTCTCGATCACCAACGTGCCGCATCTGCACGACGTGGTGACGACCGCCAAGCTGCTGGGCGAGCTCGGCGCCGGCATCACGGTGGACGAGGGCACGCTCGGCAAGGGCCGCGGCATGGTGGTCGATCCGACCACGGTGCACAGCCACGTCGCACCGTACGAACTGGTCAAGACGATGCGCGCGTCCGTGCTCGTGCTCGGCCCGCTGCTGGCCAAGTACGGCGCGGCGGAAGTCTCGCTGCCGGGCGGCTGCGCGATCGGTTCGCGTCCGGTCGACCAGCACATCAAGGGCCTTCAGGCGCTGGGCGCGGAGATCAGCGTCGAGAACGGCTTCATCAAGGCGCGTCGCAACGGCCGCCTGAAGGGTTCGCGCTTCGTGTTCGACATGGTCACCGTCACCGGCACCGAGAACGTGCTGATGGCCGCCGCGCTCGCCGAAGGCACCAGCGTGCTGGAAAACGCCGCGATGGAGCCTGAGATCGTCGACCTCGCCGACTGCCTCAACGCGCTGGGCGCGAACATCGAGCATGCCGGCAGCGGCCGCATCGTCGTGCACGGCGTCGAGCGCCTGCACGGCGGCAACCACCATGTGCTGCCCGACCGCATCGAGACGGGCACCTTCCTCGTCGCCGCGGCGATGACCGGCGGCCGCGTCACCGTGCGCTGCGCGCGCCCTGACACGCTCGACGCGGTGATCGACAAGCTCAAGCAGGCCGGCGCGGAGATCACCGTCGAAGCAGACCGCATCACGCTGGACATGGGCGGTCGCCGTCCGAAGGCCGTGGACCTCACCACCGCGCCGCACCCGGCATTCCCGACCGACATGCAGGCGCAGTTCATGGCGATGAACTGCATCGCCGAAGGCGTGGGCGTGATCAACGAGACGATCTTCGAGAACCGTTTCATGCACGTCTCGGAACTCCAGCGTCTTGGCGCCGACATCCGCGTGGAAGGCCACACCGCGATCATCCGCGGCGTGCAGCGCCTGAGCGGTGCGCCGGTGATGGCCACCGATCTTCGTGCATCGGCGTCGCTGGTGCTGGCGGGCCTGGTTGCCGAAGGCGCGACGACGATCGACCGCATCTACCACCTGGACCGCGGCTACGAGAACCTCGAGGAAAAGCTCTCGGGCCTGGGCGCGAACATCCGCCGCATCGCGGGTTGATGCGATGGCGCTGATCGATCTCGCGGGCAAGCGGCTCCCCAACGGAAAGCGCGCTCCGTTCACCGCGCGCCGCATGGCGACGCTGGGGTTCTTCGTTACGTTGTTGATCGTGGTTGGCTGGCTGCACTTCACCGGTGCGGCCGCCACGCGTGGGATCGAGCGCAAGGACATGGACTGGAACGGCGACGGCAACGTCACCATGCACGAGATGCTGCAGTCGTTCTACGCCGTCACCGTGACCACGAAGAAGGAAGGCGCGCGCGAGTGCCGCACCTTCGCGTTCCGCGGCAGCGACAAGTCGTTGCGCGTGGATTGCCGGACGGTGTTCGAGCCGGCGGCGAAGTGATCGTCAGCGTTCGTCGCCGCTTCGCCTGAGGCAATGAAAAAGCCCCGCTTCCGCGGGGCTTTTCGTTTGGACGACCTGTTCGAACTCAGCGGACGTTCTGCACGCGCAGGTCGATCGCGTCCTGTCCCTTGTCGCGCTGCAGGATGCGTGCCGGCACCGGCATGCCGTCCACGATCCACGCGATCGTCTGCTTGTCGCCCTGCGTGCTGACGACCTTCGTCGCCTGCTTGGACTGGCCGCCGACGGTGATCGCTTCCTTGCCGGCGATGGCGTACGTGAGTTCCTTGACGCGACCGTCCTCGACCATGCGGTAGTGCGTGGTCTTGCCGGCCTGCACGTCGCGCACGATCGCCAGGTTGATCAGCAGCGCATCCATGTCGCCGGCCTGCAGCTTGATCGGACCGGCGCGCTCGGGCTTCACGTCGCCCGTCCACGTCGCCACGCCCTTGGACCAGTCGTAGGTGGCCTTCTTGTTCTGCTTCTTGGTGAGCACCTGCGAGGTGTCGTTGCCCGACACCGGACGCCACTGGCCGTTGGTATCCTCGAACACGGTCGTCTGGCGCAGGTTCGCCAGCGGGCTGGTCACGGCGAGGCTGTACTTCCAGCGGTTCGCGCCGTCGGCGACGAGCGTCATCTGGCCGGCGCCCTGCATGCCCATGTAGCTGGCCTGGTAGTCGGCCGTGAACGGCTTGATCGCAAGCGCCGGGGCGCTGACCGCAGTCAGGGCCGTGCCGAAGAGCGCCGCGGCGAACAGCGGACGCAGCAGGCGGGCGGTGAAACTAGCCTTCGTGGGGGTCATCAGGGAGCTCCTTTGTAATCGATCAGGCGCAGGTCGAGAGTATCCGCGCCATTTTCGCGCTGCAGGATGCGCACGGGCGTGGGCACGCCTTCCACCACCCACAGTACCGTCTCGTTCTTGCCCGAGCCCTGAACGCGGCTCACGCGCATCGCGTTGAATCCCATGCCGTCGACGGTGACGGGCTCCAGCTCCTGCGCCACGGTGAAGTTGTGGTCGCGCGCACGACCGTTGTCGACGAAGCGGTACTGCAGCGCCTTGCCGGGCTGCGCGTCGCGAATGATCGCCAGGTTGATCAGCAGACCGCTCATGTCGCCATCCTTCAGCGGCACGGGCTGCTGGCGGTCCTTCTTCAGATCGCCGGTCCAGCGTGCGGTGTGCGAATTCCAGTCGTAGGTGCCGGTCATCTTGCGGCCGACGAAGATCGCCTTGCGCACGGTGGCCTGGCTCAGCGGACGATAGACCTCGGCGCCCGGCTCGCCGCCGACCACGTCGAACACCGTGCTCTGTTGCGCGTTGGCACCGGCCAGGCCCATCAAGCCCTTCGTGCCCCGCATGTTCAGATCGATACGCCACTGCGCCGGCGCGCCGTCCGGCACGACCTGCATCGTCGCCTCGCCCAGCGGCTTGCCTTCGTTGAAGATCTGGTAGTTCGCCACGAACGGCTCCAGCGCCGAGGCGGGCGCGGAGAAGGACGCCAGCACGCAGCACAGCAGCGGGGCGGAGGTCAGGACACGGGAAAATCGCTTCATCGACAGCCAGGCTTTCATCGACAGCCAGAACGAGGGGAGTGCCGTGTCATCCACCCCGCCGAAGGCCCGTCAGACGGGGCTGTCGGCGCCGGGGGCGCGCAGGGCACCGGCGGAATCTAGAAGCAGCGGCGTAAACAGGCCATGACCGTCGATCGTAGTGGTTGTTCCCTGTTCAGCCAATCGGCCCGAAGTCGCCAGCCGCAGGACGGCCAGCAGCAACGGATGCTCGACATCCAGCACGCGCGCGGCCAGGGCGTCGGCGTCGTCGCCCGCCTGCACCGGCACGCGGGCCTGCGCGATGACGGTGCCGGCGTCCAGCTCGGGAATCACGAAATGCACGCTCGCGCCGTGCTCGGCTTCGCCATCGGCGATGGCCCGCGCGTGCGTGCGCAGGCCGGGGTACTTGGGTAGCAGCGAGGGATGGATGTTGAGCAACTGCCCGCGGAAGCGTTCGACGAACGCATCGCACAGGATGCGCAGGTAGCCCGCGCAGACGACCCAGTCGGGTTTCGTCGTTTCGATGGCGTCGCCGAGCGCGGCGTCGAAGGCTTCGCGCGAGACGTAGTCCTTCGGGTTCGCGCTCCAGCGCAGCGCCGGTTCGACGCGCTGCAACGCCGCCGCGGCCGGCTTGTCGGAAAACACGCCGACGATATGGGCCGGCAGTGAGCCGGCTTCTATCGCGTCGAGGATCGCCTGCAGGTTGCTGCCGCGTCCGGATACCAGGACCGCGATGCGATCGGGGCGGGCGGGCGATGCTTCGCTCAAGGACGCGCTCAACCGATGCGCACGCGGCTTTCCAGCGACGCGCCGGCGGCAGCCTTCACCACCTGGCCGATCGGGCGGTGTTGCAGGCCCAGGCGGTCGAGGTCGGCGTTGACCGCGGCCACGTCGTTCGGCGCGACCACCAGCACGAAGCCGACGCCGCAGTTGAACGTGCGCCACATTTCCTCCGACGGCACGGCGCCTTCGCGCTGCAGCCAGTCGAACACCGGCGGCAGCACGATCGCCGAGGCCTCGATGTCCAGGCCCAGGCCATCGGGAATCACGCGGATGATGTTCTCGGTCAGGCCGCCACCGGTGATGTGCGCCATCGCGTGGAGGTCCTGCTTGCCCAGCAGTTCGAGGATCGGCTTCACGTACAGCTGCGTGGGCGCCATGAGTGCGTCGATCAGCTTCACGCCGCCAACGTCGAGATCGGCCGGGCGGCCGGCGCGGTCGTAGATTTTCCGCACCAGCGAATAGCCGTTGGAATGCGGACCGCTGGAGGCGATGCCGATCAGCACGTCGCCTTCGCGCACCTTCGCGCCGTCGAGCAGCTTGGACTTCTCCACCGCGGCGACGCAGAAGCCGGCGAGGTCGTATTCGCCCGGCGGGTACATGTCGGGCATCTCGGCCGTCTCGCCGCCGATCAGCGCGCAGCCGGAGAGCTCGCAGCCCTTCGCGATACCGCCGACGACCGCGACGGTGGTGTCCACGTCGAGCTTGCCGGTGGCGAAATAGTCCAGGAAGAACAGCGGCTCGGCGCCCTGCACGAGGACGTCGTTCACGCACATCGCGACCAGGTCGATGCCGATGGTGTCGTGGCGGTTCAGTTGCTGGGCCAGCTTGAGCTTGGTGCCCACGCCGTCGGTGCCCGAGACGAGCACCGGCTCCTTGTACTTGCCGGACAGGTCGAACAGCGCGCCGAAGCCGCCCAGGCCGCCCATGACCTCGGGACGGAAGCTGCGCTTGACCAGCGGCTTGATGCGTTCGACCACCTCGTTGCCCGCGTCGATGTCGACGCCGGCGTCGCGGTAGGTGATCGGAGTGGGTGCGGTGGGGGAGTTCGACACGG
>Ga0209676_1001228_pt1 | contig 27113 bp, 30 predicted proteins | sample AraplaCvi_mLB_r2_FD_184282 | JGI IMG/M metagenome (GOLD analysis project Ga0209676, IMG submission 184282) | Arabidopsis root microbial communities from North Carolina, USA - plate scrape MF_Cvi_mLB_r2 (SPAdes) (version 2) | ecosystem: Host-associated > Plants > Roots > Endosphere | place: USA... | reverse complement strand
ACTGCTTGCCGTAGGCGATCGCCGACAGCCAGCTCTGGCCGAAATAGCCGAGCCAGCCGGCGGAATGGAAGATCCAGAACAGGTGCTGGCGGGGCAGATCCAGCGGGTGGGTCGCGGTAATGGCCATGGAAGCCGCAGGAGCGAGGACGCGGTGCAGCGATGCTAGCCCCTCGGCGGGTCCGGGCGGGAACGGTTCGTCGGCGGTGGGGCACGGTTCGGCGCTTCACCGTCGTCGCGCGGGGCTGCCCTTGAGCCCCTCTCCCCGCGGGAGAGGGGTTGGGATGAGGGTCGGGACGCGAGGGCGCGCCCGCGCCGGCTGTGCTTCGCGGGCGTGCCGCAGGAAGCAAATGGATTCCACCGTTCGCAGGAATGACTGGAGGTCGGCAGCGCCCGACGGAGTGCCCGAGCGTTACGGGCCTGGATCCCGGCGTTCGCCGGTATGACGGCTAACCACCGGAGCGTGCGCGCGGGCATCGCCAACCGCCTCGCGATCCCCGCCCCGCTTCTGCTTGCGCCGCTCATCGATCACCGCCGTGATCAGCGCGCCGATGAACACGATCAGCGCCGCGTAGTACATCCACACCAGCGCGAGCACCAGCGCGCCCATCGAGCCATAGGCCGAACCGGGATTGGACTCGCGCAGGTACCAGCCGATCAGCCAGCGCCCGAGCACGAACAGGAGCGCGGTGATCGCACCGCCGCCGAGCGCGCGCTTCCAGCCGACGGAGCGATCGGGCAGGTAGTGGTACATCAGCGCGAAGCTGATCGCGTACACCAGCCACGTCGCCACGTTCATCACGATGGGCAGCGCCCATTCCATGCGCGAGAACGCCAGCTGCACGAGTGTCGATACCGTCATCGACACCAGCAGCAGGAAGCCCATCGCAAGCACCAGGCCCATCGAGAACACGCGCTTGCGCAGCCACGCCATCGCGCCGGCCAGGCGCGTGGCATCGGTGCGGAAGATCTTGTTGAGCACGTCCTGCAACTGCGCGAACACCGCGGTGGCGCCGATGAACAGCAACGCGACGCTCCACCAACCGGCGATCGACCCCGTATCGGGCCGGTCGCGCGCGTTGTCGACCACGGTGCGCGCGACGCGTTCGGCTTCGCCGCCGGCGAGCAGGCCGATCTGCTGCATCAGCGATTCCTGCGCGCCGGGCAGCAGCGCGCTGGTCAGCCAGACCAGGATCAGCAGCAGCGGCGCGAGCGAGAGCATCGCGTACAGCGCGAGCGCCGCCGCCTGCGCCATCAGCTCGGTATCGACGAAACGCCGCACCAGGTCGGCCGGCAGGCTGCCCTGCGCGCGGCGCACGAGCGCCTGCATCGCGGGGCGACGGAACGAGTCGCCACGGTCGGGCTCGGTCCGGCGCGGCGCGGTGGGATCGAGCTTCTCCGCCGTTTTCTCGACCGGGTTCTGTGCGGTTTCGTCTGCCATCGGACGAAGGAATAGCGCGGCGGGCGTGAAGTCGGGATGCGCGCGCATTCCGTCATTCCCGCGAAGGCGGGATGACGACATCGCGAGGTCGCGTTGCCTTCATCTCCATTAGCATCCGCCCATGCCCATCAAGCCCCTGCCCCGCCGCTTCTACGCGCACGATTCACGCGACGTCGCGCCGCTGCTGCTCAACAAGGTGATCGTCACTGCCGACGGACGCGTCGGGCGCATCGTCGAAGTGGAGGCCTATCGCGGCGGCGAGGATCCGGCCGCGCATTCGTTTCGCGGACCGACGAAACGCACGCAGGTGATGTTCGGACCGCCCGGTCATCTGTACGTCTATTTCATCTACGGCATGCACTGGGCGATCAACGCGGTGTGCGGCGGGCCGGCCGGGCACGCGGTGCTGATCCGCGCGTTGTCGCCGATGGAGGGCATCGATCGCATGCGTCGCGCGCGCGGCATGGAAGACGTGCGACTGCTTGCGAGCGGCCCCGGCCGCCTCGCGCAGGCGATGGGCCTGAGCGGCGTGCACAACGGCGTGGACATCACGGATCGAACCTCGCCGGTGTGGTTCGGCGACGACGGAACGCCGCCGCCCGACTTACCCGTCGCGTCGCCGCGCATCGGCATCAGCAAGGCGACGGACCTGCACTGGCGATGGCACGTGGCGGCCGATCCGCATGTTTCGAAAGGCGGCAGGCCGAAGGTGCGGAAGAAGGCCTAGCGCAAAAAGAAGCCCCGCGTCGCGGGGCTTCTCGACACACAATTGCGACCGGCTCAACTCGACGCGCGGCAACCCTGCACGAACACCTTGTTGTCGGTCTCCACGCCCCAGCGGCCGTCCAGTTCGCGGCAGCCGGCGGTCCACGAGCCGACCAGCACGCCTTCGTCGTCGTAGTACAACCACGTGCCCTGCCAGCTCGCGGATGCGGTAAACGACGACAGGCCCACCAGCGCGGCCAATGCGAAGATCCTGAAACGACGCATGCTCATCTCCTTTGATGTCGCGGCAAGGTTCCGCCCGCGCACCGTAGGCGATGCAGCGGGCCGGTTCTGTTAACCAGCCCGCACTCCGCGCGTGAACGACGCCTTCACATGCGCGCCTTCACGCGATCGGTTTCGCTCAGTCGTACTGCGCCGTCTTCACCAGCATGTGCTTGGCCAGCAGTGCGTGCAGGTAACCCACGCCGCGCGCGATGTGCAGCGTGACGAACAGCAGCAGCACGCCCACCAGCATCGCGATCGGCAACAACCAGGGCTGGTCGTTCGAGTTGATGTTCCAGGGGTCGAGCGAGAGGACGTCGGCATGACCCAGCACCAGTCCGATCGGCGCCGCGATCAACGCCAGCGACACGCTCAGGCACGTCACCACGACGGTGAAGTACACGATGCCCAGCGGCAGCATGAAGAGGAAGTACAGCTGCGTCGCCCAGATGCGCGGATCGGTGAACAGCTCGCCGATGCGCTTGAGCAGCGGCTGGCCGCGGCTGCTGTACAGCGGACGACGCGGCATGCGTTCGCCGAGCATCGCCTCCACGATGCGGCCTTCCACCAGCGACAGCACGCGGATCGAACCGAAGTACAGGATCACGAACGGCACGCCGATGATCAGCACCGCAAGGCCAGCCGACAACGACAAACCCGTCACCACCCACGTGAAGTAGAAGATGCCGGTGGCCAGCGACAGCAGCATGTAGAACAGCGCGCCGTAGGTGCGCGGCTCGGCGATCACGCCGAAGAACTGGCCCATCCACGAGCGGCGCGGCTTCGGTGCCGGCGGACGCAGTGCCGTCTGCACCTTCACTTCGGTGTCGCGGTAGATGTCGGCGACCTCGTCGGGCGCGCCGTAGCTGCCGGCGACGGCGACGATCACGTCGGCCTCGCTCCTGCCGGGGTTTTCGGCCAGTTCCGAACGCAGGTATTCCTCGGCGTCGTACAGCGCGTCCTGCACGAGCGCGGGATCGGCGCCGGCGAGCGAACGACGCAGGTGTTCGAGGTATTCGGGAATGGTCGTGGGCAGGCCACCGGGGCGGACACTGCTGGCTTCGAAGGCGTTCATGGCTCAAGTCCCCCCAGGACGGAATCGACACTGTCGCGGGTCGCGCGCCACGCGGCGGCCCATTCGTGCAGCACCGTGCGACCTGCATCGGTGATGCGGTAGTAGCGCCGCGGCGGGCCGGTCATCGACGGCTCGACGTGGCTGTCCAGCAACCCCGCCCCTTCGAGGTTGCGCAGCACCGGGTACAGCGCGCTCTGCTTGCCGGCGAGCACGCCGCCACCGATGCGTTCGAGCTGCTTGGCGATCTGGTAGCCGTACAGCGGCTCCGGCGCCGATCCCAGCACTGCGAGCAGCGCCAGCGACACGGTGCCCGCGCTGAGCTCCTTCTGGAATTTCCGCAGCTGGGTATCGAGTTCGATCATGTCGACGGGTCGGCCGGTAGGCTGGACTCAACACTACTGTGAACTTCCATATACCGAACCTGCCATTAGTCACGCGCCTTGCCGGGATCTCCACCGCGCGGCTGCTATGACCGAATCCGGTGCCGCATGCCCCGCGGCCGAGGAGCGACGTGATGCCCAGAGGCGACAAATCCGCTTACACCGACAAACAGCAGCGACAGGCCGAGCACATCGAGGAGAGCGAGCGCAAGGAAGGCCGCTCCGAGGAAGCCGCCGAGCGCATCGCCTGGGCGACGGTCAACAAGCAGGACGGTGGCGGCAAGCGCAGCGGTTCGGGCCGCAAGAAGTCGGCGAAGAAGGCCACGAAGAAGGCCGCAAAGAAGACCGCTCGCAAGAGTCCGGCGAAGAAGGCGGCCAAGAAGACCGCCAAGAAGGCCGCAAAGAAGACCGCCAAGAAGGCCGCAAAGAAGACCGCGCGGAAGACGGCGAAGAAGGCGACGAAGAAGGCCGCGAAGAAGACCGGCACCCGCAAGGCGGCCAGGAAGACCAGCGGCAGGAAGACCACGGCAAGGAAGGCGACGAAGAAGGCTGCGAAGAAGACCGCCGGCCGCAAGACCGCGAAGAAGGCGGCGAAGAAATCGACCCGCACTTCTGCCTCGCGCAGCGCCGCGGCGAAGAAGGCCGCCCGGACCCGCGCCCGCAAGGGCACGAACGGCGCTTCGTCCTGATGGCCCGTCACGATCCGCCTGACGGCGGGTCGTGATGTCCGGTCGCGCAACGGCCATCACGTTCCCACGGCATGGGGCTGGCCGCCCGGAGGGGCGGTGAGCCAGAATCCGCGTGTTCAGCGATCCGGATCCAAGGGGGATTTCCGTCGTGCGCAAACCCGTTCTGTCGAAGCCTGTCGCGTTGGAATCCATGGCGCCCAAGCCCGGCGCGCGCCGCTGGCGCCCTGCCCTGCTCGTCGCCCTGCTCGCTGTCCTGCCCCTGGCGCAGGTCGCCGCGGAGGACGCCGTACCCGGCAAGCCGCGGTCGATGCAGGAAATCCTCGACGCCTCCCAGCCGACGGACTGGCGCACGCCAGACAACAAGAACCTGCTGTACCTGGACCTCGATTCCGGTCGCGTACTGATCGAACTGGCGCCCGCCTTTGCGCCGGCACACGTGGCCAACATCCGTGCGCTGGCGAAGAACGGCTACTGGAACGGCATGAGCATCAACCGCTCGCAGGACAACTTCGTCGTGCAGTGGGGCGACCCGGCGCAGGAAGAGAAGGACCGCAAGCCGCTCGGTCGCGGCGCCAAGGCGAAGCTGCCGGCGGAATTCGCGCGCAAGACAAAGGGCCTGCCTTTCGACAAGCTGCCTGACGTGGACGGCTGGGCGCCGGAAGTGGGCTTCTCGAGCGGTTTCCCGGCCGGGCGCGATCCGGGCGCCGATGCCGCGTGGATGGCGCACTGCTACGGCACCGTCGGCGCCGGCCGCGACATGGCCGCCGATTCGAGCAACGGCACCGAGCTGTATGTCGTGATCGGCCAGTCGCCGCGCCAGCTCGACCGCAACATCACGGTGGTCGGTCGCGTGCTGCAGGGCATGGAACTGCTGTCGGTGCTGCCGCGCGGCACCGGCCCACTGGGTTTCTACGAACAGCCGTCGCAGCGCACGCCGATCAAGTCGATCCGTCTGGCGTCGGAAGTGCCGAAGAAGGAGCGCGTCGGCATCGAGGTGCTGCGCACCGACACGCCGCTGTTCGCCGAACTCGTCGAAGCGCGGCGCAATCGTCGCGACGAGTGGTACAAGCACATGGCCGGCCACATCGACCTGTGCAACGTCCCGCTCCCGACGCGCGCACCGCCGCCGAAGCCGGTGGCCGAAAAGGCGAAGCCCAAGCCGCGTGCGAAGAAGCCGCGTTCGGGTGCTAAGCCGGCGGGCGCTTCGAAGTCGTAGCGGTTTGTCGCGGGGCGCATCGTCGTTCCCGCGAAAGCTGGAATCCATTTCGCTTCTGCATCCGAGCTGCAAAGGTGCAGCGCAGCGCTGTGCGGGGACGGTCGTTCGCCGTTGAGGCTTCGTTACCCCTCACCCCAACCCCTCTCCCGATGGGAGAGGGGCTAAGGCGCGCGGCCACTTCAGCAGAAGCACGAATCCATTTGCTGTTGCTGTTGAACAGCTCATTCGTTGCTAGCCCCAACGGGCGCCGCACAGGATGTGCGGCGGTGAGCGCTGAGCCATGGAGTGAGGGCGATGCGTGCTTGCGAGCCACTGGCTCGCGCATCGCCCGAACGCCCGCGCCGCAAGCGCGGGCTAAACGAATCGCGAACGCGCCCTTTTGCTTTCCGGTCGCAGGACTGGGTTGGACTTGCACGCACTTTCTTTGGGTTACTTTTCTTTGTGCGAGCAAAGAAAAGTGACCCGAGCGCCGCAGGCGATCGGAAGCTTGGCGGGTGATTCTTCTTTGCTTTGCCGGGCTACGGCTAAAGCATGGAAAGTCCATGGATGGTGCCGCCATTCGGCGGCCCAGAAGCGGCCCGCCTTCGCGGGAATGACGAGCAAGAACAAAAGCGGGGCACGAGCCAGGGCAACTGCAAACGGCGCTGTCCGACCCTACGGAGGCGCCGTGCGCTCCTCCACGCCGACGCCCGCCTCCTTGCGCCCCGCATCCTCGCGCAGGACATCGCGCTGGAACAGGCACATCCGCACCACGTCGTGGTAGCGACCGTCGCTGAAGAACTCGTCGACCAGCACGCCTTCGCGACGGAACCCCGCGTCCTCGTAGATACGGATCGCACGCGTGTTGTCCACGTCGACCAGCAGGTACAGCTTGTAGAGGTTGAGCACGCGGAATGCGTAGTTGATCGCCAGCCGCGTCGCCGCGCGCGCATAACCGCGGCCCTGTTGGTCGGGCGAGATCATGATCAGGAATTCCGCGCGTCGGTGCAGGTGGTCGATCTCCACCAGTTCGACCAGTCCCACGCGTTCGTGCGCGGTGTCCTCGACGATGAAACGCCGTTCGGACTGGTCGTGGATGTGCTTGCGATACAGCTCTTCCAGCTCGACGAACGACTCGTACGGTTCCTCGAACCAGTACCCCATCACGCTGCGGTTGTTGTTGAGCACATGCACGAAATGCAGGTCGCCGCGTTCGAGCGGGCGAAGGGTGACGCCGGGCACGGGAAGCTTCGCATTCATGCGCCCAACCCTACTCCTCGCGCATGACACGCGCACGCCGGGCGCCATCACGCCGCCTTGCCCGGTCGCTCAATAGCCTGCCTCCAACGGCCACACCGACGAAGGTTCGACCCCATGCCCCTGATGCGCCTGCGCGTGACCGGCAGCGACGACGACGTCCGCGCCATCGCCAACCTCCTCACCAGCCTGGACGGCATCGAGCACATCGAGGAAGTCGACGACCTCATGCCGCACATGGACGACGACGATTCCAGTTCCGCCGGCCTGCCCGACGACCAGGGCCCGGGCCAGCACGCGCTGGAAATCGACGCGCCCAACCAGGCCACTGCCAACCGCGTGCGCGATGCGGTCGAAGCACTCGCGTTCGACCTGGACGTGCTGGTGGAATTCGACAACGACGAGGGCTGACCCGCATCGTCGTTTGCGGCGGCAACGTCAGCCCAGCGCCACGGGACTCAGTCGCCGCACGGTGAAGCACACGCGCCATTGCCCCTGGTCGATGGCGACCAGATGCGACGTGAAGCGCTTCACGCGCTTGAGCAGCCACTGGTGCGCCGGCCACGCGAAATTGCGCAAGACCGACTCCGGCGCACCATGTTCGGCGACCAGTTCGGCGATCGAACGCGACGTCAGTTCGATCCCGCCCATCATCGTGCCCGCGCCGAGGATCAGGAAAATCATGCCTTCCATGGCATCGCGATCGTCTTCCGGCAGGGCATCGATGCCAGCGAGGCCATCGAGCTTCCCCTGCTCGTCGTAGCCCTCGGGCACGTTCTCGTAGCGGTAACCGCAGCCGGTGCACTGGTGATGCCGCACCGGCTCGCCGGTGAGCTGCAGCGTGCGCACGTTCGCGCCGCAGCGCGGGCAGGTTTCGCGAGGTTGGGTATGGCGCATCCGGCCGTCGTCCCTGTCCGAACAAACGGCCATGGTCGGCAGATCCCGGAGGCGCTTGAATCGGACGGGTCCGAATTACGCCGTCGCGCGATGCCTCAAGGCAGCGCTTTCAGCGCCGAGACGACGCCCGGAATGACCGTACGCGTGCGTTTGTCGGTGGACTGGTTGGCTTCCACGTACACGGCCTGCAGGAACGCGACCAGATCGTGCCGGCGTGCGAGCCACGCCGGATCCTTCCACGCCTGCGACGGCTCGCCCAGGCGCGGCACCAGCGCGGCGAACCACGCCGTCCAGCCGGCCTCGTCGCGCACGCCACGCTGCGCCGCGTACACGATGGGCGCGGCGAGCCGCTGCGGTTCGCCGAACACGTACGCAACGCCGGTCGCCGGCACGACCTGCGCCGCCACCGCATCGACGATGCGATGCAGCTGCGGCGCATCCAGCGCAGGATTCAGCGTGAGCTGCATCAGCCAGTCGGCGCCGTGCGCGACGCCGTGTCGCCAGCCTTCGCCGGGTTCGAAGCCGCGGTAGTCGCGCACCGATTCCAGGTACGTCACCGCGCGCAGCACCATCGCCGTACGCTCGGCCGGCGTCATCCACGGCGAAATGCGGTCGGTGCGCGCCACTTCCGACAACGCCAGCGCGGCGAACGGCCACGCGACGCCGTCCGGATCGGGCTCGCCGAGCATCGCGTAGAAGCGGTCCCGCAACGCGCGCAACGTGTCGGGCGCGAGCTCGCCCTTGCGCATCCACGTCGACAGCGCTTCATACGCCAGTTCGTCGCGTAGTTGCGGATCGGTCGCCGCGAGGCAGTTCGACAGCGCATACGCCAGCGTCGCGCGCTCGCCGGGATCGGCCACTGCGAAGCCGCTTTGGCGGAGGGCTTCAAGCCGTTCGACCGGCCAGCCCTCCGGCGGGCAGGCCGGCGCCGCGACCGCGGGCGCGGCGAGGCCGAGGGCGAACAGCAACGCGAGCAAACGCAGCGAAAGGCGCATGTGGTTGGATCCGTGCGGAGGGCGGCCCGCGAAAACGCGAATCCGGCCGGAAAGTGCGGTGACTATGCCACTGCTTCGCGCCCGCCCGCACCCGCCGGACGCCATCGCCGTCGCGGGCACACGGGCCTATCATGCTGGCGTGCGCCTTCGCGGCCCTTCTGCAGCATCCGATGTCAGACAAGAAATCCATCGAACTCTATGTGAAGCCCGCCGGCGGCTGGGATGCGCTGCGCAGCTCCTGGCAGGCGCTGCGCGACCAGCAGGTCGTGATGAAGGGCGCCAGCACGCTGCTGCGCGCCAACCAGCCCAGCGGCTTCGACTGCCCCGGCTGCGCATGGCCGGACCGCAACGTGCATTCGACGTTCGAATTCTGCGAGAACGGCGTCAAGGCCGTGGCGAACGAGGCGACGTCCCGTCGCGTCACGCCCGAGTTCTTCGCCCAACACACGGTCGCGTGGTTGAACGAGCAGGACGACCGCTTCCTCGAAGCGCAGGGCCGCCTCACCGAACCGATGGCGTACGATGCCGCGAGCGACACCTATCGGCCGATCGCGTGGAGCGAGGCGTTCGCGACGATCGCACGCGCCCTGAATTCACTCGCGTCGCCGAACGAAGCGATCTTCTACACCTCCGGACGCACGTCGAACGAGGCGGCATTCCTCTATCAGCTGTTCGTCCGCGAATACGGCACCAACAACCTGCCCGACTGCTCGAACATGTGCCACGAAGCCTCGGGCGTGGCGCTCACCGAACAGCTCGGCAGCGGCAAGGGCTCGGTGACGCTGGAGGATTTCGAACACGCGCAGGCGATCTTCATCTTCGGGCAGAACCCGGGCACCAACCATCCGCGCATGCTCGGCGAACTGCGCAGTGCAGCGAAACGCGGGTGCCGCATCGTCGCGTTCAACCCGTTGCGCGAGCGCGGGCTGGAGCGTTTTGCCGATCCCAAGGCGCCAGTCGAAATGCTCGGCGGCAGCACGCGCATCGCCTCGGAGTATTACCAGCCGCGCATCGGTGGCGACCTCGCCGTCGCCACGGCGCTGTGCAAGGTGGTGATCGAATCGGGCGCGGTGGATCACACGTTCGTGGCGAGGCACACGCACGGTTACGACGACTTCGCCGACAGCGTGCGCGCGACGCCGTGGGAAGCGCTGGAACGCGAATCGGGCCTGTCGCGCGCGGACCTCGAACAGGCCGGCCGCACGTACCTCGACAGCAACGCGACCATCGTCTGCTGGGGCATGGGCATCACGCAGCACGCGCGGAGCGTGGCGACGATCCAGATGCTCGGCAACCTGCTGCTGTTGCGCGGGAACATCGGCAAGGCGGGCGCCGGACCGTGCCCGGTGCGCGGCCATTCCAACGTGCAGGGCGACCGCACGATGGGCATCTACGAACAACCCTCGGCCGCGTTCCTCGATCGCCTCGGCGCCGCATTCGATTTCCAGCCGCCGCGCGAACACGGTTACGACACCGTCGCCGCCATCGAGGCGATGTTCGACCGCCGCGCGAAGGTGTTCTTCGCGATGGGCGGCAACTTCGCCGCCGCCACGCCCGACACCGCGCATACGCACGAAGCGCTGCGTCGCTGCGAACTCACCGTGCACGTGAGCACCAAGCTCAACCGCTCGCACCTGGTGCGTGGGCGCGACGCGCTGATCCTGCCGTGCCTGGGCCGCACCGAGATCGACGTGCAGGCCAGCGGCCCGCAGGCGGTGACGGTGGAGGATTCGATGAGCATGGTGCACCTGTCGTCGGGCATGAATCCGCCGGCGTCTGAGCACCTGATGTCGGAGCCGGCAATCGTCGCGCACCTCGCGGCCGCCACGGTGCCGCGCAGTCGCACGCCGTGGTTGTCGCTGATCGAGGATTACGACCGCATCCGCGAGCGCATCGCGCAGGTGGTCGACGGCTTCGCCGATTTCAACGCGCGAGTGCGCACCGACGGCGGGTTCCACCTTCACCACCCGGGGCGCGAGCGTGTGTTCCCGACCAGGCGCGGCAAAGCGGGCTTCTACGCGCACGCGCTGGATGATCGCAAGCCAAAGGCCGACGTGCTGCAACTGATGACCGTGCGCTCGCACGACCAGTACAACACCACCGTGTACGGCATGGACGACCGCTATCGCGGCGTACACGGCCTGCGCCGCGTGGTGTTCATCTCGCGCGATGATCTCGAACGATTGCAGCTGCGCGACGGCGAGCACGTCGACATCGCCTCCGTCTGGCACGACGGCGAACGCGTCGTGCGCGATTTCCGGCTGGTCGAATACGACATCCCGCCCGGTTGCCTCGCCGCGTATTTCCCCGAAACGAATCCGCTCGTTCCGCTGGACCATCACGCCGAACGCGCGCGCACGCCCGCATCGAAGTCCATTCCCGTGCGATTGATACGGCGGAGCGCGGCATGAGCGAGGAGTCGGCGCTCGCCGTGCTGCGCCTGCTGCGCGAGGAAGACGGCCAGTCGATCCATCGCGTCGCCAAGCGATTGCAGCTGGGCCTGAGCGAACTGCAGCGCGTGCTCGCCGCGCTCGGCGACGATCCGCGGTTCGACGGACTCGACCTCGTCGAACGCCGGCAGGACGGCGAACGCACGCTGCTCTGGCTCACCGAGAAGGGACGCAGCCTGGTGGATTCGGCATGAACGAGCCGCTGCAACCGGTGCAGGCGCTGCGCCTGCGTGCGGGCGATCGCGCGCCGCACGACGATCGCGTGATCGTGGAAGCGCCCATCGCGCTGCTCTACAACGGCGAGTCCTTTGCCGTGATGATGGCCACGCCCGACTCGCTGGAGGATTTCGCGCTCGGCTTCGCGCTGGGGGAAGGCATCGTCGGCGATGCATCCGAGTTCCGTCTCGTCGACGTCGTGCGCCATGACGAAGGCGTCGCATTGCACGCCGCGATCCCGCAGGCGCGTTTCGATGCGCTCGCTGAGCGCCGGCGCGGCATGGAAGGCCGCAGCGGCTGCGGCCTGTGCGGTGTCGAAAGCCTGCAGGCGGCGCTGCGACCGGTGCCGCACGTCACGTCATCCACGCGCGTGGACGTCGGGGCGATCCGCGCCGCCCTCGATGCCCTCGCCGCGCAGCAGCCGTTGAACGCGCTCAGCGGCGGCGTGCACGCGGCGGGCTTCGCGCACGAGGACGGCCTGCTGGTCCGCGAGGACGTCGGCCGCCACAACGCGCTCGACAAACTCATCGGCGCGATGGCGCGCAACGCGATCGCGCCGGATTCCGGATTCGTCGTGATCACCTCGCGCGCGTCGTACGAGATCGTGCACAAGGCGGCGACGGCCGGCATTGGACTGGTCGTGGCGATCTCCGCACCGACGGACCTGGCCATCCGCACCGCGGACGCCGCCGGCGTGACGCTGGCGGCGTTCGCGCGCGGCGACTCACTGAACGTGTACGCGCACCCGGAACGGATCGCGGCCGGATCCTGAGCGAAGGCCCTGCGGCCCGATTCGGCAAGACGCGCCCGCCCTCCGGCCCATGCGGTGGCGGGCACGCAGGCGATATCCTCGGCCGACCCGCGGCCCCGCCGCCTGATCCGAGCCCCAGAGAACATGCCCTCGTTGCGCCCCACCCTCCTCGCCGTCGCCGTGCTCAGCGCCGGCCTCGCCGCCTGCCAGCCGCAGACCACGCCCGCGCCCGCCGACACGAAGGCCACCGCCGCCGCGCCGGCGCCGGACGCCGCGACCGACACGCGTCTGGCCGAAGTGTCCCAGCAGTGGCTCGACGGCTGGCTGCGCCTGAACCCGGTGTCCGCCACGCAGATCGGCAAGCACGATTTCGACAGCGAGGTCGACGACCTTTCGGCCGCCGGCCGCCAGGCACAGGTGGATTTCGCGAAGAAGACGCTGGCCGCGCTCGACGGCATCGACACCACCAAGCTCTCGCGCGAGAACCAGATCGACGCGGCGATCCTGCGCAACCAGGTGCAGGGCGATATCTGGAACGTGGAGACGCTGCAGAGCTGGGCGTGGGATCCGCAGGTGTACAGCGGCCTGGCCGGCGGCGCGATCTACAACCTGATGGCGCGCGAGTTCGCGCCGATGCCGCAGCGCCTGAAGTCGGCGACCGCGCGCATGCATAAGATCCCGAACATCTACGCGCAGATGCGCGAGAACCTCGATCCGGCGCGCGTGCCGAAGATCCACGCCGAAACGGTCGCCAGGCAGAACGCCGGCATCCTGAGCCTGATCGACACCTTCATCACCCCCAACGCCGACCAGCTGCAGGGCGAGGACCGCAAGCAGCTCGACGAAGCCGTGACGAACCTGCGCAAGGCCGTCGCCGACCAGCAGACGTGGCTCGACAAGACGCTGGTGCCTAACGCGAAGGGCGACTTCCGCATCGGCCAGAAGCTCTACGACGAGAAGCTGCAGTTCTCGCTGAATTCGTCGCTGTCGCGCGCGGAGATCAAGCAGCGTGCCGAAGGCGAACTCAAGCGCGTCCGCGGCGAGATGTACGCCATCGCGCAGACGGTGCTGAAGGACAAGCCGAACGCGCCGGAGATGCCGGCCAACCCGTCGCCGGAGCAGCAGCAGAAGGCGATCGAGGCCGCGCTCGAACTGGCCTACGCCGACAAGCCCGCGCGCGACCAGGTGGTCGATTTCGCGAAGAAGACGCTTGAGCAGGCGACCGATTTCACGCGCAAGCACGACCTGGTCACCGTGCCGAACGATCCGGTGAAGATCATCCTGATGCCGGAGTTCCAGCGCGGCGTCGCGGTGGCGTACTGCGATTCGCCGGGCCCGCTCGACAAGGGCCTGGACACGTACTACGCGATCTCGCCGATCCCGGACGACTGGGACGCCAAGCAGGTCGATTCGTTCCTGCGCGAATACAACAGCCGCATGATCCACCTACTGTCGATCCACGAGGCGATGCCGGGCCACTACCTGGAAGGCGCGCATTCGGTGAAGTCGCATTCCACGCTGCGTTCGGTGCTGCGTTCGGGCCTGTTCGCCGAAGGCTGGGCGGTCTACACCGAGGACATGATGGCCGACGCGGGCTACCTCGATAACGACCCGCTGTTCCGCCTGGTGCAGCTGAAGTTCTACCTGCGCACCATCGCCAACGCGATCCTCGACCAGGGCGTCCATGTCGACAACTGGACGCAGGAACAGGCGATGGAACTGATGACGAAGCAGGCCTTCCAGCAGGAGCGCGAGGCCGCCGGCAAGTGGGTCCGCGCGCAGCTGACCAGCGCGCAGCTGCCGACGTACTTCGTCGGCGCGCAGGAGCACTTCGACATGCGCAAGGCCGTGGAAGCCAAGCTCGGCGACAAGTTCAACGCCAAGGCCTACCACGACCAGGTGCTGAGCTACGGCGCCCCGCCGGTGCGCTACGTGCGCGAGATGATGCTGGACGAGCCGATCAAGTGACGAACCGGCCCGCGGCCGCTTTGCGGCCGCGGCTTTGCCGGTTCGTCATCCCCGCGCAGGCGGGGATCCAGGTGTCCGGTGATCCACCGATCGAGGCCGCGGCTGCCATAGGCCGCGGCCTTTTTTTGTTGTCATCCCCGCGAAGGCGGGGATCCAACTGTCCGACGCATCACGCTCTCCGGTAACCGTGCGAGCACGCAGGCATGGATTCCCGCCTTCGCGGGAATGACAGCAAAGGGTGGCTGCGTTCGCGGCCACGCCATTGCCGGAACGTCATCCCCGCGCAGGCGGGGATCCAGGTGTCCGGTGATTCAAAGATCGAGGCCGTGGCTGCCATAAGCCGCGGCCTTTTTTGTTGTCATCCCCGCGCAGGCGGGGATCCAACTGTCGGACGCATCACGCTCTCCGAAAACCGCGCGAGCGCGCAGACATGGATTCCTGCCTTCGCGTCAACGACGGTGTCGCAAAGGAATCAGCGCGAACGCCCATCGAAATGCACCACTTTCAGCGACGCCGGATCCACGCCCTCCAGGCAGCGCGCGTTGATCGCCACCATCGGCGTGCCGTCGGGCATCTGGCCTTCCGTGAACGGCGAAATGCCGCACTCCGGGCAGAAGTGATGCTGCAGCTTGTGCGTGTTGAACGTGTAGGTGCGGTAGTTCGATTCGGGCGTCTTCAGTTCGAATGCCGTTCGCGGCACGAACCAGAGCAGGCCGCCGCGCTTGGCGCACAGCGAGCAGTTGCAGTCCAGGACCTGGTCGATGTCGCCATTGACCTCGTAGGCAATGCCGCCGCAGTGACAACCGCCGCTGTAGTGCGCCATGACGCCTGCTCCATGTTGGTGAAGGTGGAAGGCCCGATTGTGCCCCAGCGCGGCGCCCGTCGAATGTGCCCGAAGCGACATCGGCTTAACCCGTCGGCGCTATGCTTCGCCCCCACCCCGCCCCTCTGCGCCGAACCGGAGTCGCCATGCCTTCGCCACGCCACGGCAGCACCGTCGTCCCCACCCTGAGCTATCGCGACGCGCCGGCGATGATCGACTGGCTCGTGCGCGCGTTCGGGTTCACGAAACAGGCCGTCTACGCCGAGGGCGACGTCGTGCTGCATGCGCAGCTGACGTATCGCGATACCGGCATGATCATGCTCGGTTCGGCGAACAAGGACGGCGACTGGGCGAAGCTGATGGCGCAGCCCGACGACATCGGCGGCCGTTCGACGCACGGCGTGTGCGTGATCGTCGACGACGCCGATGCGCATTACGCCCGCGCGAAAGCCGCCGGCGCGGCGATCGTCATCGACATCGCCGACCAGCACTACGGCGGTCGCGGCTACGCGGCGCGCGATCCGGAAGGCTACGTGTGGTGGTTCGGCACCTACGATCCGTGGAACGAAAGCGAGAACGCCTGAGCATGGAACTGTTCGACGAACATCCTCGGCCCGTCGAGGGCATCCGCGTCGGGATCGGCGGCTGGACGTTCGCGCCGTGGCGCGACAATTTTTATCCGAAGGGCCTGGTGCAGCGCCGCGAGCTGGAATACGCCAGCCGCAAGCTCACCGCGATCGAGGTCAACGGCACCTATTACGGCGCGCAGAAGCCCGCGACCTACGCCAAGTGGGCGGCGGAAACGCCGGAAGGCTTCGTGTTCTCCGCGAAGGCGCCGATGCGCATCATGCAGTCGCGCGCGCTCGCGAAGACCGGGCCGCAGATCGAGGATTTCCTCGGCGGCATCGCCTCGCTCGGCGATCGCCTCGGGCCGATCGTGTGGCAGTTCGATGCGAACCAGAAGATCCAGCGCGAGAGCTTCACGGAGTTCCTGTCGCTGCTTCCGCGCGAGATCGACGGCCGTGCGCTTCGCCACGTGCTGGACGTGCGCGATCCCAATTTCGTCGACTCCGACTACGTCGCGCTCGCCCGCAAACACGACATGGCGACAGTGTTCACCGATTCGGACGAACACCCGTCCTTCGGCGACGTCACCGCCGATTTCGTTTACGCGCGCCTGATGCGCGCCCGCAGCGACGTGCCGACCGGCTACACCGACAGCGAACTGTCGACGTGGGCGAAGCGCGCGCACGAATGGGCGAAAGGCGGCCAGCCGGACGCGCTTCCGACGCTGGCGAAGGATGCCGCGCCTAAGAAAAAGCGCGATGTCTTCGTCTTCTTCATCAGCGCGGCGAAGGAGCGGAACCCCGCGGCGGCGATGGCGTTGATCGGGAAGTTGTGAGGGATCCGGGCACGCCGGACCCGGGAACCGCCGGGACTCGAAGCTCGAAGCTCGAAGCTCGAAGGAGCGTGTCCGCTTACTTGATCGTCATTCCCGCGAAGGCGGGAATCCATCTCTCCGACGCGATTCCGGCCTTCGGAGGCGTTGACGCTCGCCAGCATGGATCCCCGCCTTCGCGGGGATGACGGCCGCGGAGGGACGCGGGGTAATCACGCAAACCGCCCCGTATCGGAACGCCCCACCGCACATTCCCGGCGTTTCGTCGCAAACCCCTACACCGGACCGTGCCGAACGGCACTCCCGTGCGCACGCCCACGACACTATCAACGTCACTATCGACGTTCCTGTCGCCGTGAAGGGAGATCGCCATGACCAGCCGTCGCGAATTCATTTCCACCGCCACCCTGGCCGCCGCAGGCGTCGCGCTCGCGCCGCTCGCCGCCTGCAGCCAGGAACGCCCGCCCGCAACGCCCGCCGCCAGCGCCGCGCCGCCGAAGCCGTTCAGCGGCACGCTGATCACGCGCACGATCCCGTCCAGCGGCGAGAAGATCCCCGTCATCGGCATGGGCACGTCGGGCAGTTTCGAAGTCGGTGCGGATGCGGGCGAACGCGGACCGCTACGCGACGTGCTGCAGGCGTTCGTCGCCGCGGGCGGCTCGCTCATCGACACTGCGCCCACCTACTCCACGGCCGAGGACGTGCTCGGCGACCTCATCGCGCAGACGAACACGCGCGGCAAGCTCTTCCTTGCGACGAAACTGTCGGGCGTGACCGGGCGCGACGAGGGGCTCAAGCAGTTCAACGATTCGCTGCGGCGCCTGCGTACCGACAAGGTCGAACTGCTGCAGGTGCACAACCTGCGCGATACGGCGACGCAGATCGCGCTTGCGCGCGAGCTCAAGCAGCAGGGCAAGACGAAGTACACCGGCCTCACGCATTACCGCGAGGACGGCCAGGCGCAGCTCGCCGACGAGATGCGCAAGCACAAGCCCGATTTCATCCAGATCAACTACTCGCCCGTTTCGCGCGGCGCGGAGCAGACCATCTTCCCGCTCGCGCAGGAGCTGGGCTGCGCCGTCATGATCAACCGCGCGTTCGAGGACGGCCGCCTGATCACGCAGGTGCGCGACAAGCCGCTGCCGCCGTGGGCGAAGGACGTCGGCGCCGATTCGTGGGCACAGCTGTTCCTGAAGTTCGTGCTGAGCCATCCGGCCGTGACGGTGGTGATTCCCGCGACGTCGAAGGTGAAGCACCAGGTCGACAACCTGCGTGCGGGCACCGGCGCGCTGCTGGACGCGAAGCAGCGGCAGGCGCTGATCGCCGCGCTGGCCTGAGCACGGATTCCGCATGAGCCTGTCCGCGCGCATCGCCCGCACCTTCGGCATCACCGAAGGCGAATCCCGTCCGGTCCTCATCGGCGCCACGCTGTTCTTCGTGATGTTCGCCGGCTACTTCATGCTGCGGCCGGTGCGCGAGACGATGGGCGTCGCCGGCGGCGTGGACAACCTGCAATGGCTGTTCACCGGCACGTTCCTGGCGACGCTGGCGGCGATGCCGCTGTTCGGGTGGATCGCATCGAAGGTGCCGCGGCGTCGCATCCTGCCGTGGACGTTCGGCTTCTTCGCGGTGAACCTGGCGCTGTTCGCCATCGCGTTCCAGCGCGATCCGGAGAACGCATGGATCGCGCGCACGTTCTACATCTGGATCTCGGTGTTCAACCTGATCGCGATCTCGGTGATCTGGAGCGTGTGCGTCGACCTGTTCCCCAGCGCGCAGGCCAAGCGCCTGTTCGCGCTGATGGCCGCCGGCGCGAGCATCGGCGGCCTGGTCGGACCGCTGCTGGGCATCGCGCTGGTCGGGCCGATCGGGCACGCCGGTCTGCTGTGGCTTGCCGCGGCGTTCCTCGTGGTCGGCATCTTCATCGCGCGGCATCTGCAGCGATGGCGCGACGCGCAGCCGGCGGGCGAGAACCTCAGCGCGCAGGCCCGCGCGCGGCCGCTGGGCGGGCATCCGTTCGCGGGCATCACGACGGTGATGCGCTCGCCCTACCTGCTTAGTATTTCGCTGTTCGTGCTGCTGCTGGCGAGCGTGACCACGTTCCTCTATTTCGAACAGGCGCGTCTGGTCGAGATGAAGTTCCCCGACCGCGCGGACCAGACGCGCGTGTTCGGCACGATCGACGTGATCGTGCAGAGCCTGACGATCCTCTCGCAGGTGTTCATCACCGGCCGGCTGGTGCAGCGCCTGGGCATGGCGGCGTTGTTGGTCGCCGTGCCGGTGGTGACGATGCTCGGCTTCGTGTGGCTGGCCTTTGCTCCAACGTTCGCGGTGCTGGCGGTGGTGATGGTGGTGCGTCGCGCCGGCGAATACGCCTTCGTGCGACCGGGCCGCGAGATGCTGTTCACCGTCGTGCCGACGGAAGCCAAGTACAAGGCGAAGAACTTCATCGACTCGGTCGTGTACCGCGGTGCCGACGCCGTGAGCGGCTGGGCGAAGGCGCTGGTCGACATGCTGGCGCAGCAGCCGGCGATCGCCGCGCTGCTGGGTGCGGCGATCGCGTTGGCATGGGCGCTGACCGGCGCGGGCCTCGCGCGTGCGCAGTCGCGCGTGGAGAAAGAGCCGTTGCCGGAAGGTTTCGACGTGGCGGGCGAAGGACTGCGTCGCTGACGCCGCGAACGGCTAACCGCGCAGCCGCGCCATCGCCCGCACCGGGAACGTCCCCGCGCCTTTCACCTTCGGCGGCATCGCGCTGAACTCGAAGCCTTCGTCCGGCAGTGCGGCGAGGTTGCACAGGTGTTCGACGATGAGGATGTCCGCGCCCAGCAGGATCGAATGCACCGGGCGCGACTTGCCGCCTTCACCGTCGCGCGAGGTGTCGTCGATGTTCATCGAATCGATCCCGACGAGTTTGACGCCGCAATCGCGCAGGTATTCGGCCGCGTCCTGCGTAAGGAACGGATGATCGACCGCGTACGACGCTTCGCGCCAGAACGCGTCCCACCCTGTATGCACCAGCACCGCACGCCCGCGCAATTCGCGATCGCGGAAGTACGAGGCGTCGATCGCGCGCACCTGCCGGTGGTCGGCGCGGATCACGATCGTGTCGAGATCGCAAAAGGACTCCGGCCCGATCTGCGACAGGTCATGGCCGTGCTCGTAGCGATGCGACGGGCAATCGAGGTACGTGCCGGTGTTGGCGACGATCTCGATCGTCGCGATCTGGAATTCCGTGCCCGCCTCGTAGATCTCGCGCGAACGCTCGCGGCTGAGGTAGTCGCAGATGCGCGCGGCCGGCAGGCCGGGATAGGTCACCATCCCGTCCTCGATGTCGTGGCTGAGTTCGACGTACACGCGACGACCGCCATCGGCCTGCGCCTTGCGCTTGTGCGCCTCGACGATGATCTTCTTGTTGAGGATGCGCGCGGGGCCGACCATGAGCAGGCGCAGGTCGCGCACGATGTAGTCGACGAGCGCGGCGTCGTCGATGTCGTCGCCGTCGATGTCGAGGCGGAAATCCTGCCCCTGGATGCCACCGCCGTTGGTGAACTGCAGGTCGAAGTCGAAGACGACGCGTTTCTGGGTCATGGGACGATGTGTCGAGGTCAGGGGAATGGATCCGGTTTTTGCCGGATGCTTCTTTTCGAACGCGGTCTAGCGCTGGATTCCGGCCGTCGCCGGGGTCCTTGGTTCTGATGCGATACGGGCCTGGATCCCGGCCTTCGCCGGGATGACGAGCCGGCAAAGGCGAAGCCGCGTGGCGGCTTCGCGCCGGCTCGTCACTTCGCAGCGCGCTGACTGAAGGCCACGCTGCCCAGGATCATCGCGCCGGCGATGCCCATCTTGATCGTCAGCGGCTCGTCGAGCAGCAACCACGCCCACGCGACGCCGAACACCGGGATCAGGTACGTCACGGTGGAGGCGCGGCTCGCGCCGATGCGCGCGATCAGGCGGTAGTACATGACGAACGCCAGGCCCGTGCAGACCACGCCGAGCATGCCGACCGAGAACCACGACTTCGCGGGAATCGCGTGCGTCGGCCACGTCGCGAGCGCGAACGGCAGCGTCAGCAGTGCCGCGGCGCCCAGCGTCGCCGAGGCCACGGCCGCCGGCGGAAGACCGGTCAGATGGCGGCGCACCAGGTTGATGCCGATGCCGTACAGGAACGACGCCGTGGCGCCCGCCGCCACCGCCCAACCGACCTGATCGCCACCGGCGGTCTTGTCGCTCGCCAACACGACCACGCCTGCGAAGCCGATCACCAGCGCGATGGCGCGGCGCGCGCCGATCTTCTCGTGGAAGAACAGCGCGCCGACGAGTGCGGTGAACAGCACGGTCATCGCGTTCGAAATGGCGCCGATGCCGGCCGGCGCACGCTGCGCGGCCCACGCGAAGAGCATGAAGGGCGCGGCCGAATTGATCGCGCCGATGATCGCCAGCTTCGGCCACAGCTTCAGCGGGAATTGCGAGCGCGCGCGCAGCAGGAACGGCAGCAGCACCAGCGAGCCGAGCCCCAGTCGCAGTTCGACCAGCGGCATCGCGCCGAAGTCCTTCGCCGCCACGCGCATGAAGAGGAACGAAGCGCCCCAGATCGCGCCCAGCAGCGCGAGTTCCAGCGGCGTCAGCCAACCGCCTTCGCGGGCGTCGGGTAGTGCGGGTGCGGTCACGGCGGTGTTCATCGCAAGCCTCGTGGGGGAGGAAGTGTGGCGCAGGGCCAGGCCCTGCGGGCATCAGCCCTGCGTGGGGTGGTAGCAGTGCGTGATCGATTCCGGGCTGCCGCCGGCCGCAAGGAACGCCGAGTAGCCCAGGTTCATGCCGATGAGCCGCACGCCGGTTTCGGTATGAGGGCGATGGCGGCTGTCCGGCGCGAAGTACACGTACGTGCCGGGGCCGAAGCGCGCCTGCCCTTCGATCACTTCGCCGGCGATGACGTAGTACGACTCGCCGGTCTCGTGGTGATCCAGCACCGGCCACTGCGCGCCCGGCGCCATGTCGACCACCCACACGCGCACGCCGGGGCCGGCGGGCAGGTCGCGACGCGTGCAGCCTTCGCCGACCTGCAGCGCGGGCACGGCGTCGATGGCCCAGGCCTGCATCGCCGGATGTGCGGATGCCGGCGCCTCGAATGGAGCGTCGTTCGGGACGTCGTGTGGTCCGGTGTCGTTGGAACGATCCATGCGTGCTCCGCTATCAAGAGTGTGGCTCAGCCCGAACCGTCATTGTCGTTACGCCACAAGGCCTTACAAGCGCATACTTTCGAAGGCAGACACAAATCAGATTTGAGGCTCACATGGCCCTTCGCGCGGACTGGCTCCCTGCCCTCACGGCGTTCGAATCGGCGGCGCGCCACCAGAACTTCGCCCACGCCGCCGAGGAACTGCACCTCACCGCGAGCGCGGTCAGCCACCACGTGCGCAAGCTGGAATCGCGCCTGGGCGTGGCGTTGTTCCAGCGCCACGCGCGCGGGGTGTCGCTCACCGCCGAAGGCCGCCAACTCGCCGACGCCGCCGGTACCGCGCTGGCCGACGTGGACGGCGTGCTGCGCAGCCTGCGCGGGGCACGCGATGACGAAGGCCGCGTGCGCATCACCACGCTGCATTCGCTGACCTACACCTGGCTGCTGCCGCGGCTGCCGGCCTTCACGCAGGCGCACCCGCACATCGCGCTGAGCGTGGACACCGAGATCGCCCTCACCCGCTTCGACGACGGGGGCCCGGACCTCGGCATCCGCCACGGGCCGGGACACTGGCCGGGGCTCACGGCGCATTTCCTGATGGACGAAGCGCTGTTCCCGGTGACCTCGCCCGACTACGCCGCGGTGGCCGGGATCGCCTGCGCGGCCGACCTCACGCGGCATCCGCTGATCGCCGACCATGCCCGCCAGGGCTGGCACGACTGGTTCCGCGCGGCGCATGTGCATGGCGCGAAGTTCGAGGAGCGCTACACCTTCAGCGACACCACCGACGCCATGAAGGCCGCCGCCGCGGGGCTCGGCATCGCACTGGCCCGCTCGTGGATCGCCGTGCCGTACCTGCAAGGCGGCGAGCTGGTGCGCCTGCCCGTGCCGTCGATGCCGGCGCGATGGGGCTATTACGCCGTGTATCCGGCGCACCGGCGCCTGCGGCCGGCGGCGCAGGCGTTCCTGGACTGGTTGCTGGACACGGCGCGGGACGGATAACGACCGGGCGCAAGGGGCGCAAAAAAATTTGCGGGACCGTGTCGATTTACCCCGCGTCCCTTCGTCGTCTCCACAGATGCGCGCAAAACGGCGCGCCAAAACGGAGACACGACAATGAAGTTCATGGTGATCGTCCATGCCACGCCCGAAAGCGAAGCCGGTGCGCCGCCGAGCGCCGAACTGATCGAGCAGATGGGCCATTACAACGAGCAACTCGCCAAGGCCGGCGTGCTGCTCGATGCGGCAGGGCTGTACGCCAGCTCGCACGGCGCACGCGTTCGTTTCGACGGCGATCGTCGCAGCGTGATCGACGGCCCCTTCACCGAGTCGAAGGAACTCATCGCCGGCTACTGGCTGTTCCAGACCGCGTCGCTGCAGGAAGCGATCGAATGGGTGAAGCGCTGCCCGAACCCCGATTGCGGCCCGAGCCAGATCGAAATCCGCCAAGTCTACGAAGGCCACGCCTGCGGCGGTGAAGTCACGCCGGAACTCAAGGCGCAGGGCGAACGCATCCGCGCGCAGATCGACGCGCGCGCCCAGTAATCGCCGATCCAACATCAGGAAACCACCACGATGAAGATCAACGCCTACCTGTCCTTCGACGACCAGTGCGAAGCCGCGTTCCGCTTCTACCACCAGTGCCTGGGCGGAACGCTCGAGCAGCTCAGCCGCTTCGGCGACACGCCCGCCTGCGACCACGTGCCCGCATCGCATCGCGACCGGATCATGCACGCGCGGCTGGTCGTCGGCGACCAGGCGATCATGGGTTCGGACTCGGTGCCCGAGCATCCGTACGAGGGCATCAAGGGCGTGTCGATCGCCATCAATGTCGACTCGGCGAGCGAAGCCGAGCGCGTGTTCGCCGCGATGAGCGAAGGCGGCCACGTGATCATGCCGCTCGGCCCGACGTTCTGGGCGGCGCGATTCGGCATGTTCGTCGACCGCTTCGGCGTGTCGTGGATGGTGAACTGCGAGAAGGAATGACCCGCTCGCGCCCCCCGTTTCGAACCTACAGACACCACACAGGAACAGACCACCATGTCGACCCAGATTTTCGTCAACCTTCCCTGCCATGACCTTCCGAAGGCCAAGGCCTTCTACGAAGCGATCGGTTACACGAACAACCCGCAGTTCACCGACGACAAGGCCGTCTGCATGGTCGTCGACGACACCATCCACGTGATGCTGCTCACGCGTGAGTTCTTCGGCTCGTTCGTGAAAAAGCCCGTCGCCGATACGCGGCAGGTCGTCGGCGCGATCAACTGCCTTTCGCTGGACAGCCGTGAAGCGGTCGACGATATCCATTCAAAGGCCGTGAAAGCTGGCGGGAAGTCGGGCGGCGATCCGCAGGACATGGGCTTCATGTACTCGCGCGCGTTCGAGGACCTCGACGGCAATCACTGGGAATTCGTGCACATGAGCGGCATGCCGGACCAGGCCTGATTCCACGCATCATCGAACAGGAGACACGACCATGCGCTTCATGATGCTGATGATCCCCAAGGGCTACGAAGACGCGACGCCCGGTACGATGCCGCCGGCCGACCGCGTCGCGGCGATGATGAAATACAACGAATCGCTGCAGAAGGCGGGCGTACTGCTCGCGCTGGACGGCCTGCATCCGCCGTCGATGGGCGCGCGCGTGAGCTTCGAGGGCGGTCGCCCGCATGTCACCGACGGTCCGTTCGCCGAGGCGAAGGAAGTGCTCGGCGGCTACTGGATGATCCAGGTGAAATCGCGCGAGGACGCCATCGCGTGGGCGTCGCGTTGCCCGGGTTCGGAGAACGAGGTCATCGAGATCCGCCAGGTGCAGGAGTTCGACGATTTCCCCGCCGACGTGCAGGAAGCGGCGGCCGGTTTCGAACAGATGCAGCAATCCACCCAACGGCCGAAGAACTGAGGACGTCGCGCATGTGGAAGATCATCGCACTCATCGTGCTGGTGGCCATCGTAGGCGTGCTGGTATTCGCCACGACGCGCCCGGACACGTTCCGCATCGAACGCAGCATCGTCGTCAACGCGCCTCCGCAGCGCGTGTTCGAACAGGTCAACGACTTCAACCGCTGGCGCGCGTGGTCGCCGTTCGAGACGCTGGATCCCGCGATGAAGCGCGAGATCGCCGGCGCGCAATGCGGCACCGGCGCGGTGTATACCTGGGATGGAAACTCGAAGGCCGGCGCGGGGCGCATGGAGATCGTCGAGTCGGTGCCTGCGTCGAAGGTCGGCATCAAGCTCGACTTCACGCGCCCGATGGAGGCGCACAACACGGCCGAATTCGTGATCGTCCCCGAAGGAACCAATGCAAGCCGCGTCACCTGGGCGATGCACGGTCCGCAGCCTTACATCGGCAAGGTGATGTCATTGGTATTCAGCATGGACCGCATGGTCGGCAAGGACTTCGAGCGCGGGTTGGCGAATCTGAAGAAGCTGGCTGAGCAGGGGTGAGTGCCGTTGCTCTTAGCCCCTCTCCCGTCGGCGACCGAAGGGAGTGCAGAGCTGAGAGGGGTTGGGGGTGAGGGGTAACGGGGCGGAAGAGGCGACCAACATTCGACGTACAGTGCTGCGCTGCTGCTCTTCGAACATCACGATGGATTCCCGCTCTCGCTGGAATGACGAGCAAGGAGATGGATGCCGTGACAGCCTGGATCCCGGCCCCGCCGGGATGACGTCCATTTGGAGGTGACGTCCATTTCGGGATGGCGTCCATTTGGGGATGACATCCAATGGAAGACGAGGCACGTGGCAGGACTGACATTTCCTTAACCCCGACAACCCCCTCCGCGCCTCACCACACAACCCGCCGCAAAACACACTCCCCGCACTTGCACCGCACAGCCCGCGATGCTCTCATCCGTCGCCATGACGGCGACCGACATCCATCGCACTATCGATGCTGTGTGGCGCATCGAATCCGCCCGGCTCATCGCCTCGCTCGCGCGCATGCTGCGCGACGTGGGGCTGGCCGAGGAACTGGCCCAGGACGCGCTCGTCGCGGCGCTGGAAAAATGGCCCGAAAGCGGCGTGCCCGACCAACCCGGCGCATGGCTCATGGCCACCGCCAAGCATCGCGCGATCGACCGCCTGCGCCGCAGCAAGCTGCAGCAGCGCAAGCACGAGGAGATCGCGCGCGAACTCGAAGACGAACAGGCGCATGCCGACGACGCCCACCTGGACGCGCTCGACAACCCGTTCAACGACGACCTGCTGCGGCTGGTCTTCACCGCGTGCCATCCGGTGCTGCCCACGCACGCACAGGTCGCGCTGACGCTGCGCCTGCTCGGCGGTCTCACCACCGACGAGATCGCGCGCGCCTTCCTCGTGCCGGAACCCACCATCGCCCAGCGCATCGTGCGTGCCAAGCGCACGCTGGCCGAGAAGCAGGTGCCGTACGAAATGCCGCGCGGCGACGAACTCAACGAGCGCCTGGCGTCGGTGCTCGCGGTGATCTACCTGATCTTCAACGAAGGCTACGCCGCCACCGCGGGCGATGACTGGATGCGGCCGGGCCTGTGCGAGGACGCGCTGCGCCTCGGACGCATGCTTGCGGAGCTGATGCCGAACGAGCCGGAGGTGCACGGCCTCGTCGCGCTGATGGAAATCCAGGCATCGCGTTCGGCCGCGCGCGTCGCGCCCGATGGCGAGCCGGTGCTGCTGCTGGAACAGAACCGCGCGCGGTGGGACCAGTTGCTGATCCATCGCGGGCTGGCGGCACTCGATCGCGCGCAGAAGCAGAGCGCCGCGCGCGGCACGACGCCGGGCGGCCCGTACACGCTGCAGGCCGCGATCGCCGCGTGTCACGCGCGTGCGGTCACGGCAGAGGAAACCGACTGGGCCGCGATCGTCGGCCTGTACGGCGCGCTCGCGCGCATCACGCCGTCGCCGGTGATCGAACTCAATCGCGCGGTGGCCTTGTCGATGCTGTTCGGTCCCGAATCAGGCCTCGCGGTGGTCGATGCGCTGACCGACGAACCGGCGTTGAAGGACTATCACCTGCTGCCGGCCGTGCGCGGCGATCTTCTGAAGAAGCTCGAACGCTGGGACGAGGCGCGCGACGCGTTCGAGCGCGCCGCGCAGATGACGCGCAACGCGCGCGAACAGGCGCTGCTGCGCCGGCGCGCCGCCGAGTGCGAGGCGGCGGCCGGCGCGGACGACGCGGTTATTCCGCCGTCATCGAAACGATCGGCTTGAAGCCGCCCCAGAACATGCGCTTGCCGTCGAACGGCAGCGACTTGGGGTCCATGCCGGCCAGGCGCGGGTCCTTCATCACCTGCGCGTTGATCTTGTCGCGCTGCCTGCGCGACTTGTAGACGATCCAAGAGAACACCACGACCTCGTCCGGCTTGAGTTTCACGGCCTGCGGGAAGGAGGTGACCTTGCCGGGCTGCACGTCGTCGGCGAGGCACTCGTGGTATTCC
>Ga0209676_1001226_pt1 | contig 27147 bp, 24 predicted proteins | sample AraplaCvi_mLB_r2_FD_184282 | JGI IMG/M metagenome (GOLD analysis project Ga0209676, IMG submission 184282) | Arabidopsis root microbial communities from North Carolina, USA - plate scrape MF_Cvi_mLB_r2 (SPAdes) (version 2) | ecosystem: Host-associated > Plants > Roots > Endosphere | place: USA... | reverse complement strand
TGACGGACACCCCTTCGGCATGAATAATTCGCGGTTCTCCGCGGGGCTATGTAGCTCAGCCGGTTAGAGCACAGCACTCATAATGCTGGGGTCGGTGGTTCGAGTCCACCCATAGCCACCATCCGCAGAGATTCGTCATCCCGCAAGGGATTTGGACGACACATCTAACCCCGCGATTTCGCGGGGTTTTTTGTTTCTGGATATCGCCAGCAGGGCAAGTTTGTCACCCCTCTGAGCATTTGGCTCACTTCGCTGTGTGCCGAGCCAAGCCGCCCTCAGGCGGGCAACGTAACCCTCCAGATTTGTCACCCCAGCAGCGATTTAGACCGGCCTCGCTGCCCACTCATCTTGGGGTCATGGACTAGTACCAAGTGTGGCGAATGCGCCTCGGCGATGGGCGTAACACCCTCTCGATCGAAGCGCTGGCATCGACGTGCCGCGGCAATGGTGCCCACGCGTGTTCCAGAAATATTCCTAGCCCCCGCTCACGCAGCGGGGGTTAGGGCGACCGGACGCTCCTGCGGACTTCCAAGATGTCCTCCATGGACATCACCCTCCTCCTTAAACAACTGTCGTCGTCAGGGCAGCCTTTCGTGGAGACCGACGCCGCCTTCCTGGAGGCCGCACGGCGCGGACTCATCCGGGTCTGCACAGGCCGCCCCCCGCTCGCGCGGTTACTTGGCCTTGACGTTGACCTTTACACGGGCGCGTCCGTGGAAGAGCCGCCCGGAGGCTGGCGCGGTCTTGTCATGGGGCGACTGGATGAAGAACCGGTCCTGTCGATGCTAGTCGTCCTCGCCTGCAGCCCGCCGTCGGCACGAATCGACCGGCTGGCCGCCGTCCTGATACGAGCATGGCTTCGCGCACCCCGCAGCACGGCTCCCGGCGCCCGAACCAAAAGCACCGTCGACGCCGGCTTCCGCTACATCCGCCAGTGGGCAACCGGGTATCGCCCCTTGGTCGGCCTCCGGGATAAGGACAGTCGGCCATACGTGCTCGCACTCCAGACCCTGCGCGGCAAGCGGGAACCTATCCAGCGGATCCGCGGCCAGCGTCAGCCCACGACTGCTCCGGCAATGCCAGAGGCCACCCAGTCGGGTGCCCGCGCCAAGCAGCGCCTTTGGAGGGGGGTTCGCGCCCGCACTAGGCCGCTAACCCTCCGCCGAATTCTTGGCAGTGGTTGCAGCCACCTGTTTGCTGCCCGGGCACGACACGCCAGCGGCCATGTCCTTCCGTTCGGGTCGCGATCACTGATCCAGCCCTATGACCGCGCCCGGCTGCGGGAGTACTTGCCTGACGCCCCGCTCAATGACCAGGCCGTCATCGCAGCAGTGTTGCTTAGTGGTCAGCAGCCCGAGCAGCTCACCGAATTGCGGATCGCTCCCGACGTGAGCGCTGCGACAGCAATGAATTCAGGCGCCTGTCTCGTGATCGAACCCTTTGGGCTCGTGGTTCCCAACCGCGTCAATGAGGCGCTGCCCAAGCCGAACGGTCACGAGAAGCCTGCAAGCCACATTTACCTTCCACTTCCGCGCCCGGATAGCGGGATTGCGGAAGCACTGCATAAGCACGCCTCGTCGCGGATCGGGGGTGTGTTGTTCACTGCTGAAGAGGTCGTCCAGTGCCGTAAGCGTCTGCGTGCCTACGCCTCCTCGGTCAATAGCAGCCTGCGTCTCGAACGCCTGTCCCGTGAAGTACTCGTCGCTGGATTCGATGTCACGGAGCGACGTGCGTTCGAGTACTACCTGCGATCGGCGAGATCCATCGAACCGGCTTTCGCTGCGGACCTCCACTACGCAGTGCATGACGGCATCGAGATGCAGGAGACTTTTGCCAAGGCACTCGCGTTGGTCGGGGAGCGCTATGGCACCGAACTTTGCCCCGATGTCGTGGCGCCGTGCCCGATCGAGGGCTCCATCGGCAGCCGCTTCTGTCCTTCGCCCGAAGACATCGCCACGTTCGTCGATGATCTCAAGAAGGCTTTGCCGCGCTTGCGGCGGGGGCGGACGGATCTCGCCGAACTCATCAAGTTCCACAACGCGTTTACCGACTATGTCATGGCCATGTTCATGACGGCGTCCGGCATTCGCCCGTTCGCTCTGGGATTCCCTGCCCTCCGGCCCCTCAACAACACCTGGCTGGTTAACGAGAAACCGCAGGGCGGATCCTCGGCGCGGTTGCTTCCGGTCCCGAATCTCGCAGTACGTCAATGGCAGCAGTATCAGCGCCACCGCGAGTTCGTGATCAAGACGCTCAAACTTAGTAATGCCCCGCTGTGGTTCCAGCTGGAAGGTTCAAGCCCTACAGCTCGCGCAGTCAGCCCCGCCTCGTGGCGAAAGGTCATGGCGCCAGCGGCGGCGAACGCGCTGCGCCATTCGCTTCCTAATGAGTTGCGCCGTCGCGGCGTGCCGGGCGAACGCATCGGCTTGCTTATGGGACATCACGCCCAAGGGTGTGAACCGGGATATCCGTGGAGTGCGATCGAGATCAGCTGGAACGCTGACGAAGTTCAGGCGCTTGAAGCAGTCTTGGCGGCTGCCGGCTTCGAAGAATGTAAGGGTTATCGCAGTGCGGCTTAAACCTGATGCCAAGCACCCTCCCAAGCGGAAGGCCACTCTCCCGGAACTCCGCGAACGGCTCATCACGGCCATATCGGTTCGGGCTAATGCTGGCTTCTCCGCATGGACGCCAGCGCTCCTTCACCTCGTCCTGGAAGACTTGGGCATACATGCGCTCCCCAGGGCGGATCGGGAATTCGTGCTCGACGAATTTAGCCGACTGCTCGCCGAGGGTGCTCAGGAAGGTTGGTGGACCTACACGGAGCTAGGTTCTGCGTCGGGCCGAGCACGCCGCGTGCGCCATGCAAGACCGGCCGACCGACGGCTGCTTGTTGAAGCCGAGCATCTGCGCGCCGCGATTGCTGCGGGTTTGGGCGATTTGTTGGCCTCAGAAGACCCAGATGTGCTGATGGGAGGACTGATCCTGAATGCGGCGCTTGTAGGCGCTATCGTCCACCCGGACTTCCTCAGCCAGCTCACGGAATTGCCTCACCGGCGCGAACTACTTCAAGAAGCGGGAGGGAGCGCCACGATTGCCTTCCAGATCGCCAGCGCCGGATCGCCGAACCATCGGGGCCGCCGCAAGCAGGCCTCTTTGCAAAGCGACGAACCAACCGCAGAGGAGGCTGCGTCCAACGTTCGCCGCTGGACGCCCGACGACGCCAGTGCACTTCTTCTAGCCCGGCTCTTCGACTTAGCGCCGACACGCGAGCGGCCATCCCCCGACCGCTTTCTAAGTGCCGCGTGCGCGCGACTCGGCCGAACCGCATTGACCATGAAGCAGGTAGTTCGACATGCGAGCGCCTGGTGGGCGAGTCGCCTGCCGCCGATCCTGTACGAGTACGCCTCAGACCCAAGAGTCGCACCCTCATTGCCCCACTCCGCATGGCAACGGCTGCTGACTGGCCGGCCAGCCTTGGCGGAGGCGCCGAGACCCAGCTCCGTGACCGAAGGATTGCGCATTGCGCGCCTCGGCAGCATGTCGCCATCGCAGACGCCTGCCCAGCTAATGGAACAGCAGCGCGCATGTCGAAGCCTGGTTGCCGCGCTGGGCAAGGGCCCAGACAAGCAAGTGCCTAAGCCCTCCGAGTTGGTCGAGCGATTGGAGAAGTGGCGGCATGAGTTCGGCCACATTGGCGGATGGCCAGCCCTATTCGAGTGCTGGGCACGCCATGTCGTTACTACCGGTAACGCGATAGGCATGAAACTGCACCGCGCGGGGCTACAGCGTTACCTCCAAGGCTTTGGCGATCGGTGGCTGAAGGTGCTCCACGATCTCGATCCGTGGGCGATAGTCCAAGATCCGGCACATTTCGCCAATGACATCTCCGACCGCCTAGAACAGTTGCGTCACGACTTGAGCGGCTTGCAGCAAGCCGGCGTTCCTCGAGCTGGCTTGCAGGCATTCTTGGCCTACGTCACCGCCATTGGCGGACCGCAGATTGAGCTCGACAGCGAATGGAGATCAGTGGTTTCCGTCGGACGAGTTGACGTCAACATCGTCACGCCTGGCGAGTATGAGCAGTTGCTGTGCTGGCTAAGCGAAGTTGCCGGCGCGGATAGGTTCGGAGCGCTGCGAAACCAGGCGCTAACTATCCTGGCGTACCGCATAGGCCCCCGCTGGGAGGAGTTGCAGACCCGGCAGCGCCACGATTTGATGCTCACTACGAACCCCGACGGCAGCCCATGCGGAATCCTGGATATCCGCGTCAACCGCTGGTTTGCAGGCAAGACATCCAAAGCGCTCAGGCGACTGCCGCTCGAGCAGTTCCTGACGCCCGATGAAATGCGTGTGCTGCAGGAGTACCTGGCGTTGCTTGACCGGGACGATGTTCGTCCCGCCGAATTGCTTTTTGCAAATCGTGAAACTCGAGGCACACCGCCAAACGCCCGCGATACGCACGACGTCATACAGAGGGGAATGCGCCTGCTCTCGGGCGACGAGAGTCTCGTGTTTCACCATCTACGCCATTCAGCCGCCTCCTTCATTTCCCTCCGCATCTTCACGGACGAGATCGAAGACCCCAGCGCACTTGAGTGGATCAATGGGTACGCGAGCATTAGCGCTCGTGGACTCACTGTAGCGGAGAAGCCGTACGCCGAAATCCTGTCCGGACGCCGGGCCGAACATGGCTCGCGTTCCCAGTTAGTCCGTGCACTGCTGGGCCATATCGACCCAACGACGTCGATGCATAGTTATGTGCACTTCATGGACGTGATCCTCACCCAGTACGCCAAGCGGTTGGCGCCCGCCATCCCCATCGCAGTTCGCGCTCGGCTGGACGGCATCAAGCGAAAGTCCGTCGTCCGCCGCGACATCCGTGCGCGCCAGCGCGCTTGAGTCGCCAACCGCATGGACAAGGCAGTGAGCCGCGCGAAGGGGGCCTTGGCCACGATAGCATCGCGCGCTCCCATGTCGCGCCGGCGAAAGTCGCACTCGCCCGCCGCACGGACGCCAGCTCCTGCCCAGACTTTGGAGTCAGATGCAGACGGATCCATAGGGAGCGACGACTATCGCGCCGGCGAAGTCGACCAGCTGGAAGCCATGCTCGTGGCGCAGGCGCCAAGCGATGCCTCAGTCGCCCGGGCGCTTACGGCATACCGGGCGATGCCTTCTGCACCTAAGGCAATTCTCTCCCAGCTATACCGGGATCTGCGGCTTTTTCTTTCCAACCCTGCAAGTCCTGCCGAGCGGGAGTCTGTTGAAAAGCTCATTCATTCGATGAAAGCGTTCAGGGCTGCCAAACGCGACTGGACAGAGATCGAAGCTAGAACTGTGCTTCTTGCAGTCCAGGGTGCGGGTTCAGGTATTACGTTCAAAGTTGCGAGCCACGGCGGCTGCCGAAAGGTTCAATGGTTAGCCAAAGGTCGGAAGAACGAGATAGGCCGCTGGCTGCCGCTATTGATAGTCATCTGCCGTCCGCGAGGCGATGCACGAGATTCAGATCCCTGATGTTCCAGTGATCCGACGGCAAATATTCCAAAGGAGCAAGGTTGACCTCGTGCGGATAACTTTGGAATCGAGCTCCCCATGAGATCAAGGAAGGACGCGAAGCGCCGTGCTTCGCCTCACCTGGAATTCGAATGAAAGTAGACGTTACGTGGAACATGGCCTTTCCCGCCTCAGGTTCGATCGATTGGCAGCCACAGGCTGCAACTTCCCTTCCCTCGCCGACGCACACACCCATGACGCAAATCCCGACCTTTGAAGAGTTCTTTCACGAATGGCGAATGGAGAAATTGCCTGAGTGGCGCCGCCTGCACGTCCAGGGCGTGGACGACATTGCAAGCAAGCACCTTCTCCCCTGGTTCGGGGCAATGCAGCTGAGTCGGATCGGACGCGCGGACGTCATGAAGTTCAGGGCCCACTTGGCGAAGCTGCCGGGTCACCGTGGGCGCACGTTGTCGGCGTCCCGCATCAACAAGATTTTCGTCATCCTCGGCCAGGCAATGGAAGAAGCGGCCCAGCGCCACGGTTTCCAGAGCCCACTTTCAGGGATTAAGAAGCTCAAGTCTCAGAGGCCTGAAGTCCAGCCGTTCACGCTTGAAGAAGTGCGACGCCTTTGCGATGAGGTGCGTCCGGACTACCGCGACTACCTTGTTTGTCGCTTCTTCACCGGAATGCGGACCGGCGAGATCAACGGGCTTAAGTGGGGCCGCGTGGATTTCGAGCGCAACGTCGTACTGGTTAGGGAAACGTTCTCGGCGGGCGAAACGGAGGAGAACGCCAAGAGCGAGCACTCCATTCGTGACATTCCGATGCTGCCTCCTGTCAGGGAGGTATTGCTTGAGCGTCATGCTAACGCACAACCTGTGGGTACGGACTATGTCTTCGCGTCGCCGCGCGGAGGTCCGATCGATGCGAAGAACTTCACCAATCGCACCTTCTACCCTCTGCTTGATCGCCTTGGAATCGCGCGCCGACGTCCTTATCAGACCCGGCACACGACCGCGACCGTCTTGCTGGCAGCCGGCGAGAATCCGGAGTGGATCGCCCGGTTCCTTGGCCATGCGAACACTGAGATGTTGTTCACTGTGTACTCGCGCTACGTTCCGAACTTGACCCGGCGCGATGGCGCAGCGGTATCGGCCTTGTTGACGAGGAATTCAACTGACCCCGAAAGTAGGAAGCACTTCTGATGACGGACTGGATCTCATCACATCTAGTCGAGATCGTCTTTGAGCAGATCGTTTGCGCGCTCCTTCGGCGATGTGTGTGTCTGGTAGCCCGGTCACTGCGGCACGGCGTTACCCTCCTCCAACGACGACCGAGGTAGGAGTTCCCGCTCGGCCTTCCTTATGAAGGCCGTTGGGCGCCAAAGTAGGGTGAGCCTGACTGGCTCGCGACGACCAGTGCCCCACCAGGATTAAACCCCCCGAACCATTGGACCGCTGCCGGGCACGACTACATCCCTCGGCTACCGACCCCAGCACCCGCGATGCTGCGCTCAGTCCGACCGGCACAGGTGTCGCAGTTCATGCGACGGGCGTGCGTAGGATGGCAAAAGGCTAAAAATTTCTTCGACTCGTTTCAGTGCTCGCATGGACTTTCAAACCACCGCTAAGCAGCGAAGGCAATTCCTTCTTTGGCGCCATGGAAACCAACGAACTGGCCGGTAGTCAGTTTTCGGCACAGCTCTCCGACCGTCCCGCGCGTCAGCTAGCCCACATGCAGGCGGGTGCTTTTCGCTATTACCTTCCTGCGTATCTTTTGTAAGTCCTAGAACACGCCAGCAGTTCGGTGTGGGAAAGCGCGATTTCCGGTTTCGTCGTCTTCGCGCTTACGCCAAGCAAGCTCAACCCGACATACACCGCCATGCAGTACGGTCTTCTCGACGCTCGCCAACACGAGGCCATCGCGATGCTTCTTGAGTACATGACGACCAACGCAGATGGCCACTGTCGGCGGGATGCAGAACGAGTCTTGGGCGCTTGGAGGTCGGACAGTAGGATCGCTGGTTGAAGCGGTCAATGTCCGCTCGTGGCCGATTGCGGACATGCCTTAAGTAAGCTGGCGACTGTCGAGCAAGCCAAGTGAAGTTCAAGCGTTGAATTTGCTCCGGCCGAGCAACCGGTCTCGCGCCTCGTCGATAGAGAGCGCGCGGGAAGGGTCGGCGATGAGGGCCTCCATGGCGGGGACAACCTCATCGCGCAACCATGTTTCGATGACGCGCTCCTGGGCCTCCGACGCAACACGGAGGCTGTCAATCTGATTCTGCTCCATCAATAACCCATCCTTCTGGCTACCGCTTTGGGTCGAAAGCGAACTTTAGCGCTGCTGCCTGCCGTCTACCGGGTGCGCTTCGCTTATCCGCCGATGCATCTTGTCCCTGTGGACGCGTATCTGGATCGCTCCGGCTTACCTATTGCTAAGGGTCACGCATAGTCACCTAGGTCAATCCTCACGAGCTCGTCATACACCAGCCTGCGTCCTGCTCTCGACCCAAACAATGACAGAGGAATGTCGGCGAGGATCGGGCTCGGCGATGAGAGCCATCGTCGGGCCTTATCGACGTCGCCGAACACCTGCTCTGCCTTGCGAAGGATGGCCCTAGCCACGCTAGATCCTTGGTCGATACGCATTTCAATAGGTCCGACCATCGCCCAGTACTCGTCCGTCACATCAACTCGGGGAACGCCCCTGTCATTCGGAGGACCAAAGCGCGCCTCAAAGACGTAGTGCGCATCATCATCGAAGCCAGGTGCCCCGTTCAACAAATAGCGACGCCCACTACGCGTCCGTACCGTCTTTGCACCGACTTCGACTTGCACGACCGGCGTGCTGCATCTGCCGCAAGCATTTTCGAGATCCCATCCACTCAGGATGTCCAATTTCTCTTCGCCTACTACGAACCGATAGACGCGCCAGCGCACCAGGTGGACAAACGGGTTATCCTCGACCTGCGGCATCGACCAGACGGTCACGTGGGCCTCCAAACGCTTCAGCTATGCATAGACCCTAAGTCGGATGGATCTCAACGATTGCGATTATCTCACTTTCTGACGGCTCACTCGTAACCCCTTCCTTCTGGACGATGCGCTCTTGCACAAATTTCGGTGGCCTAGCACTCGGCCGCCGCAATGCGCCTTTCCGTAATCGCTCCGCATGACCGCTTTTGGCCGATAGAGACATCAATCCCACTTCTCGCGTCGATACGTCGGCAAGGTGGTCTGTCACGGAAGACAGTCACCTATGATCCGCATGCAAGTGAATTTCCACTGTCGCGGTGTTGGTTCTGGTCGTCACCACGTTGCTGCTCCTCGCGCTGCCGAGAGACGCGTTCCGTCAAGCTGGTGAGACGTGGAGCTTTGGGTTACTGAGCGGCTACTCAGTGCGTGTGTTGGAGTCGGGCTGCAGTCGCGCGAACTTCATCATCTCCGGCGGCGGACACACCTTTTATGGAAGGCCTCTATTCCTTTCAGAACAACATACGCGCTCGGGGCAAAGGGCAATAATTGAGGTGCTCAGCCTGGCTGTATCTCACCGCGCCTCATTCGACCAAGCCGACAGCTCATTGCTGGATATGCGATCACGTCGCGCCCCCGCACACATCGAGTTCGGGGCGGCCATTCCGGCCGCGCACTTCATCTCGCCAGAACCATCGCAGGGCGTTGGATTTCAATTGCATCCGCCGATGCGACGTCACTCTCGGCCAGCGTGACGGCCGCAAGGAGAGGCGTCCTGCGTGGCACCGACGTAGGGCACGCTGGAGTACCCGCGCAGAGAGATAAGGTGTCGCCAGCGAACCCTCGGGCTACAACGCCGCACCCTGCCCAGGGTCGGCTGTCGCGACTGATTTGCGGGAGGCAATTGATTTGAAAAGAATTATCCTTTTCCCCACAGAGCTCGCAGGAAAAAGGATAATTCTTTTCAAGTCAATAACTTGCCGCGGTGGCGGCCTTCTCTCATTGAAGCAGAGCGCACCGAGGCCTCGCACGCATACGCTGTCTAAACAATGAGGCCGGGGTGTAGCTAGGGGGCGCTTGCAGCCGGCATCGGCCAATGCATCGGCGATGATCGCACCGGTGATGCCGGCGCCTATCTCCGCTACCTCGCAGCGCAGATCCGCTTCCAGCGGCGAATACGATTGCATCAACCCGTTCTTGATTGCCCAGAACGGGTACCCGCTTTTCAGGCCCATCGCGCGCCCGCTACATGGGCGTGGCGGCGGCGAACACCTCGACCTGCAAAGTGATGAGAATCATTTGCCCCGGGTGAACCATTTCCCCCTGATCCGGCCCCTCATTCATAGGGGAAGCGGACCGATGTCCCGTTCAATGCGTCGCCGCCGGTTGGCGGTCCTCTCGTTGCTGGTGCCACCGCACTGGCCTCCGCCATCGCCCACGCGCAGCAATCCGGCGACCAGGCCCACGCACTCGAAGGGGTCACCGTCATCGCCGAGCGCGCGACGACCGCGACCAAGACCGACACCCCACTCACCGAAACCCCGCAATCGGTCAGCGTGATTACCTCCGCCCTGTTCACCGATCGCGGCGCGCAGAACCTGCAGGAAACGTTGCGCTACAGCGCAGGCGTCACCGCCGACGCCTGGGGACTGGACACGCGCGGCGACGCCAGCACGATCCGCGGCCTGGACCCGGTCCAGTACGTCGACGGCATGTGCCGCCTGTACAACTTCAGCCCGATGGCGCGCCCTGAGGTTTACGGCCTAGAGCGCGTGGAAGTGCTGCGCGGTCCGTCGTCGATGCTGTACGGCGCCGGCGCGGCGGGGGGCATCATCAACGCGATCAGCAAGCGCCCCAGCTTCCAGGATGGCGGCGAAATCGGCTTGCAACTCGGCAGCTTCGATCGTCGCCAGCTGCAAGGCGACATCACCGGCCAGCTCGGCGATTCGGGCAACCTCGCCGGCCGTCTGGTCGGCGTGGTGCGCGACTCCGGCATGCAGACCGACGAGATCGACGACGACCGCATCTACATCGCGCCGTCGATCACCTGGCGCGGCGAACGCAGCAACCTCATCGTACTCGCGAGCTACCAGCGCGACGACACGGCATCGAGCCAGCAGTTCCTGCCGGTCGTGGCCACGCTGCGTACGCCGCCCGGCTGCAAGCTCGATCCGGGCACGTTCCTCGGCGACAAGAACCTGGACAAGCTCGAGTCGCGCGTCGCCAGCGCGACGGTGCTGTTCGACCACGCCTTAAACGACGTCGTGACGTGGCGCTCGAACTGGCGCTACATCGATGCGAAGACCGACTTCCTCGAAATCTACGCAGATTCGTACAGCAACCCGGAATACCCGTTCGTGTTCGACGAACGGCGCGTGGTGAACCGCAACATCTACGGCGTGAAGCCCAACAACCGCATCCTCACCGCCGACAATTCGCTGCAGTTCGACTTCGCGACGGGCGCGTTCGCGCACGTGCTGCTGGCGGGCGTGGACTACACCGATTTCCGCGAGGAATCGTCGACCTTTTCCGGCGTCACCACGCCGATCGACACCTACGACCCCGTTTCCACGGGCGTCGTCGTTCCCGACTACCTGGACATGCCCGACCAGCGCAGCACGAAGACCGGCGTGTACGCGCAGGACCAGATCCGCTGGGCCGATCGCGTGACGATGGTGCTCGGCGCGCGCCGCGATCGCGTCGTGTCTAAAACGCAGGGCATGCCGACCAGACCGACAACGAAACGGCCTGGCGCTTGGGCGTGATCGGCGACGTCGGCGGCAACGTGTCGCCGTACGTGACTTACACCGAATCCTTCCTGCCCGTGCTGGGCCAGGACGCATATGGCGATCCGTTCGTTCCGATGCGCGGCGAATAGATCGAGACCGGCGTGAAGTGGCAGCCGACGCGAAAAACGATGGTCACCGCGGCGTTCTACAGGATCACCGACACCAATCGCCAGACGAACGATCCGGAGAACGTGCCCAACGTCGTGCAGACTGGTGAGATCGAATCGAAAGGCTTCGAACTCGAAGGCGCATTCGTCTTCGGCAACGATGTGACCCTGACCGCCAGCTACAGCCACCGCGAGGCGGAAGTCACGCGCGGCAACATCGAGTGGGAAGTCGGCCGTCGCCTCATCGACACGCCGCAGGATCTCGCCTCCGTGTGGATTGCCAAGGGCTTCCAGACCGGTAACGACATGACGCTGCGCGCGGGCCTCGGTGGCCGATACGTCGGATCCACCGTGTCCGCCGGCCCGACCACGTCGATCCGCACGCCGGGAAACACGCTGGCCGATGCGCTGCTCGAACTTCAGATGCCGAGCTGGACGTTCGCGCTGAACGTGCGTGTTCATGCATGGCGACTCGCCGTTGACCGAACGGCTGTACCGCCCGGTGCTGATCGACGCGGAAACCGGCGAGCTGACCGCGCGCCCGCGACTGCCCGGCTACATGACGACGCTGCTGCTTTCGCAGCCGCTCCATCTCGGCGATTACGGTGCCCCCCGTTGAAGGTGCTCTGGGCGCTGCTCGACCTGATGACGATCCTCGTGCTGGTGAGCGGCCTGTATCTTTGGTTCAAGCGCGGCAGCACGGAGACGCGCATCGCCGAGATCGAGCGCAGGCCTCACCAACGACGCGGAAGCCGCCCGATGAGCCGCGCGCCGAGCGCATCACGAAGCCCGTTCATCGCACCGGCGTGGACTGGGGCTGCGTGCTTCATTGGACTGGTGAGCGCGCTGATCGGCGACGGGGTTCGACGCGATCTCGTGGCTGGTGTTCACGCTGCTGATCGCACTTTTCGTCCGCGCATGGATGATGCGCGAGCGCAGGGGCTGATTCGCGGGTCAGTCGAGTCGTTCGAATCCGAACAAGGCCTGTAGCGGATGCGCGCGTCGTTCCAGCCGTGCGAGCATCAAGCCCGCGCCCAGCATGCTGTAGACGATGCCGTTGCCGCCGTACGCCATCGCGAACAGTACGCGCGGGCCCCATTGCGGATGTGGACCGAAGAAGGGCAGCCCGTCCTTCGTTTCAGCGAACGTCCCCGCCCAGGCGAACGACGGGACGGTGGTCAATCCCGGAAACAGGTCCTGCACGCGCTTCATCAGCTGGCCCGCCTTCTTGTCCACGCGCAGGTCGCGACGCCGGGGGATGTCCACCGCATCGTCCTCGCCGCCGACCAGCAGGCGCGAATCGCCGGTGGCACGCATGTAGAGGTACGGCCGCGCGGTTTCCCACAGCATGGTGTCCGCGAGCGCGCCCAGCTCCACCGGCTCGGTGATGCATGCGTAGCTGCTGCGATTGCGGGCCAGGCTCTGGTCGATCCAGCGCTGCGACTCATAGCCTGCTGCCACCACGACGTCCCGCGCGACCACGCGTGCGCCAGCATCGCTTTCGAGCACCACCTGCCGTGAGGTGGTCCGCACCGGCTTCAAACGGGTGCGCGTGTATACGCCACCGCCGCGTTTGTGCAGGCGTTGCAACAGCCGGTGCGCGAGCCGATACGGGTCGACGCGCGCGGCCTGGGTCGTGAGCAGCGCCGCCGGCGCGTCGAACTCGTACTCACTTGCGACATCACCGCGATCGAGCCAGTGCGTGTCCAGGCCCGCGCGACGCCTGGCCTCGAATTCCGAACGCAGGCGCGGCACGTGCCACCGACTGCTCGCGAAGTACAGGCTGTTGGTACGGGCGAAATCCACGTCGCGGACACCGCGCGCCAGGTCGCCGATCATCTCGATCGCGTCCTCGCATGCGCGATATGCCATCGAAGCCGGTTCCTCGCCGTACTCGCGTGCGAGATCCGTCAGATGGGTGTCGATCTCGTACTGGAGCAGCGCCGTACTGGCAGCACTGCTGCCCCAGCCGACGTCGCGCTGGTCGAATACCGCGACCTCGTGCCCGGCGTCGGCGAGCGCGTCTGCGATGATGGCGCCGGTGATCCCCGCGCCGATGACGGCGACGTCGCAACGAAGATCCGTGCGAAGCGGTCCATACGACTGCATCAGCCCGTTCTTGACCGCCCAGAACGGGTAGCCGCTTTTCAGGTCCATGGCGCGTCCGTCAGGCGCGCGCGTGGCGCGACTTGCGCCGCGCCACGATGCATTGGCCGACGATGGCCGTGATGAGGATCGCCACGTTGGTGGCGACGAACACCTTGTTTCCCACCATCGCGCTGTAGGCGATGAAGCCTACCGACGCCACGCACTGGCCGATGAACAGCCAGCGCGAGACGCCTTTCGCCTCCGGGTCGCGCGCCATGGTCACGACCTGGCGGATGAGCGTCGCAAGAAGAACGATCGACGCGAGCCAGCCGATCACGTCGGGATTCATGCGGCGCGTCCCGTGCAGTGGCCGGCGCGGTTGATGGTGACGCGCTCGATCAGCCCAACGCCTCGAAGCCGTGCTTCAGGCGGCTCATTTCGTCGTGGCCCTGCTTGACCGAGGCGTAGGCCTTGTCGATCGCGTCGCGCGCGGCCGGCGAGAGCTCGAGGTCCTTCAGTGCTTCCTCGTACTTGTGCTTGATGTGGTCCTCGCCGCGCTCGACTTCCTTGACCACCGCCTCGTCGCCCTTCGTCAGCGCGGCGCGCAGGTCCACGAACACGCGATGCGCGCCGGCGAGCACGGTGCCGTCGTCCTCGGGCTTTCCGCCCTGCGAGACGACGTAGGCCTGCAGGGCCGCCACCGCTGCCTGGCGTTCGCTCGCGCGGCGCTCGAACAGCGTGCGCAGCGTCGGGTTCTGCGCGTCGCTCGCCGCCTCGCGGTAGCCGTCCACGCTGTCGATGGTGGTTTCGATGAGGCTGTTCACCACGCGCAGTTCATGTTCGATGTTCGCCATTGCAGTCTCCGTTTCGGTTTGCGATGAGCTCGATCATCCGGGCGATGCGGCGACGGAATCGTGAACGCGCAGACGACGTTAAGTCTCTTCATCGTTGCGTTAAGCACGTTGCGGAGACGCTCTCACGTGCGCGTCACGGTTCTTCACCGAGTCTTGAAATCCAGAGGTTTTCTTGCATCGGTACGGATATGAACCAGAACGGTCGACTCATCCTGATCGTCGAGGACCACCTTTCCATCGCGGAAATGCTCGGCGGTTATTTCGAGGCGGGTGGCTACGAAGTGGATTACGCCCGCGATGGTGCCGAAGCGCTGCGGCTCTCGGCGAACAACCCGTACGACGCGATCCTGCTCGATCGCAACCTGCCCCGCATCGACGGCGTGGAAGTGTGCCGCCGCATCCGGCAGGAGCAGCGCCGCTCCACGCCCATCCTCATGCTCACCGCGCGCGACACCGTGGAAGATCGCGTGGAAGGCCTGGAAGCGGGCGCCGACGATTACCTCACCAAGCCGTTCTCGATCGAGGAACTCGAGGCGCGCCTGCGTGGCCTGATGCGTCGCTCGCGCAAGACCGCGGGTGAGCCGATCCGCGTCGGGGATCTCGTGCTCGATCCGCATGCGATGAGCGCGGAGCGCGGCGGCACGACGATCCACCTCACGCCGATCGGCTTCCAGATCCTGCACCTGCTGATGCGCGAAGCGCCGCGCGTGGTCAGTCGCGAAGAAATCCAGCGCGAGGTGTGGCGTGACGAGCCGCCGGATTCGGATTCGTTGCGCAGCCACCTCTACATCCTGCGCAAGGCGATCGATCGCGGGCACGACACGCCGCTGCTGCAGACGATCCCCGGCATGGGTTTCCGCATCGGGGAACATCCGTCGGCGTTCACTGCATCGCGCAACCAGCGCGAGAGCGCCACGGCGCAGGGCTGAGCCTGAACGGACCAACGCGGCAAGCACGGATCGGGTAGTCTGGAGCTCCTCGATCGCGCGGGAGCGCCCGATGTCGCTGGCCCCCGTCCGCTCGCATCTGCGCCATGCCACCGCGTCCGCGCATGGACGCGTCGATGCGTTGCTTCCCGATGGCGTTTCGAAGCACCGCGACTACGCCGCCTACCTGCGCGCGATGCATCGCTTCGTCGCGACCAGCGCATTGCCCGACGGCGCGCGCGATCGCTACCTGCCGCTGCTTTCCGACGATCTGCACACGCTTGGAATCGTCGGCGAAGCGACGCCCGCGGATGCGGAACCGGAAGACCGCTACGAGCGGCTCGGCTGGGCGTACGTGTTCGAAGGCTCCTCGCTTGGCGCGCGCCTGCTGCTGCGCCAGGCCGGCGCACTGGGTTTCGATGGACGCGCCGGTGCGCGCTACCTGAACGAGCATGCCGCCTCCAGCGGCTGGCCGGACCTGCTCCGGCAACTGGAAGACGCCACGCCCGACGCAGGCCAGCTCGATCGCCTCGTCGCCGCCAGCCATCGCGCCTTCGCCGCCGTCGAAGCCGCATTGCGCGACGCCTTGCGCGTCGAAAAGGAAGGAACCGGATGAACATCGCCAACGCCACGGACGCGGAAATCTGCGCGCGCGAACCGATCCACCTGTCCGGCGCGGTCCAGCCGCACGGCTACCTGGTGAGCTGCAGCTGGCCCGACTGGACGGTGCGCCATGCCTCGGCCAACGTCGCCGACCTGTTCGACCAGACGCCGGCGCAGCTGCTGGGCACGTCGCTGCGCGAGCACGTCGACGAAAGCATCCTGGAAGCGATCGCCGACGCGCTGCGCTTCATCGAGCCCGGACTGGCCGCGCAGCGCGTGGCGACGACGAACATCGGCGGGCACGGCGCGCTCTGCGATATCAGCACGCACCTGCACCAAGGGTTGGTGCACATCGAGATCGAACCGCAGCAGCCGGGCACGGACAACGTCGGCCCACTGACGGCCAACGCGATGATCGGCCGCATCGCCGGGCAGGATCCGGGCCCGGCGTTCTTCCAGCAGGTCGCGGCACTGGTGCGCGAGCTGACCGGATATGACCGCGTGATGGTGTATCGCTTCCGCCCGGACGAGGCCGGCGAAGTGATCGCCGAGGATCACGCCGACGGCATGGAGCCGTATTTCGGCCTTCGCTATCCGGCCTCGGACATCCCGGTGCAGGCGCGGCATCTGTACCTCATGAACCGGCTTCGCGTGATTCCCGATTCGGGCTACACGCCGGTGCCGATCGAACCGCCGCGCCATGCCGGCGGTGCATCGCTGGATCTGTCGCATCACGCGCTGCGCAGCGTGTCGCCCGTGCATCTGGAATACCTGCGCAACATGGGCGTGGGCGCGTCGATGTCGATTTCCATCGTCAGCGGTGGTCGCCTGTGGGGCCTGATCGCGTGCCACCACCGCGTTGCCCGGCTCGTTCCGCCCGGCATCCGCGCCACCGCCGACCTGTTCGGCATGTACGTGTCGATGCGCGTGGCGGGCCACGAGCAGGCCACCGCGATGGCGCTGTACGACCAGAGCCAGCAACTCGGCGACGTGCTGCGCGAAGCGACGCAGAAGGGGCGCGCGCTCGCCGACGTGCTGCCGACGTACCTGCGCGTGATCGCGAAGCTGCTCGATGCCGACGGCGTGATGATGCTGCTGGGCAACCGGCAGCTGAGCATCGGCACGGTCCCGGGCGGCGAGTCGTTCTCCGAGCTGTGCGCGTGGGGCGCCGCGCGCGCGGGTGCGGTCGCCTCCACGCACCTTCGCGAGGACTGGCGCAGCCAGGAGCGCCCGGCAGACGGTCTAGCCGGCGTACTGGCCATGGCGTTCGGCCGCGATGGCGATGGCGTGTACTGCTTCCGCAAGGAACAGGTCGAGGAAGTCACGTGGGCCGGCCAGCCCCACAAGGCGACAGTGCCCACCGACGACGGCCTGCGAATCGCGCCACGACGCAGTTTCGCCGCGTGGCGCGAGACGGTGCGTGGACAGAGCGTGCCGTGGAGCGACGGCGACCGCCGCATCGCCGAACGGCTCTACGACGTGCTCATCGACCTGCATCGCCGCAGCACCGTGAATGCCGAGGAGCAGTTCGCGCTGCGCCAGCGGCAGCATGTGCGCGACGAAAGCGAACGCCTGTCGCGGCTGGCCGCGATCCTCGGCGACATGCAGCATCTGGACGACGAACAGACGCGGCGCCTGGCCGAACGCATCGGCGAACTCGAACAGCACCTTCGCGGCATCACCGGCACGACGCTCGCGCCCGACGCGGCGTAATCGCGCATCAGGAATGACGGCTCGTCGGCGAACGCGTCGTCGTTCATCCTGAACGGCCACGCGTTCGCGTGCTCGTCACAACGGTTTCACGCTGCATTGCCGGAAATGTGCCGGCGGTGGCGTTGCGCGTATTGCATCACGCGATAGCACCGCATGCGTCACGCACCAACCGCAACGGGATTGCCGGGAGGGAGGGACGATGTCGAGCAGGCAAACCGTGCCTGGCCGCGGCGGCGAAGCAGCGCGCACGATGCGCGGCTGCAGCTTCGCGCGCGACACCATCCTCTGCATGCACATGAAGACAGGCGCGTCGCCAGCCCCTCGCGGACGGTGACGTGTCGCCATGGCCGCAGCGCGGCCACGCGGCGCCCGCCGGGGTCGCCGCCACATCGAGGAGGTGCGCAATGCGTCGTTCTTCGTTGTTCGTCGTCATCGTGGCCATCGCGTGCGCGCCGGCGCTCGCGCATGCGCAGACAGGCGATGTGCCCTCCTCCGCCATCATGGCCGCGCCGCAGGTGCAGCCCGAGGCGGTCGCCGCGCTCGAGAAGATGTCCGCTTACCTCCGGTCGCTGAAGCAGTTCGGCCTGCATGCCGACACCACCATCGACCTGGTGATGGAAGACGGTCAGAAGCTGGAGTTCCCCGGCACGCTCGACTACAAGGTCCGATCGCCGAACGGGCTGTACATCGGCATGAAGAGCGACCGCAAGGAACGCGAACTCTATTACGACGGCAAGACGCTGACGGTCTATGGCCCGCGCAACAAGCTGTACGCGCAGACGCCGGCCCCGCCGACGATCGCGGGGCTGCTCGCGCTGGCCGAAGACAAGTACGGCATCGAACTCCCGCTGGCCGACCTGTTCCTGTGGGGCACGGCGCGGGCGCCGGTGTCGTCGCTGCGTTCGGCGGCGTACGTCGGCCCGGCGCGCATCGACGGCAGCGTCACCGACCAGTACGCCTTCCGGCAGGACGGCGTGGATTGGCAGATCTGGATCGAAGCCGGCGACAAGCCGCTGCCGCGCCGCATGGTGATCACCACCACCGACGACGCGGCGCAGCCGCAGTACGCCAGTACGCTGCGATGGAACACGAACGCGGCGATTCGCGACGGCGATTTCGCGTTCACGCCGCCGAAGGATGCGCATCGCATCGAGTTGGTCGCCGCGCAGGAGGTTTCGCCATGAGACACGCTGCGGCGAAACATCGTGCGTCGAAGCGGCACGCCCCACCGCACGCGAACCCGTGGCGCAACACGATCGCCATCGGCGCGGGCATCGGCCTGCTGGCCGGTGCCGTCGCGTTGCTCGCGGTCACGTCCGACGCACATGCGGGTCCACGCGCCCGCGGCGGTGCGCGCACGAGCGTCAACCACGCTGGCGCCGGTGGGCATGCGGTCGCACCCAGCCGCAGCGCGAACACGAACGTCAACCGCAACACCCAGGTCAATCGCAGCACGAACGTCAGTCGCAACACGAGCATCGACGTCCACAACGACATCGACATCGACGTGGACAACGGCTGGCATCACGGCTGGTACGACGACCATCCGGTCGCGACCGCGGCCGCGGTCACCACGGCCGTCGCCGTGACGGCGGCGGTCGGTTCGATCGTGAATTCCGTGCCGCCCAGCTGCGTCACCACCGTCGTCAACGGCATCGCGTACCAGCAGTGCGGCAGCACCTGGTATCAGCCGCAGTACGCAGGAACCGCGGTGCAATACATCGTCGTGAATCCACCGAATTGACGATTCATCGCTGAAATTTTCTGGGACTAGCCCGCTCGCGTTTCCTGTCACCATCCGCCGCCCACCACGTCGTTCATGCGTCGCTGGGAACGACCTTGCAAACGGAGTGCATATGCGTATCCAGTCGTTGGTGTTGAGCGCGGCGATGGCGTTGTGTGTCGCGGTTCCTTCGACAGCGCAGGGTTTGTTCGTCGCGCAGTCGTCCACATCGAATGCCGCGGCGAACATTGACGCGCGCCCCTTCCCGCGGCAGTTCACGCAGAACGGCACCACTTTCAGCGTCCACCAGCCGCAATACGACAGCTGGAACGACAACCAGCTCAAGGGACGTTTCGCGATGTCGGTGGACACCGGCACGCACAACGGCACGGATGGCAAGCCGGAACAGACCGCCGACTACGGCGTGGTGACCTTCCAGGCGCGCACGCAGATCGACAAGGATGCGCGCGCGGTGGTGCTGAGCGATATCCAGCTGACCAACGCGAGCTTCCCCACCGCCACCGCGAAGCAGGCGCAGTACCTGGAACTGGTGCGCGCGCAGCTGAAGCAGAAATCCACCCTCACCGTCTCGCTCGATCAGCTCGAATCCGCGCTGGCGATCGCTGCGGTCGATGCGAAAACGCCATCCTCGCTTCCCGTTCGTAACGATCCGCCCGACATCCTCTTCAGCACGCAGCCGGCGGTGCTGGTGCTGGTCGACGGAAACCCTGCGCTGAAGCCCAGCGGCGTGGCCGGCGTGCAGCGCGTGATCAACAGCCGTTCGCTGCTGCTTGAGCAGAACGGCCAGTACTACACGCATCTGGCGGGCCATTGGGCGAAGGCGGCGTCGCTCGACGGTCCGTGGACGCTTGCGCCCACGGTCGACGCGAAGCTGACGCAGGCGATGCAGCAGGCGGTGTCGTCGAAGCAGGTCGACACGCTCGACAAGCCGCCGCAGGCGCTCGCCGACGCGTTCGCGAACGGCGGCATGCCCGCGCTGTACGTGCGCACGCATCCGGCCGAACTGATTACGGTACAGGGCGATCCGCAGTTCGCCGCCATCGAGGGCACCCGACTCAGCTACGTCACCAACACCGGTGCGGACGTGTTCGTCGATGCCGGCGCGGACAATGCGTGGTACGTGCTGGTGTCGGGTCGCTGGTTCACGGCGCCGGGCAGCAAGGGGCCGTGGCAGTACGTGGCGCCCAACCGGCTGCCGGCGGACTTCGCGAAGATCCCGCCGGAAAGCCCAAAGAGCGGCGTGCTCGCGTCTATTCCCGGAACGCCGGAGTCGAAGGAAGCGCTGATCGCCAACGACATCCCGCAGACCGCGACGGTGAAGAAGGCGCAGGCGAAGCTCACCGTCGCCTACGACGGCGCGCCGCAGTTCGCGAACATCGAAGGGACCTCGCTGCAGTACGCGCGCAACACGGCGGTGCCGGTGATCCGTGTGGCGAACGACAGCTACTACGCCGTCGACAAGGGCATCTGGTTCGCCGCGTCCTCGCCGACGGGACCGTGGACCGTCGCCACCAGCGTGCCTCCCGCGATCTACGGCATCCCGACCAGTTCGCCGCTGCATTACGTCACCTACGTTCGCGTGTACGGCAACGACGGCGACGACGTGTACGTCGGTTACACGCTGGGCTACTACGGCACGGTCGTGACCGACAACGTCGTCGTGTACGGCACGGGTTACGCGTGCACGCCGTGGGTCGGGGCATATTGGTACGGCTGCCCGGCGACGTACGGCATGGGCGCGTATTTCGGCTGGAACCCGTGGGTCGGCTGGAGCTTCGGCTGGGGCTGGGGCTGGTACGACGGCTGGTACGGCCCGTACAGCCCGTGGTGGGGCCCGTGGTACGGCCCGGCGTATCCGTACGGCTGGTGGGGTGGCGGCGCTGCAGCGTGGAACGTCTACGGCCACTGGGGCAACGCCGCGGTGCGCGGCACGGCCGCGGCGTGGGCGGATCCGTGGACCGGCAACGTCGGTCGCGGCGCGCGCGGCGGCTACTACAACGAAGCCACCGGCGGACGCGGCATCGGCCGTGCGGGCGTCAACACCAACGTCTACACCGGCACGACCAGCGCGGGCGCGCAGGGCATCCGCTACAACCCGGAAACCGGCCGCGTGGTGGCCGGCGGCGGTGCCGCGGCGGTGAATCCGTACACCGGGCAGGCCGCGCGCGCGGGCGAACGCACCGTCGTGAACACCAGCACCGGTCGCGTGACGCAGGCCGCGGGCGGCGCGGCAATCGGCCCCAACGGCGCGGGCGCGGCCGGCGCGTTCAACACGCAGGGCCCGAACGGCAACGATGCACGTGGTGCGGGCGGCTTCCACTACAACGCGGACACCGGGACGTTGAACCGCGGCGGCGTGGTGCAGGTGAACGACGACGTCTACGCCGGTCGCGACGGCAACGTCTACAGGCACGACGAGAACGGCTGGACGCAGGTCGATCGTCCCGACCGCTCGCAGAACCTGTCCGGCCAGACGCGGCAGAACGTGGATCCGGCTTCGCTCGACGGCGACCGCTTCGCGCGCGAACGCGGCGACGCGCGCATCCGCGGCGATGGCGGCTCGCTCAATCCCGCTGCGTTCGAGCGCCAGGGCGGCGCGATGGAACGCACCGGTGGCTTCGAGCGCGGCGGTGGCATGCAGCGCCCTGCGGGCGGCATGCAGCGGCCGGTCGGCGGCTTCCGTCCGGGACTCGGCGGTGGCGGCTTCCGCGGCGGCGGTTTCCGTCGTCGCTGATCGATCAACGCGCGGCGGCGGCCATGCACCGCGCCGCGCCTGTTTCCTCGACGCCGGATGAGACGGCGTCCTGAGTTGGCTTTGGAGAGAGGACGATGAACACCCGTCACCTGCTCGCCGCCGGCATCGCGCTGGGATGCGCCGCGCTGGTCCAGCCCGCGTTCGCGACCGAAGGCGCACTCGGCCGCACCATCACCGGCACGAACGTGCAGTCCTTCGCCGGCGTCGTGCCGCCGACGCCGGGTTTCAATGCCGCCATCGGCTACGTGCACTACAGCGGCGAGATCAGCGCTTCGCGCGAAGTCCCGCTGAACAACCAGCTGACGCTCGGCATGGACGCGACCTTCGACATGCTCAGCGTCACCGGCCTGTACGTCTGGGACACGGGCGAAGGCCGCTGGAACTTCGCATCGATGGCGACGCTGCCATTCGCGGAAGTCGACGTCACCGCCAACGTGTCGATCGGCTCGCGCACCGGGCGGGTGAACGACAAGGCCGACTGGGACATCTTCGACCCGTTCTTCGCGCCGATCATCGCCGGCTACCACTTCGACCAGACCCGGCACATGACGCTGGCGCTGTACGTCTACACGGACTGGGGCGATTACGACCCCGACCGCCTGGCAAACCTCAGCCTCAACAACTGGACGTATTCGCCCACCATCGGCTACACGCAGTTGATGCAGAAGGGTACGCTGGAATTCACCACCGTCGGCGCCGTCGACATCTACACGAAGAACGACGCCACCGATTACCAGAACGGCGCGGTGTTCCGCCTCGACGCGCAACTGGTCAAGCGTTTCGCCAATGGCTGGGGCGTAGGCGGGATCGGCGGCTGGATCCAGCAGATCGAGGACGACGAAGGCCCCACGGCCGACCGGCTCAACGGTTTCAAGGGTCGTGCCTTCGCGCTTGGGCCGACGGTCAACTACACGAACAAGTGGGACGGCGGCCAGGTCGAATTCGCCGCCCGCTGGCTCACCGAGTTCGACGTGAAGCGGCGCATCAAGGGCGATCCGCTGATGGTGACGGCGACGATCGCCTTCTGATCACGAACACGGAGGTTCGAGCATGTCCTGCCCGCGCATGTTTTTCGCAATCGGTCTTGCCGCCGCCATGGCGCCTGTCGCGCATGCGCAGGAAAGCGCCGACGAACTGGCGAAGAAGCTGTCGAACCCCGTCGCGTCGATGATCAGCGTGCCGTTCCAGTACAACGCCGATTTCGGCTACGGCAGCGAGGACGGCACGAAGCAGACGCTGAACATTCAGCCGGTGATTCCCGCATCGATCTCGCAGGACTGGAACCTGATCACGCGCGTGATCGCCCCGGTGATCTACCAGGAGGACATCGCCGGCAAGTCCGGCAGCCAGTTCGGCCTGGGCAACATCACGCCGACGTTCTTCTTCTCGCCCAAGCAGCCCACTGCCGGCGGCCTGACGTGGGGCATCGGCCCGGTGTTCCTGCTGCCCACCGCCAGCGACGACCTGCTCGGCGTGGACGAATGGGGCGCGGGCCCGAGCGTGCTCGTGTTGCACCAGGGCAAGCACTGGACGGTCGGCGCGCTCGCCAACCACATCTGGTCCTTCGGCGGTTCGGCGAACGATCCCGACCTCAGCAACACGTTCCTGCAGCCGTTCTTCGCGCGCCAGTTCCCGGGCGGGCGCACGCTTACCTTCAATTCCGAGTCCACCTACGACTGGGAAAACCAGCAGTGGACGGTGCCCATCAACGTGCTGTACTCGAAGGTCACCCGCATCGGGGGGCAGACGCTGAGCTTCGCCGGAGGCGTGCGCGGTTACGCCGACGCGCCGCGCGGCGGGCCCGACTGGGGCGTGCGGCTGGTCGTGACCTTCCTGGTGCCGGAACACTGATGCGCCGCGCGGGACTGCGCTGCGCGCTGACGCTCGCGGGCGTTCTCGCGTACGCCACGGCCTTCGCGCAGTCGGGCTCCGGAACCGCGGCGCCGGAGCCCGACGACGCGGCCGCTGAAAAGCCCGGCCTGCGCGCCCTGCTCCACGATCCGAAGGACGGCAAGTTCGACATGTCGCGCTGGCTGCTGGAGCGCAAGGGCGGCTTCCTGCCGGTGCCGATCATCGTCAGCGATCCGGCCGTGGGTTATGGCGGCGGACTAGCAGCGCTGTTCTTCCATCGCCCCGTGGGTGCGGCGACCACGCGCACGACCGCCGACGGCCGCCAGCAGCTCGTGCCGCCCAACCTCTTCGGCGGCATGGCGATGAAGACCGAGAACGGCACGCATGCCTACGGCGGCGGCGCGATGCTGCACTTCAAGGACGATCGCTGGCGCTACACCGGCGGCGTCGCGAAGGCGTCGGTGAACCTCGACTTCTACACGCCGGGCCGCTTCACCGAGCCGCTGGCGATCGGCTACAACGCCGACGGCCTGGTGTCGTTCCAGAAGATCGCGCGGCGGCTCGGCGAGGAGAACCTGTACCTCGGCCTGTCGTGGACGTACATGGACCTGGACCTGAGCTTCGACGTTGCCGGCGACGCGCAGCGTTTCACGCCCAAGGAGCGCGCGCAGACCACGTCGGGGCTGGGCCTGTCGCTGCAGTACGACACGCGCGACAACTCGTTCACGCCCAACAGCGGCTGGCTGGGGCAGATCGAAGGGAACTTCTACGACGACGCCTTCGGCAGCGACACGACGTTCCAGAGCTACCGCTCGCACGCCTTCGCCTACCTGCCGATGGGCGGGGAACGTTTCGTGCTCGGCGGTCGCATCGACATGCGCTGGGCCAACGGCGACATCCCGTTCTATCGCCTGCCGTTCATCGACCTGCGCGGCGTCGGTTCGGCACGCTACGCGGATACGCGCGCGGCGACGCTGGAAACCGAACTGCGCTGGAACACCACGCCGCGCTGGGCGCTGATCGGCTTCCTCGGCGCCGGCCGCACGTGGGGACGTCACAACGATTTCGACGAGGCGCCGAGCCAGGTCGCGAAGGGCGCGGGCGTACGCTACAAGATCGCCAGCGTGCTCGGCCTCTACACCGGCGTCGATTACGCGTGGGGCCCGGAAGACGAGACGCTCTACGTGCAGGTCGGCAGCGCCTGGCGCTGAGGCCGCGTCACTCTCCGCGCGGCGCCGGCTCGCGATGTTCGCCGCGATCGTCGTAGCCGCCGTCGCGTTCGCCCGATCGCGCCGCATCCGTCTTGCGCGCATGCTCGTGCGCGGGCGAGTCGCGCCGCCGGGAATCGCTGTGTTCGCGCGCGAGGCGGGCGAGTTCCTCGTAGCGCTTGCGCAGGCGATCCAGTTCGGCCTGGTCGAGTTCCTCCAGGTCCAGCAGCGTGTTCTCGGCCATGCGCGTGGCGCGAATCAGCTCGTCGAGCTTGATCTGCATCGCCTCGGTGTCGCGGTTCTGCGTGTTCTGGATCAGGAACACCATCAGGAAGGTGATGATCGTCGTGCCGGTGTTGATGACCAGCTGCCAGGTGTCGCTGAACCCGAACATCGGCCCGCTGACCAGCCACACGACCACCACCAGCACCGCCAGGCCGAAGCACGAGGCGTTGCCGGTCCAGCGGGCCGCACTCTTGGCGAACTTGCTGTGCCAGTCCATACGAGGCGTCGCGGCGCGGCCTGTCGCCGCGACAAAACCATCCGCCGCGCCGGCGAAAATCCACGTGAACAGCAGCGTCCGGTGGCGCATTCACGGACACCCGCGCCATCACGCGGCGTTACCCGGGCGCGGTCGTATCGTCGATGCAACATCGATACGAAACACCGGAGCCGCGCCATGTCGCAGGATCGTAAAGACCCGCCGCTGCACGACGACAAGAAGACCTCGCAGGACAAGCCCGAGGACCCGCGCGAGCGCGAGAAGCGCAAGCAGCACGAGAGCGAGAACCAGGACCAGGCGCTGGAGGAAACCTTCCCGGCGAGCGATCCGGTATCGCCCTTCGTGCCGGCCAAGGCACCGGACTGACCGCACGATGGCGGCCGGCGGAGTCTGGACCCAGACCGCACCCGACCCCGGCCGCGCTGCCTGCGCAGACGGTGCCGGCTGCGTGGTCGAACTGCTGCGACGCGATCGTCGCAGCGAACACGAGGTGGCGACCGGCCGCTGGATAGGCGAACGCGTCGCGACGCTGCTCGACTTCGAGTACGCAGGCGTGCATGACGCCGGCGCGCGGTATGACGCGCCGCCGTTCTTCGTGCCCGATGTCACGCTGCTCGCCTCCGATGCGCACGAACTGGGCATCGCCGGGCCGCAGCAGTTGCTCGGCGGCGTCGTGCCGCACGCGTTCGTGGCGACGAAGACGATCACGCATCCGCTGGTCGACGGCGCACGCATGAAGCCGGAAGGCTGGTCCGACGAGCTCGGCCGCGCGCTCGACGACGTCACGCTGCCAGGGTTTGCGGCCTTCAGCGTGGAAGATGTCGGCCGCGCGGCGCGATCGCTCTTCGAACAGGGCCTGCCGGCGCGTATCAAGCGCGCCGACGGCATCGGCGGCCTCGGGCAGTCGGTCGCGACCGAGCGCAAGTCGCTCGACGCCGCGCTCGCGCATCTGGACCCGCAATCGCTCGCGCGCGTGGGTGCCGTGGTCGAACTCAACCTCAAGCCGGTGAAGACCTACAGCGTCGGCACCGTCGCGCTCGGGCCGCTCCGCATCGCCTACTTCGGCATGCAGACGCTCACGCGCAACCGGTCAGGCTTGTCGGTGTACGGCGGCTCCTCGCTCGCGTGCATCCGGGGCGACCTCAACGACCTGCTCGCCACGCTGGACGACGAAGCCGAGCGCCGCGTCCTGCGTTGCGCGATCCGCTACGACGCCGAAGTGTCGCGCGCGTATCCGGCGTTCTTCGCATCGCGCCGAAACTACGACGTAGCACTCGGCGTGGATCCGTCCGGCATGCCGCGTACCGGCGTGCTCGAACAGTCCTGGCGCGTGGGCGGTGCGACGCCGGCGGAGATCCTCGCGCTGGAAGCGATGCACCGCGATCCGCTGCTGTCGCGCGTGAACGTGTCCACGCACGAGTTCCACGCGCTGGTCGATCCACCGCCGGGCGCGCAGGTATCCTTCCGTGGCGAGGATCCGCACGTCGGCCCGATGACGAAGTACGCCATGCTCGACGCGCAGGACGATGCGCATGGACGTTA
>Ga0209676_1001225_pt1 | contig 27158 bp, 24 predicted proteins | sample AraplaCvi_mLB_r2_FD_184282 | JGI IMG/M metagenome (GOLD analysis project Ga0209676, IMG submission 184282) | Arabidopsis root microbial communities from North Carolina, USA - plate scrape MF_Cvi_mLB_r2 (SPAdes) (version 2) | ecosystem: Host-associated > Plants > Roots > Endosphere | place: USA... | reverse complement strand
CGCCTGGGCGGAAAACCACCCGGACGACGTGCGCCGCTTCGTTGCCCGTGAGGTCGGAGCTTCCGAGGAGGTCGTCGCCTCCGCCAACGGCCCGGACCTGCACAGGCATCTCGGCATCGGCCTTGATCCGGAACTGGTGGATGCAATCGGGCACTACAAGGATTTCCTGCACGAATGGGGCTTCCTCGCCTCCAATTTCGATATCCGCGAATGGGTCGATCATCGCCCCTGGGCGCTTCTCGAAACCCGTGCCGTCGCCTGACCGGAGAGTTTTATGACCGCTTCGATCGATTTTGCACCGGTGATTGCCAAAGCCGAGCAACTGGGAAAGCGCTTTGCGCTCACCGCCCGGCACTATGACGAGACGGGCGAATTTCCCTTTGCCAATTTCGAAGCGCTTCACGAGGCCGGGCTGCTTGGCCTCGTGACCGGCGTCCAACATGGCGGCCTCGGCGGCGGCCTGACGGAAGCGTTGGCGGTCGTTTCTGCCATCGCGCGCGGCGAGCCCTCCACCGCGCTCGTCCTTTCCATGCACTACAACCAGCACTATGCGATCCGTGCTTCGGGCAAGTGGCCGGAACATCTGGTCGATCGGGTTACGAAGGCCAATCGTGAGGGCGTGGCGCTCATCAATGCCGCACAGGTTGAGCCGCGTGTGGGCTCGCCCTCTCATGGCACGCCGCCGGAAACCATCGCCCGCAAAGTCGGCAACGAGTGGCGGATCACCGGCCACAAGACCTATGCGACCGGTATTCCGCTTCTGCGCTGGGTCTCGGTTCTTGCCATTACCGACGAGCCGGAGCCGCGCCTCGGTTCCTTCCTTGTGCCGACCAGCGCCGATGGCATCCGGGTGGAAAAGACATGGAACGCCACGGGCATGCGGGCCACCAACAGCGATGATCTGATCCTTGACGATGTCGCGATCCCGCTGGAGGACGTGCTCGACATGGCGCCCGCCAGCGAAGGCATCAAACGCGACGAACGCCTGGGGGCCTGGTATTTCAGCCTGGTTCCGGCGATCTATGACGGTGCCGCCCGCGGCGCCCGCGACTGGCTGATCGACTTCACGTCGAAGAGGGCGCCCGCAAGTCTCGGCGCTCCCCTTTCAACGGTACCTCGAATTCAGGACGGCATCGGCCAGATCGAGGTCTGGCTGACGGTGAACCAGCGCCTGCTGCGCTCCATCGCCGAGGATTTCGATGCCGGCCGGCCGTTCGGCCAGGATGCTGCCGCCGTGAAGCATATCGTCATGGAAAACGCCATCGCGGCCACGACGCTGGCGCTGGAGCTTGGCGGCAATCCCGGCATCAGCCGCGACAACCCCCTGGAGCGGCATCATCGCGATGCGCTTTCGGGAAAGGCGCATGCGCCGCAGAACAACCTGATCCGCACCGTGCTGGCCAAGGCGGCACTCGGCAGGCATGCCGCCGCATCCGTGGCCCCGCTCGAACCGGTCCCCGTCCGTCCTCATCCGCAACCGCGCCTCGCCGTCGTCGGCTGATAGTCAAGGAGCGCCTCCCATGTCATCCCTCTCCTCGGTCTGGTACACCCGCTGCCCGGCTCCGACGCCGCTCTCGATCGCACACCAGCTCGGGTGGATCGACCGCCGGTTCCAGTCCTCCGGCATCGCCGTCCGTTCGATCCGCGACAGCAAGGATCCTGTTGTTCGCCAGAGCCATTTCACTCATGCGCTCGACTATTCCTTCCGGCAGGGTGGCAATATCCCGCCGATCTGGGCCCGCTCCGGCGGCCGGGAAACCCGGGTCATCGGCATCACCACCACTGACGAATTCCAGGCGATCATAGCGCTGCCTTCGTCCGGCATAAGAAACGGAGCCGACCTGAAGGGGCGGCGCATCGGCGTGCCATGCAAGCCGGACGAAAAGGTCGTCGACTTCCAGCGAGCGACGGCCTTGAAGGGCATCGTCTCCGCCCTGTCGCTCGAGGGCCTGACCCATGCGGATGTCGACCTCGTTTATCTCGACAGCTCCGAGGCCACCCTGATCGAACGGGGCAATGCTGCCTTTCTCGGCCTGAAGCGCCGCTATCCCTACGGCGACGAACTTCTGGCGCTCGCTCGGGGCGAGATCGATGCCTTCTTCGTCAAGGGCGCGGAAGGCATCGTGCTCGCCAATCAGATCGGCGCCTCCGTCGTCTCGGAATTCGGCTTCCACCCGGATGCAAGGATCCGCATCAACAACGGCACGCCCCGGCCGCTCACCGTCGATGCGCGCTTCCTCGACGAGCATCTCGATCTGGTCACGGATCTGGTCGAAACCATCGGCGAGGTGGCAACCTGGGCAGAAGTCAATCCCGCCAAAGCGGTAGGTTTCATCGCCAACGAGATCGGCGTTGGCGAAGATGCGATCTGGGCGGCAAATGGTCCTGACGTATACCGGCATCTGACGCTCTCGCTCGACGCGGACCAGATCACCGCGTTCGACCATTTCAAGAACTTCCTGCTCGAATGGGACTTCATTCCGGCCGATTTTAACGTCTCCGCCTGGATCGACCACAGGCCGCTCGAAGCGGCAAACCGCCGGCTGGCCGCATGAGCCCGATCCTCGTCACCGGCGCAACCGGCAGGCTCGGCCAGCTCGTCGTGGAACGGCTCGTCGCGCAGAAGCTTACCGTGCACGCCCTCACCCGCCACCCGGATGCCGCGCGCCAACTGTTCGGAACGACTGTCCGGATCGTGCCGGGAGAGTTTGCCGACCGCATCTCGCTCGACACCGCCGTGCGGGGCATCGACCGCCTTCTGCTGCTGTCACCGATCAGCCAGAGCCTCGCGGCAAGTCAGATCGCGGTTGTGAACGCGGCAAAAGCCGCCGGCGTCCGGCGCATCGTGAAGATTTCCGGCTCGGACTGGACGATCGACCCGCCCGGCGGCTCGATTGCCGGTGACGCCCACGCCGCGGTCGAGCAGCATCTCCGCCGCCTGCCGGTGGAGTCCGTTTGCCTGCGCCCAAACGCGTGGATGCAGGTATCGCTTGCCAATACGATCAGGCAGGTTCGCGCGGGCCATCCGGTGACGGCGGCAAACCTCGATGCCGGCGTGGGCTATATCGATGCCCGCGACATAGCCGATGTCGCGGTTCACCTGCTTCTCGCCGATCGTATCGCCGGCGGCGCCCTGAACCTTACCGGTCCCGACGTGAAGACGCCGCGGCAGATTGCCGATCTCATAGCGACCGCGCTCGGACGAAGGGTTGCGGCAATCGCAAAGGCACCTTCTCCCATCGCGGCGGACGCAGATTTCGAGCACCGCGCCGTTGCGCAGTTTTCGACCCTGATCGCCGCCGGCCGCGCCTCGGTGACGACGGACGTGGTCGCCTCTCTTCTCGGTCGACCGCCGCGCAGCGTGGAGGCTTTCATCTTCGAACATCTTGCCGCGCAAGCGGCGCTCGCCGGATAGAGTTCATGAGCATTCCTTTCATCGACATCGCTATTATTGGCGGCGGCCCGGGCGGCCTGGCACTTGCGCAGGGCCTGAAGAAAAACGGCATCGGCACCGCCGTCTTCGAACGCGACCCGGTCCGCGCCGACTACGTGCAGGGTTTTCGCATGCGCATCCGCCAGCGGGGCATCGACGCGCTTCGGGCCAACCTGCCGCCACATCTTTACGAGGCCTTCCTCGATACGCTCGGCCTCGCGCCGACCGAAAGCCTCGCACTCGACGAGCAATTCAACCGGCTCCACGATACCGGTCGCGGCAGCGTCGAGCCGGAAGATACGCATGTCGAAAAATCCGTCAGCCGCATCACGCTGCGCCAGATCCTGCTTTCCGGCCTCGGCGGAATCTTTCATAGCGGCAAACATTTCGAACGATACGCAGTTCAGCCGGATAACACGGTAATCGCCCATTTTGCGGACGGCTCGGCGGTGCGCGCCAATCTGCTCATCGGCGCCGACGGGGCGGGATCGTCGGTGCGGCGCCAGCTCCTGCCCGATCTCTCGAGCATCGACACCGGCGTGCGGCGACTGGCCGGCAAGATCACGCTCGCGGACGCGGAGCGTCACGGCATCTCGCCGCTATTGACCGATTTCAACACGCATGTCCGGCCGCGCGACGGCCGCACGCTGATGATCACCAGCCATCGGGTCGATCCGGCCGCTTATGCCCGTCACGGCCTGATCGGCGCCGATGACCCGAGCCACGGAGATATTCCGGGGTTCCACTTCAACAACACGATCAGCTATGCCTGGTGGAACACGGCCTACAACACCGACGAACTCGGGCCGGACAGGGCGCTCGAGACGCTTGACGGCCGAGCGTTGCTCGAAACGCTCCTCGCGCGGATCGCCCATTGGGACGAGCGGATCCTGAAACTCATCCGCCATACGGATCCCTCGACGGTTGCCTTCCTCAAGGTAAAAAGCTCGACGCCCGGCGCCGTCTGGCAGACCGGCCCCGTTACCCTACTCGGCGATTCCATCCATGCCATGACCTATTTTCGTGCGCTCGGCGGCAATACCGCACTCTACGATACGGGCCTTCTCGTACCTCAGCTCGTCGCCGCCCGCCGCCACGGAAAACCGCAGACCGCCGCCATCCACGACTATGAAAATGCCATGCGCGCACACGGCTACGAAGCGGTTCGTTCCTCCCTGTCCGCAATGCTCAGCAATGTCGGCGCCGGCCGGCCGCTTCCGGCGGTCGCGGCTCCGCGATAAACTCAAGGAACAGACCCCATGTCCATCGTCGTCTTCGGCGCCTCCGGCAATATCGGCAGCAATATCCGAAAGGAGGCGCTGTCTCGCGGGCACCGGGTTACCGCCGTGACCCGCTCAACCGACCTTGAAGCCGAGGAGCGCCTGACCGCCCTCAAGGCCGATATCGCCGATGCCGACGATGTCGCGAAGATTGTTTCCGGCCATGAAGCGGTGATCAGCGCCTACAGTCCCGGCCTGCGCCGTCACTCTGCGGAAGATGCGGCCGAACTGATCGGCAAGGCTCATGACGCCCTGTTTGCCGGCATCAAACGAGCGGGCGTGCGCCGCCTCATCATCATCGGCGGCGTCGGCAGTCTTGAGGCAAGTCCCGGCACCGATGTGGTTGACAGCGATTTCTATCCCGCCGAACACAAGGCCCACACGCTGCGCAACCGGGAGATTCTGCGAAGCCTCAGACGTGGCGACCACGACCTCGACTGGACCTATGTCTCGCCGCCGCTCTCCATCAAGGCCGGCGAGCGCACCGGAAAGTTCCGCCTCGGAGAGGACCGGCTGCTTCGCGACGAAGCCGGCGAAAGCCGTATCTCGGAAGCCGATTTCGCGATCGCCATTGTCGACGAGCTCGACAGGCGCAAATTCGTCCGCCGCCGCTTCACCGCCGCCTACTGACCGCCCCGCCCCAGGATAACCAGACGCATGACCAGCAAACAGCGCAAACTCAACCTCAACGTCGGCATCAATACCACCGGTTACCTTCCGGGCGCCTGGAAATACCGCACCGGCACCCGGCATGAGATTACCGATCCCGATTACTACCGGCGCCTGACCGAGCTTGCGCACAGGGGTCTGTTCGACGCCGTGTTCTTTTCCGACCATCCGGCGCTCATGACCGATCCGAACGGCCGTCCCTTCCACACGATCGATCCGCTGATCCTCTCCACCGCACTCGCCGCCCAGGTGCCGGACATCGGCTTTGTCGCGACCATGTCCTCCACTTACAACTCGCCCTATAATCTGGCGCGCCGCACCCAGTCGGCCGACATCGTTTCCGGCGGCAGGCTGATCATCAACATCGTTTCCTCCTTCAATCCCAACGTCGCCGCCAATTTCGGATCGGAGCCTTTGCCGCCACGCCACGAACGCTACGCCAAAGCCTCCGAATTCCTCGACGTCGCCAAGAAGCTCTGGTCGAGCTGGAATCCGGCCCGCGAAGGCAAGGTGCCGGAAGACCGTTTCTGGGATGCGACGAGCGCCCGCACGATCGATCACCAGGGCGCCTATTTCACCGTCAAGGGTCCGCTCAACGTGCCGGTCGGCCCGCAAGGTCATCCGGTCATTGCCCAGGCAGGCGCTTCGGAAGGTGGCATCGACCTCGCCGCCCGCCACGGCGAGATCATCTATTGCAACATCCTTTCCCGGCCGGCCGGCAAGGCCTTCGGCAAAAAGATAAAGGACCGGGCAGTCGCATTCGGACGCGACCCCTCCGGTATCCGCATCGTGCCCGGCCTTGTCGCCATCGTCGGCGAGACGCGCGAGGAAGCACTCCGCAAGCATGAACTCTTCAGCGGCGCCGGCTCCGAAGACGGCCTGATCGCCCGCTTCGTCAAGGAAAACGGCATCGATCCCAACGGTTTCGATCCGGACGCCATTCTGGATGCGGAGCGCTTCATCCCCGATCCGAACCGGCTGCAGGCTGTCGGCATGGGGCTCGGCTTGTCCGATCTTCTCACGCACGAAAGACTGACGGCACGGCAAGCCGTACGCAGGTCGGAAGGGCATCATCGGCTGGTTCTCGGCACGCCTGAGGACGTGGCGGACGCGATCATCGATCTCTGGGCTGACGGCACGGTTGACGGCTACACGCTGCAGCCGCCCCGCGCACCGGATGATATCGAGGAGTTCGTAGAGAAGGTCGTCCCGATCCTTCAGGACCGCGGCGTCTATCGTACCCGGTACGAGGAGAAAACCGTTCGCGAACGGTATGGCCTGCCCTTTCCGGACGCCGATACCGGCACCGGCAGAAGCGCCGTCGTTTCCCGGCTGGGCTGAGGCACGATCTTTGAAACGCCCGCGGCCTTGCGATGAAAGCTGGACGAACTCTCTCGCGTCTGTCACAAGCCGCGCAGGACGCGACTGCCGTTAGATTTAGAACGTAGTCGTCCGCAACAGTCCTGCCCATGCGCTGGCCAAACTCACCGAAACGGAGGTCGCTACACTTCGCGCCTGGTACGGCAATGCCGCCTCCAAAGAAGACTTGGCGATCGCTCTTGCGGTGTTCAGATGCATTAGGGTTATGAATGGCTGGATCGAATGCGATTGCCTCGCGGGTCAATACCAACCATTGCTTGCCCTGATCAGCAGGAGCAGACGTTCACCCTGCGACGGCTGAGACCTAGGGACGACGCCCCTCGTCGGCACGAGGAAAGGCCAAACCACGCACACACCTGCCCCTTTCATGCCGATAAGGACGCCCCGCCAGCCCTCATCGATCGAACTTATCACATTGGACCGGTGCCAAAATCCGATCGCAGCTACATCGACGCGCTGCCCATAACTCCCGACCGCCTCGCGGATGTCGCGGAGCGCGACCTTGCCCGCTCTTCCGAGCGAAACGACCGGCCATCCAGGCTTGGCGGCATTCTGTGGCGGGTGCTCGACGCCTGCATAAACGTCGTCCCGCCGCCGCAGGACGGCTCGATCTTGGGCTTCGAGACCAGCTTTCAAGGCTCCGTGCCGCCGCGAAGGAAATTAGGGTTCTAAGAACCGGACGCTGAACGCATTGATGTCGACCTGGGCTACCGACTACCGGGAACCTGACAGCCGTTGGCAGCGTTGCTCGAAATCTCTCCTACCGGATTGGCCGGCCCGCCGGACTGGCTTTATGCTGCTTTTCACAACAGCGTGTCTGCCCAGCCGATTATGCCGGCACCGTCATGGCGTCCGACAGGTGCTTGGGAAAGTGCTGCAACCGCTTCGCGGCGATCTCGCGCATCGCGACCCATTTCTGAGTTTGCTCAACGTCGATTTTCAGGACAATGACGAGGGACCGGTGCGGGCAATCCAGGCCTATGCGCAGCCGGTCTTGAACGGCGATACACTGTTTCCGTGGAATCCGGTTTTGAAAGGGGACGTTTCGCATCTGCTGTTCTGGCTGCAGCAGTCCCTGTTCCACGCAATTCCGCAATTGCGAGTCAAGATCACCAAGCCACTCTTTGCATCAGAGACGCCACTCGGGCTATGCCGCGCGGACTTCCTGATAGAGGCGACCCATGGGGAACATCGGCCTGTAACGCTCATCATCGAGGCGTTCGGAATGGAGACTGAAGAATACCGAAAAGCCAAAGAGAGGACCGTTCCGCGCATGAAGCATCTCGGGCCGATCTCCAGTCTCTTTCACAAGGATTTCGCCGAAGCGAACGCGCCGGGCACCGCCAGACATCTGCAAGATTGGGTGATCGACAAAATTTGCTCTGCCGCAATCCGATGACGAGGCTCAGAATGAGACGAACGATCACTGATGTGGCGAGGCGGTCAACTGACGCTTGGCGGCTTCAAGCAAAGGCTTCCTGAACAGGCGCCAGCATCTCAGGTGCGACACGAGGTGATCCGCAAGTTTCGATAGTCGCGGCTTCAGCCGGCCCAGAAACAAGCAGTCAAATTCAGTTGGGTCAGCGTCCAGGCGCTTCAGTTCGGCCGTTATCGCACGCATCTCCATTTCACGATCTTTCACCATCAGCCAGAGGCCGGGGCCGGCCATGGCAGTAGGGACAATCCGCACGAGACTGCCCTCGTCCGAAAGATGACGGTTCGAAAAGTGTTCAATCGTGGCCATGGTATGCTTCTCCTGACAGTCGGGCTTACAGCGGGCGACACGCTATATCTCAGCTGACCTAGCGTCCGACGGCTCACCGTCTTCGCGCAACGGATCGCGCGCCGTGTGGGCGAATTCGCGTAGATAGGCTCTCGAACTCTCCTCCGTCAGGTGATCTGAAAGGGTGTCGATCAGCAGCTCGACATCCGGATTCAAATCCGCCGGCTCGATCGCATTCTCCTCCCCCTGCCGAAAGATCGCGTCGTTCAAGGCCTGGAGATCGCCTCCAAACGCCTCCCTCACCTCCTGGCGTGGAAGAAATGTCGAACCGGACCCCCGGTTGACGGGGCCGTTCGGGTAGATCGAGGAACTGTCAGGCTGGTTGCGCCGCCGTGCAGAAGAAGCTGCATAGGTGGTTCGATTACGCTGCTCGTTGTCGATATCAAGATCAAAGTCGTCGGCGGGCCCGGTGGGAGATCGTTCCATCTTCCTGTGCTTTTCCTTCCAGCCAATGGCTCCATGCCTCATATCGCCTTCCGGCCGTTGCTCCTTACTTCGAAGATCTTCTTCGGCCACTCCGGCCGCACGCTTCTCATTGAGATCCAAACGGCGACGCAGTTCATCGAGTGAGGAAATATAAACATGACGAACGCCCTCCTTGACGATGAAGCGCAGATCTTGTGGTTGTCTCGGCCGCTCGACAGCTGCAAAATCGACGTCGCTTCCCGCAGACGCGCCGACGGTCCGGTCAGCTTGTTTCGGGGCTTTCGGCGCTCCCGGCGCGACAGATGCGAAGTAGTCGCTGTCGGCGATCGTCCATTCGACGGGCGCCAGACGGGGTCTGGTCACCGGCCCGAACCTGCGGACTTTGGAGAACATCCGTTCGCCACCAGAGTCCAGCTTCATGATGCGCATCAGCGGCATGCCGGTGACCTGCAGGATCGCCTCTTCTGGCTTCATCATCATCAGCGTGTTGACTGGAAGAAGATCGACGGCAACCGGCACTTTCGAGACCGACCGCTGCCTGCGACCATGACGATGAGAATAGGACGATTGCTCCACCCATTCCGTTGTTTTGCCGGCCGCCAGCGAGACCGCCGTCGCATCGTCCTGGTTCTGAAAATTCATGAACAGCTTGATCGCCGACGCCCCCATTAGGATCTTCTGGCCCGAACGTTGGTACAATCGCTCGAGTTGGGCACCGTCCTGAAGGATGAAGACGAAGCGCACCCCGTTCTTGCGGATCAGGGGAGCAAGTGTCAGCACCGTGTCGATGCGACCGCCATTGCCGAACTCGTCGAGCATCATGAGAACTTCGTGCTCGCCATTACGCAATTCACCCATCTGCACGAGCTTGTCGGCCATCTGCTGGATGAACATCGAGATCAGCCGTTCGTAGATCTGCATGGCATTCCAGTCGGCCTGGACGTAGATCACGAACTTCCGCTTTCGAATGGCGTCGACCGGAATGGTGGTGATCGAGGTCAGGGCCTCGACCAGCGGATTCTGCAGGAAATTGAGCTTGGCGACGATCTCTGCCGCGATCCCTTCACCGAGCTTTTCGTGGCGACCGGCGAATTTGGTCAGCTGCATGCGAGTCTGGTCGGAAAGGACGTCCTCGTAATTTTCCAGCAACTGGATGATTGCCTTGCGCTCGTCCGACATCGAATTGAGGATTCGGTAGAGCTCACTGAGCGACTTGCGCGTGTCCGGGCATTCGAGGACAAAGCCGAGCATCGCCGTCAGCAAGATCCTGGCGCTCTCCTCCCAGAAGTCTGAGGAGTCCGACCGCAGCCGCTCCGGCAACAGCATCTGCGTCATCTTCTGAAGGTCGGTAATCCGGTCGTACGGATCGGCGCCGATGAGATCGAGCGGATTATAGCCGTCGGTAAATTTCGATCCGGGTGCCAGCAGGAAGGTCTCGTAGCCTTTGTGCTTGAGATATCCGGAGGTTTGCTTGTAGAGTTCGCCGCTCATATCGAGCACGACCTGAGACCCCTCGAAACTCATCATCGTCGGGATGGCGAAGGCGCGAGACTTGCCTTGACCGGGCGAACCAATAAGCATCACATGCTGGTCACCGTCATTGCGCAGCAGAAGCCCCTGCTTCAACCCGAGCACGATGCCATGCTTGTCGCGCAGCCGAAAGTCGGCGGCATCTTTCAGGGTCGCCAGGCGCGCCCGGCCCATGATCATCCGCTGACGTCTCTGGATTGCCGCGCCGATCGGGAAGCCGATCAGGGCACCGGCGGCGGCAAGACCCGCGAGTGCGGCGAGCACCGTCTGCCGGGAGGGCTTTTGATAGACGCCGGCAGCGTCGGTGGCCCCAAACGGCGCCTGGTACATGGCGGCGAGATGATTGCCAAAATGGCTGGCAATCTCGGCATATTCACCAGCCTTGGTGGCGACGAGATAGAAGGCAACGCCGTAGGCGACGACACCCCCATAAGCAGCGGCAAAGATAAGAGCCGTGTGAGCGATCAGGCTGAACATCGACCGGACATGCAGAAGGTATAGGATCTTGCGCGACAGCGCCCGGCCACCTTTCAGCATCCAGAGGGACAGGAGAAAAAACAGGAACGGCGCGGAAAGGGCAAACGTCAGGAGGGATAGGCCGACTGTATTGCGGGTGTGGATGATCGACAATGTATAGCGAATGGCGTCGACGAGGCGCACCCGCGCGACGTAGTCAAAGTACGAGGCCGATCCGAAAGAGGAAATATACGCATCATAGATCAGCGTGAAGAAGGCCAGCCAGATCATGGCAAGGCCGAACAACGTGAGCGGCAAGGTGAACAGCGAGGCGCGCTGCAGGCCAGTCCATTTCGGGCGGTCAGTTTCGGTGTGCGTGAATACGCTTGCCATCTTCGTCCACCTCATCGGCAAAGTAGATTTCGCTGACGCCTCGGCCCCCGGCAGCATCGCTCTTCTTCAATTGGACCACGATCGGGATGATCGAACGGATGTATCGAATGATGTCGTCGCGCTCCATGCGCACATTGCTGTTCAGCACCAGTGTCGAAAGACGGTTGAACGCATGGTGGGGCGAGTTCGCATGGATCGTCGACATCGAGCCCGGGTGCCCGGTGTTGATGGCATTCAGGAAGTCGAACGCCTCGTCGCCGCGCAGCTCGCCCATGAAGATGCGATCGGGCCTGAGGCGCAGCGCCGTCGCCAGAAGATTCGTCATGGTAACCCTGGCTTCGCCCTGTCCGCCCTTTGAGACGAGCAGCGACACGACATTCTGTTGGCACGGCTCCAGCTCGGCCGTATCCTGCATCAGGATGAATCGCTCATGGTCCGGAATGGCGGTCAGCATGGTGTTGAGGAATGTGGTCTTGCCAGTCGACGTCCCGCCGGCGATCAGCATGCTGCGGTGGTTGTTCGCGGCAAGTTCCAGGAAATCCCGAACCCTGCCCGCCCGCAGCAACCGCGACAGTTCGATATCGACATCGTCGATATAGTCGTCTCCAGTGACCTTGGTGAAGCGGAATGCGCCAGCCTTTTCATAGTCGTTGAGATCGAAGCGGCGGATGAACTGCTTGCGGATCGAAAAAGCGTGGCCGGTTGCAGACGTCGGATTCAAAACGAACTGGACACGCTCACCGCCGGTGAGCGTCGCCGACAACAACGGATTCTCGGCATTGATGGTCTGCTTGGTAAACGATGCCGCGCGTGAGGCCATGTGCCGGATCGCTTCCTGGTCCAGGCCGCCGACCTCTTGTCTGACCATGCTGAGTTGGCCGATCTTTTCGAGCCAGATTTCGTTGCTGCGCTGGCAGGAGATCTCGACGACGGCCGGATCGTCAAGGAAGCCCCGGATCGGTTCCAGCGCCTCTGCCAGAAAATGCTGCTCGGCGGAGATTGCGGGACGTGCGTTCATTTTCCGTACCTCTGCTTGTGCAAGCTCTCGAACCGCTCGCGAATCGGATCGGGATAGAGGTCGGCGAAATCAAGATCGCGTGTGACGAAGACGTTGATGTCGGAGCCTTGTGGAATATGGATGGTCGGCCGGACGTTGCGGCTGTCCTGAAAGGCTTCGGTGCCCAATTGCTGGATGCCGGAGGCGATGGTTTCAGCAGCGATTTCGCGGGCGCGATCTTGTGACGTCTCGCCATTGTCCTGCGGGATGCGGGTGACGCTGCCATTATCGTTGACGATGGTGATGTAGCGATCTTCCTTCTGGCCAAGCTGAGCGATGTATTGCGTGGCGCCGCCGATCAGCGTCATCAGCGCCGGCGGTCCGAACCGCTCCCAATATTTCCGGTCAACAACACCGGTCATGCCTGACCGGCCAAGTCGGTCGGTGCCATAGGAGCCGAGCTGCACCGAAACGCCGTCGCCACGGATCATCCTCGTCCAGACGATCAGGATGCGCTCCTGCCCGCGTTCAACGCCCGATTTGTAATCGCCGATCAGCGAGGAACCAGCGGGGATGAGGATGCGACGACCGTCGAAGGAATAGACGTCCTCGCGCACTATACCCTTCACCATGCCAGCGAGGTCGGAATTGATCGCGGTCTCCAGTGTCCCGCGGATCATCGTGCCCTGCGGAATCCAGGCATCGGTGCGGCGGTTTGCGGTGGCAACGGACACTTCCACTCCCTGCCCGCCCATCGCCTTGAGGAAGGCACGATCATTGTCGACAGCACCGCTGCCGTCCGCGGCCGGCTGGGTGCCAGACCCCACCCCTGAGCCGAAGGGTCCCGCAGCCGTACCATCACCGGACGCCCGGCCCGCGCCACTCGTCTGGTCCGATTGATCGAAGACGACTGCTGAAGAACGTACGCGCTCCAGGAGTTTTGCCTCCCGCGCGAGCTCGATGCAGCGCGGGTTATCGGGGTTCTTGCCTCGGGTGCAGTCGACTTCGGCCGGAGGTGCGGCCGGAGAGGCGGCCGGCAGGACAGGTGCTGGCGGCGGAGGTGGCGGCGGAGCCTCGGGGACCTCCACACTCGGAAGTGGCGGGGGCGCCGGTGTTCTGAAACCTTCGTTGCGCGGTGCCTGGACCGGGCGAAACTCCTCACGTGGGGTGGTATCGACGGCCGGCTCCCTCTCTCCGCCCGCAAGGAGGAAATACAGTATCACGCCAACGCCGGCGACTGCCGCCACGAGCGCGACCGGACGCATCAATCCTATCCCGGAACGTCTGACCTCTCCTCCGATGGCGGTATCGTTGTCGATCGAGTGGTAGTTGGGATCGGACATGGGGCGCCTCCTATCGCGGTTGGGGTTGCGGGTTGCCGGCTCCGATCCGCTTGGGTGCGACCGCGCCTTCGATCGGCGCCGGGATATCGGTAGGGGCAGTCCGAAGATTGAAGAGGCAGGTTTCGCTCTCGGTGCCGTAGCGCAGCGTCCATTGTCGTGAGACCTTGTCGATGACGATGTAATCGGCCTCGCGGCGGTAGTTCACGAGGCTCTCGCGGCGCCTGCCGTCGACGATGAAGATCGCAGGAACATCGCCCGTAAATTTCATGAAGGTCTTCAGCCCATCATCGAATACCCACAGCGGCTTGGCACCATCGCTTCCTTTGAAGCCGTAGTCGTAATTGACCTTGTCGCGGCGAATGTTTTTGATGTTCGGATTTCGCTCGGCGTCCTGAGCCTGCTTCCAGAGTTCAGCTGTGCCTTTCAAGCCGGCATCTTCGGGGTAGATGAACTTCAGCTTGAAGGTCTGGTTCTGCATCGCGTTGCTGTCGTTGACGCGCAGATCGAATGAATAGGTCCGCTTGGTGGTGACGACAGAAAGATTGGTCGCCGCGTCCTTTTCCATCGGCTTCAATGTTAGCGAACGCCGGTCGGCCGACGTGAGGATCTGCCAGGAAACGGTGTCGCCCGCGACCACCTGGGTTATTTCCTCGTCCGCACCGAAGAGGATTGTCGTCACCAGTCCGTAGGTGCCCGTCAACTGAAACACCTGCTCTGCCGAATAGGGAAGCGAGCGCACACGAGGGTCAAGCCGTCCGGGCCGCGCCAGCAGTTCGGCATGTACCACGGTCGGTAAGAGCAGCAGAAAGAGGGAGAATGCAGCCGTCCATCTCATCACGGGGCAAGCCCCGACGGCATGGTCTCAGGGACTTTGGCATATTCGGTCACGACGAATCCCAATGGATTATAGAGCCGAACCCGGTTGCTGGCGGGAAGATTGATCTGCCGGTAGCGCACTGTTGCAGACCAGCGATTAACGACCTCGCCTCCACGGCGGCGTTCCCGTGTTTCAAACCTCACGGCCATGGTCGAGGGATTGAGGGGATTGACCGAGAGGATCTCAGGTCGGATGTCCCCGATGGCGCCTATCGTCTTCACCGGCCCCCGCGGATTGGACGGGTTCATCCACTCTTCGTAATCCTTGAATGCCTCCGAGCCCGGCTCCGACCACAGCGCAATCATGTCGAAATTGTCAGAAAGGTAGCGTGGATCGTAGGTCTCGCGCCGGATAACATAGTTGCCGACGAATGACGCGCGCACGGCCAGCATTTCTGAAACGTTCGATCGATCCTTGTCGAGCGTCGTCACGGTCTCCATGTAGCCGGTGTTCTTGTCGACGATGAGCGGAACGACCTCGGTGCGAATGAGCGGAAAAAGTTGCGCCACCGAAAACGACAGCACGCCGGCGACAGCCCAGCCGGCAACGGCGAACGCCAGCAGAATGAGACCGATCAGCGTGCGAAGAGACCGGTTTTTTTCTCCCCACGACAAGTGCTGATCGTAGATGTCCTGAGGACGTGGGACATGGTCGGCCGGCATGGCCCTCAATTGCCTTTTGAACAATGCCAAGTGTCGAACCTCGAAGTCATCATCGTGAGATCAATCCCGTCGCCGTGTCGTCATTCGCTGTTGCGGCGGCGGTTGGTCAGCATTCGTCCGAGAGCGCCTGCACCTGCAATGCCGCCATATCCGGCGAACGGCGCTGCAGTCACTGCTCCTCTTGGGCCTGCCAACATGCCAAGAGCAACCGCAGAGGCCTGCCCGGCCCTCGAATTGCTGGCCAAAAGCTTTCGCCGAGCCGCGCCATAAACAGCATCAACCCCGCCCCCTCCCGGTACACCCGACACGGCTGTCCCGTAAGCGAAGGTGCGGGCGAAATCGGGCACCTGGAAAATGAAGTAGGAGATCAGCGCGAGGTAGAGCACCATGGCCAAGACGATCGCCAGCGCGTTCTCCTTGGTAGCCATGTCCCCGTTGATCGTGTCCATCATGCCGATGAGAAACCCGAACGACAGCCCGGCCATAATGTAGGTGAAGAGCAGCATGAACATGCCGTAGGCAACGCCTCTCACCCATGCGTCGAAAACAAACCGGGTGATGCCGAAGAAATAGCAGAGGATGGCAATCGGGCCGATCGCCAGCATGACTGCTGTGATCATCTTGGCGAACAGCGTGACGCCGGTGAGGATCAGCAGCATCGGCAGCAGGCCGAAGACGAGCACGATGAAGACGACTACGGCACCGGTGACGTTCGGCAGCCAGCCGGATTCATAGGAATTGAAGAGCTGCATGGCGAAGTCGTAGACCTTGCGGGCCATGCTCGCGACCTGCTGGGCAAGATCGGATCCGGCGGATTGCCCGCCCATCGCCGAGGAAATCGCCGAGCCGAGATCCTGCGGCGTGGAGAGCACGAACTGGCCAATGTTGTCGTAGAACGTTGCCCAGGACATGATCAGGGCGTAGGCGAGCGCAAGCTTGAAGGCAGTGACCGCCATGTCCTGCAGCGCGACGCTCGACAGACCGAGCGCGCCCCAGAGAAAGTACAGGATCAGGAAGATAGCAAGGATGCCGGAGACGAGATTGCTGTTTTCCGCAAATAGCCCCCAGGCGCGCTCGAGTGATGCCTCGTTGATCTTGTCGAAGTATCGCAACGCATCGCCATAAAAATTGATCGCGTAGCTGACTGGATCCATCTCGCATCCTAAAAGTGGTTCCCGGAACTGCCTAGAATTGATTGACTGGTCGCATCGGACCGCAATCGTCCCTCATTGCCGGCGACAGCGCCTCTTCCGGCGAGGTTGCCTTAGGAGCATCGCCATATCCAAGAGCGGGCACCGGATTTTCATCGGCCGAGCATTTCGCCAGCTGCTCGTATTTTCCGCCGCAGCCACTCAGCGCCACGCAACCGAGGATCAGGACGAGGATCAGCCTCATTGAGACTGTTCCTCGAATGCGCGCAGTTGGTCACGAACGGAGGCCCCTTGTTGTTCAGTTCCGCCGTCGCGCATGACGCTTTCGGGAAGTGTCGCAAAGGTCTTGAGGTTCTGGGACGAGGTCGCGAGCGCTGCCTTATATTGCTGGTTCAGAAGCATGACCTGATTGTTGAGTGAGCCGACCGCCTCGTTGGCGGTCTGGTTGCCCTGCAGCACCATCTGGGTGTTCTGCTCGAGCGCCCCCTTCAGGTCCTGCGCCGTGCCGATCTGCTGCGTCGCCTGCATGAAGGAGTTCTGCCGGTCCTTGGTGGCGCTGTTCATCGCATCAGTGAGCGCCGTCATCGTCGTCAGAGCATTGATGCCTTGCGCGTAAGCCTGATTGGCGCCGGATAGTTCGCCGCCCTTGACGGTATCGACGACCATCTTCACCAGATTGAGCCTGTTGATCAGCTTGGCCGCCGTATTCTGGAACGCGCCGCCAATCCCGCCGAACAGCGCCTGATTTCCCGACAGGATGTTGTTGAAATCCGGCGCCTGCCCCATACTGAATCCGTTGCCGGTGGCAAGTCTTGCGAACTGGCCGGCGTCCTGGGTGCGATCGCCGGTGATCGCCTGCAGCGTCTTCGTCGTGTTGTCCTTGACGACGGACGTGTCTTCCTGAATCTGCTTCGAAAGCCGTTCGATCTCCCGGCTTATCGAGATATTAGCCGAGTCCTTGACCGGCACCTGCGCAGAAGCGTGCGATATGGCGGTGATGCTGAATGCTGTCGCGATAACGAGTTTTCTCATCTGCCTGTCCTCTCAATGCCTGTTCAATTCGCGGTCGGCCTGGCGTCGACCACCGTCACGAGCCCGAGGGCCGGATCCTCCATCGCCGAGAAGGTCGCGACGGTGCCGTTGGCGCGCGCCTGTTCCTGGAGATCCTCGAGCCATCGCTGGATCTGTTCGGTGGTCGCGGTCGACGGCACGGCGAAGCAGCGAGTGCTGCCGGTATCGATGATCGTCGACGGGCATTGGATCTGCGCCATGACAAGCGAGCCATCTTGGTCTTTCGAATTGCCGCCGCCCGAGCCGCGCAGGCTCGCTGACGACGATCGAAGCCCGGCTTGCAGGCGGTGCAGATATTGCTGGTTCGCCTCGGTCGATTTGCGAACAAACTCGTTCCACACGTTGCCGCGCTCGATCTTAGCCTCGGTGTTGCGATCGAAAGCTTTCTTCAGCTGTTCGCCGCATCCTTGGCTGTCACTCACGGTTTCCGGCTCGGCAGGGTCTCCCGCCGGCGCGCGGTCACCATTCTGCGCCTTGTTGCGGCTGTGATAGGCCGAGACCTTTTTTACGTAATCCTGGGTCTCCGGGATTTCAGGAATCTGGCCGTTCTGGAGTGATTGGCGATAAGGGCCAGCATTGTAGCCGGCGGCGATCAGGTCGTAGCGACTGCCGAACATCCCTTGCAGTTGCTTGATGTATTTGACGCCGCCGCGGATGTTGTCTCGAGTGTCGTAGGGATTGACGCCAAGCCCTGCCGCAGTCCCCGGCATCAGCTGCATGACGCCAGTGGCGCCGACCGCCGATCGCGCAGATTGCCGGAAACGCGATTCCTGCTCGGCGATAGCAAGCGCGAAATTCGGATCGACGCCTTGGCGGATCGCCTCGTCCTCGACCATTCGGGCGACTTCCTGCTGGCTCGGCGTCCGCTTCGATTGCCCTGCAGGAGCGGTGTCACCGGCCATACCTTCTGCCGAGCAATCAGCGGGTGCGCCAGAGCCTTGACCGGGCGCCACGCTGTCCGTCGTTCCGCCCGATGCACCTTTGAATGCCTGGGTATCGGCTTGGTAGGTCCTGTACCAGTTCTCGGTTGCCTGCTGAATGTTCCGGCGGGCATTGTCGATCACTGGCACCTGTGCGTGGGCGGCAGAGGTCATCACCGCAGCCAGCACCAGAGCGCTGACCGAAGCCCGCTCAGGAAGCCTTGCGTTGGTCATCGAACGCATCCCCCTCCCAAGTGCAGAACTTCGACAGCCAGTTCTTCGGATCGTCGCCATATTCATCGAGCAGCATCTCGACCTGGCGGACTGTTTCTTCCCGGCCCGACAGCACTTTGATGAACTCCGGCATGTGGGACATGTCGACCCGTGCGATCACGCTGCTCTTGGCCTGCTTGATCAGCATGAAGCGCGAACTGGGGTCGCCGTTCTTGACCCATTCGAATTCGGCCCGGGAGAGCCCGAAATGCTCCATGTAGGAGTGTTCATCGGCTTTCGGATTGGCGAAGAAGATGTTGGTCGAGGTCTGCTCGATGATCGTCCGGCTGACACTGGACTGCACCACGTCATCGGCCGACTGCGTCCCGAAGATCACCAGGCCATTCCTTTTGCGGATGGTCTTGAAATAGTCCTTCATTGTGCGCTTGAATTCGTCGTCGTCGAGCAGCTTCCAGGCTTCGTCCATCAGGTTGATGATCGGCGCCTTGCCATCATAGATCGCGTCGAGCCGGTGGAACATGTAAAGAAGGGCTGCGGTGCGCACCTGCGGGTCGTCGAGGATCGACGTCATGTCGAAGCCGATCATCGGTCGGGAGATATCGAGATTGTCGTCGGCATTGTCGAAGAGCCAGGCATAGGGGCCGTGATCGACCCATTTGTCGAGCCGTGCGATCAGGCTGCCCTCGGTCCGCTCGCTGCCGGCAAGCAGGGCGCGCAGCGACGACAGACGGCGGTAGGAGCGATCCTTGGTCTTAAGGGCGGACTTGATCGCATTGCGGATGATCGCCTCTTCCTGCGGCGTCAGGCTTTCGACTTCCTTCGAAGGCTGAAGCATGAAGCTCAAGAGCCCATACAGGAAGACGCGGTTTTCTTCGGTGTCGTCAAGAAGCAACGGGTTCCATCCCGACGGTTCGCCGGGTTCGAGCGTCATGTAGGTGCCGCCAGCAGCGCGCACCATGATGTCCAGGCCGCGGTCCTTGTCGAAAACGATTGTCTTCAGACGCGGGCTGACTCGGTAGGCCTGCAGGATCAGGAACGCCATGATCACGGTCTTTCCGGAACCGGTAGGACCGAACACTGTTGTGTGCCCGACATCACCCTGATGGAAATTGAAGAAAAACGGCGTGCCTGATGTCGTCTCGAAGATGGTGATCGCCGGTCCCCAATGATTGCCGTCAGGCTTGCCATAGGGATAGGCATGAAAGCTGCTGAGGCCTGCGCCGTTGAGCGTCGAGATCAAAGCTCGGCGCGCGATATAAGCCTGATTGCCGGGAAGCTGCGCCCAATAGGCCGGTTCCGCATTCAGGTCCTCCCGGACATAGGAGGCGCCGAGCACGCCCAATTCATTGCCGATCAACGCGACCGCGTCATCAAGCTGGGGGGTCGATTTGGCAACTGGCATGACGGTCAGATGATGCTCGGTGAAGGCGACGCGTTTTCGCGCCAGCTCATCGCGGGCGATGTCGAGATTGGCCTGGACGCTGGAGCCGCCTTCGTCGGCTTTCGACAGCTGCCGGTCGAGCCGTTCGATCCGGCTGCGGGCTGCCATGTCTTCGATGAACGACATCGACTGGGTCAGCACCATCTCGAACGGCAGCTTGAGGATATAGTCGAGCATGCCGGCGCCGGTCTCCGGCGGATATTCCTTGAGCGACACCATTGCTGCATAGCGGTCGTCGTCCTGCGTATCGCCTTGGAGATGGATGATCCGATTGCCGATCGACGTTCGGCGTGCCGGCAGCATCTCGTCGATCGGAATGTTGCCGAGACGGACCGGTCTGACTTTCCCTCCGTTCAGAAGGGTGTGGAAAAACTCGCATTGCTCTGAGAACCAGATCTTCCGCGTGCCCTCTTCGACCACCATATCCTCGGTGAGATCGCGATAGATCGTCTTTCCGCTGCCAAGATCGGCCCCGATGCGCTGCACGTCTCGCAGCACCTTCGGGCCATAGGCAGACAAGGACTTTTCCAGTGCTCTCGTGGCTTCCACGAGCTTGTCGCGCATCGCCCGGAACTGCTCCTTGCGGCCGACGTTGCCGCCCACTCCCATGACGCGAGAGAGCACCGATCCCTTTTTAAAAAGCGGGCGCACCACCAGCGAGACATAGGTGTCGTTGACGAACATCTCGTTTCTGGAAATGCTCGACTGATAGACGTCGTCGAGGCGCTGCATGAATGGATCGGCGAAGCTTGAGGGCAGCGATGGCGCCACCTTTCGCCGGACGACATGGGTGTAGAGCGCGAAATTGCCGATTGACGAAATCGCCCGAAACGCCGCGTTGCGTTGGCGCTGCAACATGTTGATCGTCTCGATATCGGCTGTCTCGAAGGAGAACCCCGTCAATTTGATGGTCGAGACCAGGCAGTCGTTCTTCAGCCGGATGATGCCGTTTTCGATCGGCACGTAGAACGGGACATGGGCAGAGATACAGCGGTCGGCAAAGATCTCCCACCCCTTCGACAAGCTTCCTTTCAGCGATCTTGCCATCGTGCTCATGGGTCAAGCTCCATAGGTCCGGATGCCGCCGCCGAGCCGGCGCCCGAGCGGGTTGATGCCGCACATGCTGAGCCTGCCGACGATGTCGAAGAACCAGAGGTCGAGCTTGACGGTCAGCACATAGAGAATGGTGTGCAGGATGATGAAGGAGACCGGGAACCAGAGGATCGATCCGACGATCATGAACACCATCAGCGAGACGAAGCATTCCGCCAGGAAGTAGGTGTACGGAACGCCCATGACCGTCGGCGGACGGGTCAGGGCGAGAATGACAGGATAGCACTCGATATAATGGTCACCACCGGCAGGAGTTTGGGTAGACCCGGCCATACTCAAGATCCTCCGCCAGCGAGGAAATCGACGAGTTCGGCGGCGGCAAACATGCCCGCGAGGCTTCCTCCAACGCGAAGCAGCGCTCCCCACGACCAGTATCCAAAAGCAGCCGCCAGAAACATGCCGATGAAGGCGATTGCTCCAACGGAGCGACCGAATGGGCCGGTAAAGAACTGCACCAGCCGATCGGCGGCGTTCTGCAAGGCATCGAGGTTTTGCGCCGCAGCCGGCTCGTATTCGCTGACGACCAGGAGCGTGGTCGCAAATAACACCATTGCGGTATGACCGACCCACCTGCGCTTGACCATAGAACGGCAGGCGACGCTACCGCAAAGCACTGCCATTGCGAGTATGTTCATTGATGCACCTCTTCCTTGATGATTTTCAGCGGACTGCCAAACTGGTTCGCCTCCTCCACCTGGTGAAGGCCAGTTTCCGGTGCGTGCGGGTCCGCACTCGAGAAGACAAGCATTGGGGATCTTGCCCGGTCTGCGGGCCTAATTCGGCCTGGTGGACTCGGGTCGGGACGAGAAGGCCGGCCAACCTGCGGATTCGGAGCAGACTCCGCTGCGCCCGTGTAGTAGCCGACGACCCGCATCACATAGTCCGCGGTTTCGCGGATCAGCGGCAGCGGCCGATGGGCGTCGATACGAGGCTCGCCGGCATTATAGGCCGATGCGATAAGCACCGGGTTTCGATACCTGTCGATGAGAACGCGGAGGAACCGCGTGCCGGCTCGAATATTCTGCTCGGGATCCGTGAGATCATGCGCGCCGAAAGCCTCGCCGATCTTCGGTATCACCTGCATCAGACCGATCGCGCCGGTCGAACTGACCAATTGGGGATCGAACCCGGCGTTTTCGGCCCGCATGATCGACAGCACCCAGTTCGGATCGACCCCCTCCTCGGCTGCGATTGTCAGGGCGAGCTTGGTATAGCCGTCAGGTATTCCGGAACGCAGGTCAGTCCGGGGCTGCATCAGCGCCGTGTCGGCATCGTTACGCGGATCGCTGAGCGGCAGGGCTGCGCCTGAGTCAAAGGAGAAGACACTCATCGGTGAGAGCACGGCGCGTTGGTGCCGCGCTCTCATGCTTCCTACCGCTTCTCCCGGTCGCTCCGGATCGAGGCCACCGTAATAAATCCCGACTTGATCAAGGTGACGCGAGCGTGTCACGAGCATGTCGGTATCCAAGTTCCCCGCAAAACGCTCGTTGAAGCTGGCGAGATCGATTGATGGCGGTGGGAGGCGCCTTTCTTCAACAGGATCAGACGATGCGGCAATCCGCGTCTCGACTGCGCCGGCCTCCCTGAGACGGAGAAGCACCGCTTGATCGGGGATTCCGGTAGCCGGCTGTGGTCCATTCTCCGCCGAACTGGCTACCGATCCGGTAAAGAGAAACGCGGACGTCACGGCAGACCAGATGGCGCTGCGTCGCCAACGGAGTAGCGGTCTCTTTACAGAAGAATGCGAGCTGCGATCCATCACCGAACCAGTCAAACTTGTATTTTAGCACAAGTTTTGAACTTCATTCTTCGGCGGAAATCAACTCAAAAGTTGCACTATAGTACAATTTTTGATGCGAAGAGACCCCTCGTCCAGCGAGATATCCAACGATTTCAATCGCGTAAGCGCGACCATCGATCCGGCTTCCAACGATACTCGATCTGCTCTCGATCGCCCAAAATTCGCGACAAACGCACAGCGGTGCCGCCTTTGACCAAAACCGAACCGGCGTCGGCTCCCGACCGGCTACCATAGATTCGGCACGTGAAATTCGGCAGCTCCCGCTGAACCCTGGGCGCTTGCCAGCACGTGAGTACCTGATAGCGATGACCATCAAGGCCCCTCGCAAGATCGCTTGAGATCAGTTGCACGGGGCCGAGACGGTGACGTTGAAATTCTGCGCCATATTCCAGCTGGCACTCGACGATATTGCTTGGATAGTTTCTGCAGGCGGCGAGAGTGAGATATGCAAACAGCTCTGGCGGCGGCGGTCGCTGCGCGTGCGTCAGTTGCCCACATCCGGCCAATGGAATCGCAATGGCCATTGGCCAAAACAATGCAGTCGAGATCCGCACGGCTTCATCTCCTGGTTTCCTGCCAATAACCGGCATGTTCGAGGGCTTCGAGAAAGAGATCGCGGGCGAGCCCGCAGAAGGGCGACGAGGTCTGGGCCATGCGCAGTTCGGTCAACACCAGCCCAAGACTGGAGATGTTTGCGACGAGCTCCGTCAGATCGTCATTGAGAGCGTCGCGAAACATCTCGCGACCCCGATGCCCCTTGACGACGATGGCGTAGTCGTTGCGCGCGATGCTATGCCATAACTCGAGAGTTCCGGTTTCACCGCCATGGCTCTCCGTGTCGCAAATGAGCATCAATGCGTAATCCGGATGCGGCAGGTCGCATTCTTCGATCGACGTGCCGCCGTGAAATTCCGTCAGCACCATGGCCGACGAGAACAGCAGCAAGCGCTCGTTGACCAACAGCCGCCACTGTGATTGGTGCACGAACCCGTTCATGACGGCCGACCGCAGGAGGCTCGGAGCAAGAATTTCCGCGCAGTGCTCGCAGATCGACACCAACTGATCGCTTCTCAAAGCAAATACGTTGTAGAAACGGCCGATAACGAAACGCTCGATATTCTCGGTGCGACCGCCGAGCGGCTCGACAAATGCGAAGGCACCAAGCTGCGCCCAAGGCTTCTTCAGGTCACCATTTTCAGCGGAAAACCCGGCGACGTTCACCAGGCTTGACGAGCCGACGACGATTCCAGCCGCCCGGGTTTGCGCGCCGCAATCCGGGCAGTCGACGCAGACCGGAACCTTGTACCATTCCGTCGTCAGTAGCGATCGCTGGCTTGTCAGTGGAAAACCCGTCTTGCTGACGAAAAGCCAGACAAACGCCGATGCGGGTCCGACGCCCCTGTCATACAGCAGGCGAAGAATGTCACTGGCAAGGCATCGGCTTTCCAAGATCATACTTGTACCACAGTACAATTTTGTAACAGGCCGAAACCGGTCGCTCAAGATTGGAATTCGGATTTAATGAAAAATGCCAATTCGCCACACGGGCGGGTCGCCCGCGCTTCGTTCGTAGATCCGAACTGTTTGCAATGCACATATCCGCTGAATCGCAATCTCGCGTACTCGCTGATACACGCATTAGCGCAGTAACTGGTTCGCCCATTTACGGATTGTCTCAAGCGCTCTTTCACCGATTGAGCGGATCAGCGGATCGGTGAAGGAGTTGCTCGCCTATTCGCGGATTCACCGATTTTCGCATTAGCGCATTCCCCGATACGAGCATGCACCTATTCACCTAAACGCCTGCCAGCGGAATCACCCATCCGCCGAATTAGCAGTCGCATCTCATGGCAACCATCTCCCTCAAGGCTGGCACCCGCTCTCCTCCTAAGGGCCAAACGCCTATGGTCTCAGGCCCGGCTTCACGATCAAGTCGAGGACGGTCTTCAGCAACGCCGGTTCGCCTTGGCGATATTCGTCCCGCGGGCGGAACGGCTAATGGTATACCATTAGCCTATCCTGCCATCTCTCACCAGTTCGGCCAGGACGCCGTGCCCGACGCGCCAACGCTGTGCGAGTCGCCAGACAAAGCGACAGCGATCACAGGCCTTGGGCCTGTGACCCGCGCAGGAGGAACAGCACGGCGTCCTGGCCGAACTGGTGAGAGATGCTGACGCGAGCCGCCATCGTGAGCTGCCCTGATATACGTGACCGAAGGGAACGGGCATCGATGGCCGGCGAACGATAAGACGGCGAGCGCACCGCAGAAGAGGAGGATCACCTGGAGCGGATGCCCGAAGCATGAGGGCGTAGCGCAAAGTGATCCTCCTCTCCGTCTTGTTTGGGGAAGTCGCGGCAGCGTCCGTCTATGGCCCGACAGGCCGGGCGAGTGTTAACCCGCTCCGCAGGAAGAGGGGTGCTTAAGGGGAGAGGCGGCAAGTCTTTCCCCTCAGACCGCGAGGCGGCTCGACACCGGCAAACTGTCAATGGAGCGGAAGATGGCGAGAGACGGCTTTGGCCGTCTCTCGCCGAGTATCAATCGCAGACGATACGCATGGCTCTGATCCCGATGCCCGTCTCGCGGGAAATATCGTGGATAATCGGGCCGAGCCTGCCCAGGTCAGCGTCGATCGGGGCGGCCGTGCTTGGATGGCTGATTTCGATGCCGTAGCAGTCCGCCGATAGCGCGTAGTGCCATTCGCCATTGTTGGTATGGTATTAATAGGTGGCGAAGTCGATTTCGAGATCTTCGAGAAGCGTGATCGTGAAACGCGCGAAGCATTCCACTTCGCCTTGAAGCTGGAAGGCGGCGAAACCTTCCTCGTCCGGCTCGCTGGCGATCTGGCGTTCCAGCGCCATGATGGATCGCACTCGCGCCATCGCGCACGCCAGCCCCTCGGCCAGCCTGTCATGCAGTTGCAACAGGAAGTCGTCCACGCAACCGATGCGATTTGCGAGGACGATACGCCTGAAGCCCGCAAGCGCGGCGAGCTGATGGAGGCAGTACCAGTCATCGGACATTGTAGTGCCTCCTTTCCGTCTTTGACGAAAGGAGGCCGCACCGTAGCCGCGAGGGGTCAGGGATCGCCGAGTGCGACCGCCAGCGGCGGAACCGATTTTCTGACGCGGGCCAACAGCCGGCGGCTGAAAATTGGAGGGGCCGCGCAGTCGTCGACGCCAGAGTGGCGGGTGCACAATTGGACGTCAGAGAAGAAGAGCACCGCGGTTCCGGAAGGCGCCGCGACCGTATCGGGCGATCAGCCCGTCCATAGGGCTAAGGACGCGGCGCCGAACATGGAGCCATCCCATTCCCGCCAAGTTTCCCACCCGTTGATGGTAGCGTGTCCGTACCAGACGCGCACCTTGACGGTTGTCTCATCGATTTCCTCGACGATTGAAACGGTGACGCTGCACCCAGGTTCGATGGGGTATCATACACCTCGACCTCTTTTTGCCGATCAGCCATGTTCAGACCTCCGAGCCGACGATTGTGGGTCGGTTTTGCTGAACCCGAACGGTGAAACCGGCAACGCGGGTGCCGATGATGCCCGGTTCATCGATATGCTCGAAAGCGGGATCGAAGACGGCGCGCGAAATCTCAAACTGGCTCGCGACGAAATCGATGGAATGCGTCGGCGATACGCTGTCGCCTTCCTCGTTCACGCCGGTCACCAGCAGGTTCCCCGCAAGCGGCGACGGAAAATCCACCAGTTGGGTGAAGCATTCGAGGCCGTCGACAAGGCCGTTATCGTCGCAATAGGCCAGGTGGTGATTTCCGATCCGCACAGCGTCGATGCAGGTGCAGCCGATATGGGCGTAAATGGATTTCAGGACGTCGCGCCGTTCGATCTCCACGCTGCGAATGGTTCCGGCCTTGGCGTCGATAAGGTAGCCCGTAAATTTGTCTGTCATTGGGATGATCTCCTTCTTCCTGCGAAGCGGTCTTGCTCTTGCCCTCGCGGGCAGAAGCTCGGGGTTTTCCGCCCGCCCGAAGGGAGTGATCCCCACGGGCGAGACCGATATTCCAGCCGTTGGCTCAATCCCACGGAATGACGGCCATGAGGTCTTCGTCGTCCTGACCGGGGGAACGGCCCAGGTTGGCATTGAGCCGCCCATGGCCGGTGTTGATGGAAAGGCTGTAATAGTCGCCGCCGCTCTGGTTCTTCCTCTGCCAGATCGCACCGATTTCGACCTGCCG
>Ga0209676_1001224_pt1 | contig 27208 bp, 23 predicted proteins | sample AraplaCvi_mLB_r2_FD_184282 | JGI IMG/M metagenome (GOLD analysis project Ga0209676, IMG submission 184282) | Arabidopsis root microbial communities from North Carolina, USA - plate scrape MF_Cvi_mLB_r2 (SPAdes) (version 2) | ecosystem: Host-associated > Plants > Roots > Endosphere | place: USA... | reverse complement strand
CAAACTCTAATTAATGGAAGGTTATTTGGCATGTCAAAAATAGTATAACATGAGTTACAATGTAATTTTATTGAAAAATATTGACAAACTATTAGCTGGTTTAGTTACACACTCTTAAACAGAACTTATTTCTAAATCAAACCTATCTTCATTAGCATCGTTTAATGCTTTAAGTAATAAATCAAATAAATCTCTACCATCACTTGTCTTAAAATAATTAGACAAATTTGTTATATCATGACTTATATTTTTTCCCCATGGAGGTTGCTTAGACAAATCCTCAATATCCCAAATCATCTGCAAAGGTTCAAGTTCCACTAGTTTCTCTCGAATTTCTTCAACTTCCCTAATTGCCTCAGGTATATCAGAACAATTTAATTTTTTGTAATATAAATCATTTAATAATTTAGGATATTTAGTCCCCCAGCCATTTGGTTCTAGATGATAACTTATTGTCGAAAAAAATGAATGAAGGAAATCCGCATGTCGTATCTGATAAAAAAACAATCAAAAAAGAAACCAACACCCATATACGTAAACCTCATTTTCCTGTTTTTCTTTATTGTATAATATAAATCCTTATTCAACTATTTTGCTAATTAGCAAAATAAAAAGGCTGTCAACGCAGCCTACTTGTTGTTCAACTAACGCGCCAGTTAGTTGAATAAGAAATTAAAATAGATTGATTAACTACCAACTTATAGCAAACGTTTTTTTATTTTTCATTTAAAAATAACTAGGAGCAGTTATTCAACTATCACATGCAAAATAAAATAAAATAAATAAATATGCACTTTCTAATTTTATTAGCATAATTAATCCGATTCATCAGCTTTAAGAATTAATAGAAAAGGACATTCCCATTAAAGAAGAATATCATTTTTTAATCAAGTGTATTAATTTAATAGGATATATAATTTAATGGGTAAAATATAAAGGATTTATCAAGAAATGAAAAGAAAGGATGTATGAATATGGAGTATTCAAAAAACAAATCCCCCAAAACGAGCATTAACTGTCCAAACTGTAATTCAAACATTTCCACTAATGACGAATATTCAAATAGTAGTAAGGTAATTCAAGATCATTATGAATATGAGTGCCCAAATTGTGGAAAACCAGACCTTTTTTATAATAAAAATTAATTTTAAAAACGACTCTTATGAGTCGTTTTTCTAAAATAAACATAAAATTGACTATTTTTATTATGAAAAGGTCGGAGAAGAGAATTCATTAATTTTGATACGAAGTAAACTATAAGGTTTCTGTCGTAAGTCTTTTCCATAATGAAATCTAGGCTGTCGATGTAATTGATTCACAATGACATACAAATATTGATCCGGACCAATTGAAAAAGTATCTGGCCACAAAATTCTCGGATCATGTACAATAGTTTCCATTATGCCATTTGGAAATATCTTACGGATACTGTTGTTTTCATAATCTCCAGCATAAACAGTTCCTTTTGCATCAGTGATCATTCCATCAGACGCACCTTTTTCTCCCCAATACTTCACATGATAAGGTACATCCGTGTCCGATATCGTTCTGTCTCTCAGGGCTTCTGTTGAAATCGAAAACAAATGACGACTGGTTAGTGGAGCAAAAAATAATATCTTTCCATCGGGAGAAATCGCAAGACTATCAGACGCCAATCTAAATGCAGAAGTTGAACCGTCTTTGTTTCGATTCATTAAAATTTGTCCTTCTACTTTCGGTAAAAAATAGGGATCGGGTGAAGTTGAATTTGCCCCGTTTAACCGTCTAAACGCATTTCCATTTGATAAATCTACGACGATAATAGCTCCTGGTCCACTTGAAGAAGAATCCGTTATATAGGCATAACCTGCTTTTCCAACACGAAAATCAAAACGGACATCATTCAGATAAGTTGTAGGCAGGACCACCTCTTCTGTAAAGGTATATACTTTTCTTATTGTATTGGTTTCTAAATCAACAGCGACTAATTTTGCCCCCCCCTTAATAGGTTCAGAAAAATTGGGTGCCGCTGTATCTAATATCCAAAGCGTTCCCCTTCCATCAGCAACTACACTTTGGACACTGATGAAAGTCATTGTGATATTCTCGGGGTTTACCAAATTGGTTTGTAAATTAGGATAAGGCTGCAATTTATCGCCAACAATTTCCCCCACCGTAAATTTAACATCGTCTCCCCATTTCGGAAAACAAATAAAAATACGACCGGTTTCTGAAACAGTAACACCTGTAGGCATAGCCCCATAAAATTCATAAACTAGTTCTAAATTACCGAAATATTTTTCACTAGGTAACATAGGTTTCATAATATCCTCCTCTAGTATTCAAACGGGATATCTCCTATATATGATTTGTATTTTTTCTAGTGCATGTTTCTTAATAAGTTTTTTTCTCTATAATCCCACATTTTTACCCAAGGATAAGTTTTTTCTGTTAAAAAGAAAGAACGCTCTTCTAGTCGTTTTATTACACTCATATCACATTTTATAAATCGACTATTCAGCCGATCGAGTTTGTTCTAAATAATAATAGCTCCTCCGATTACTCCTAAGCCAATGATTAGTATATAGGATTTTGTAATCAGTGCGTCTGGGAGGCTAATTAACACCCCTAACAAAATTCCTTTTGTCCAACCATACGTTGGAAGAACAGTTATTGATATTAAGAAACCAATTGTAAAACGTTCAATAAATGAAAACCGTTCATAGCAATGAGCTTATCTTCAAATTTCGTCGGGAGCATTAATATTACAGATATTCACCAAATAATAGACCAGATATAAATCCAAAGAAACTGATATACATTGGTAATATATATCCTTTCTCTAACTAACACATCAATTGATATGATTCTTTTAAAAGAATTAAAAACTCTTGATTAAGCTCGTCCACATTATGGAATCTAAAATTATTGTGGAATCGGTTTTTTGACACTTGTTCAATTTTAGTAATCTTTTCGTGTTCAATTTGATGGTTTGTTACTAAATTAAAATCTAACCATTTCTTTTTTGGATGAACTCCTCCAAAGGAAGATTTATTCAAAAGATGAATAGAAGTCTTTTTAAACTCAATTTCAAATGCACCTATTTCTTTCAATAAATCGAGGATCTTTGAATATATTTCATAAACATTAGATGCCTTATTTGAGAATAATTCATCCTCTGACATATTGTCATCTCCTTATTTCTTCTTACCACAGAAGATTGTATTATCATTTATTTCGCCTCTTTTTACATCATTTTACAATTATCTTTATTCAACTAAACTGTCATTTCGTATTATAAGGTTAGCCAGATTTTTCTGGTTGACCTATTTTTATTAGGTTTTAGTTGAATAAGGAAAATCAACAATCGACTTTAACAGAGCCTATGTTGCTTGTTACAAAAATAAAAAACTACTTTATTTAAAGTAGTTTTTTATCTTTTATCTTTTAATTCTATTTTTCGTGTATCATTTCACCCTTTAAATAGGATGTGATCTCTTTGTCTGGGATTAGCTTATATGTTTTCTGTTGAATGTTTTCAGGGTTTAAACGATCTTCATAGATGGCTCTTAGGTGTGCTGTTCTGTATAGTTGATTTTCAAAGGACCCGCGGGAAATTTCTAGAGGTATTTCTACTCCATTAAAAAATTGGACAATTGAACGATTGTATTTTCCACCTTTGAAGTTCGAGACGTGGTTGTAGGAAATCCAGGAACATTCAATTTTTAGTGATGAGGAAGTGGGGAAAAAGAATATTTGATTCATTGCACTTATGGCAATTGGTGGCTTGTGCGTAATTGATATCATTTGCTTGGTTCCTTCACGCCTGCCTTTGTAGCTGGACCCAAAATAAGCGCAGCTTCTTTCAATTATTTCGATTGGTTTCATTAATACATAGAAATTATCATCTGTTTCATATATTTTAGAAACAACTGCTAAATCAACTGTATACTCTGGAATGATTGCCATAGTCGATTTATTAATTTCGTACTCAGTTAATACTTTTACCTTACCTTTCACATGATTCATTCTTTGATTCCTCCTTTTAATTCATAAAATAGTAATGTCTTCATGCGATGAAATAAAAGATTACAATATTATTAAGTCGAAATTATGTAAATACAAGGTTGCTAGAAGTATATTAACATAATTCAAAGGGCGAAAATCTTTTTTGTGAAACCTTTAACAAAATTGTCGAAGTTTACTAAAGTTTAATTGCAAAAAAGCCACTTATTTCTACTTAAATGTGAAATAAATGGCTTTTTTTACTTATTATTTTTCTGTAAATTGTTCCTCTTCAGTAGATCCTTTTAATGCTGTAGTTGAAGAAGTTCCGCCTGAGATTACTTGAGCAACTTCATCAAAGTAACCAGTACCTACTTCACGTTGGTGACGTGTTGCAGTGTAACCGAATTGTTCACTAGCAAACTCTGCTTGTTGTAATTCAGAATATGCTCCCATTCCTCTTTCTTTGTACTTACGAGCTAATTCAAACATCCCGAAGTTTAGTGCATGGAAACCTGCAAGTGTTACGAATTGGAATTTGTAGCCCATTTCAGCAATTTGCTGTTGGAATGTTTCAATTGTTTCATCATCTAATTTCTTCTTCCAGTTAAATGATGGAGAACAATTATATGCTAAAAGTTTCCCTGGGAATTGTGCATGAATTTCATCTGCAAAACGTTTCGCATCTTCTAAATTTGGTTCTGACGTTTCACACCAAATTAAATCTGCATAAGGAGCATATGCTAGACCGCGAGCAATTGCTTGGTCTAATCCCGCTCTCGTACGGTAAAATCCTTCAGGAGTTCTGTCTCCAGTAATAAATTGTTGATCAACCGGGTCGATATCACTCGTAATTAAGTCTGCTGCATCCGCATCAGTACGTGCAACAATGATAGTTGGAACACCCATAACGTCAGCTGCTAATCTAGCAGAAATTAAATTGCGAATTGCAGTTTGAGTTGGTAATAGAACTTTTCCACCTAAATGGCCACATTTTTTCTCTGAAGATAATTGGTCTTCAAAGTGTACTCCTGCCGCACCTGCTTCAATCATACCTTTCATTAATTCGAATACATTTAATTGTCCACCAAAACCAGCTTCTGCATCAGCAACAATCGGTGCAAAATAATCTAACTCATCTCCACCTTCAACATATTGAATTTGATCCGCACGTTGGAAAGCTTGATTGATACGTTTTACTACCGCAGGAACTGAGTTCGCAGGGTATAGACTTTGGTCAGGATACATTTGACCAGATAAATTTGCATCAGCAGCTACCTGCCAACCACTTAAATAAATTGCTTTTAATCCAGCTTTAACTTGTTGAATCGCTTGGTTTCCAGTTAAAGCACCTAATGCGTTTACATAATTTTCTTCATTTAATAATTTCCACAGTTTTTCAGAACCACGTCTTGCTAAAGTATGCTCTATATCAATAGAACCTCTTAATTTAATTACTTCCGCTGCAGAATATGGACGAGTAATACCATTCCATCTTGAGTCAAATTCCCAGCTTTCTTGTAATTCTGCAATACGTTTTTCACGATTATTTGTCATTTTCATTTCCTCCTTGGAATTATAGGTAGTCATATCCTTTTAAAGTTAGAAAATCAGCAAACTCATCATTGCTAATTAGATCATCAAATAACTCAATTGCTTTTTTAAAATGTTTTCGTTCAAAAAGTTCTTTGCCAAGCTCAAGTTCTAGCTTCATCATTTCTTCCTGTTTTAACAAATCAACAAACTCAAGCGTTATGTTTGTACCATCCTCTAACACACCTTTTTCGTGACGGATCCATTGCCAAATCTGAGCACGTGAAATTTCTGCAGTAGCTGCATCTTCCATTAAATTGTAAAGTGGCACTGCACCACGACCACTTAACCAAGCTTCAATATATTGAATGGCAACTGTTATATTCGTTCGAAGTCCTTGTTCGGTAATTCCCCCACTTGGTAGCTCGACTAAATCCGCCTCAGTTACATTTACATCTTCACGTTTTCTGTGAATTTGATTTGGTGTTGGCATATAGCGGTTGAATTGTTCTAGTGCGACTGGCACAAGACCAGGATGAGCTACCCAAGTTCCATCATGTCCGTCTCTTGCTTCACGTTCTTTATCTCGCTTAACTTTTTCAAATGCAATTTCATTTTTTTCTTCATCATCTTTAATTGGGATTTGCGCTGCCATTCCACCAATTGCTGGTGCATTTCTCTTATGACAAGTTTGAATAACTTTTTGAGAATAAGCGTGCATAAATGGAACTTCCATTGTGACAACAGATCGGTCTGGAAGAATCATAGTTTTGTCATAACGCATCATTTTAATAAAACTAAAAATATAGTCCCATCTACCACAATTAAATCCCGCAGAATGTTCTTTTAATTCGTATAAAATCTCTTCCATTTCAAACGATGCAGCAATCGTTTCAATTAATACAGTTGCTTTAATCGTTCCCCCTGGAATATTTAATTTATCCTGAGCAAATACAAACACATCATTCCAAAGTCGAGCCTCTAGATAACTTTCCATTTTAGGTAGATAAAAATATGGGCCAGAACCATTTGCAATCGACTGCTTTGCATTGTGGAAAAAATAAAGTCCAAAATCAACTAAACTACCAGACATTGATACACCATTAACAGTGATGTGTTTTTCATCTAAATGCCATCCTCTAGGTCTGACAATTAGTACAGCAGGCTTCTCTTTTAAAGAATAGGTTTTTCCTTTTGATTCAAGTGATATAGTTCTGTTCACTGCATCTCTTAAATTAACTTGACCTGAAATGATATTTTCCCATGTCGGTGAAGTTGCATCTTCAAAATCAGCCATAAACACAAATGCATCTGAGTTTAATGCGTTTATAATCATTTTTCGATCGACAGGTCCTGTAATCTCTACTCTTCTGTCCTGTAAATCAGAAGGTAATGGAGCAATTGTCCAATCCCTTTCACGAATATGCTTTGTTTCCTCTAAAAAACAAAGCTTCCCTCCATTTTGTAAAAAATTCATTCTCTCTTTTCTACTTAAAAGTAATTGCTGCCTACGATTTTCAAAATGCTCATGTAGCTCCTGTAGAAACCGTAGTGCTTCATTCGTCAAAATGTCAGTTGATCTCTCTACTTGATTACCAAGTACTTTAATTCCCGATAGCTCAGTAGTCATACATTTCCTCCGTTTCAGTTATATAACAGTTTTTACTTTCTTGTTTTATTATATAACAGACTATTCAAAATGGATATTAAATTCAGAAAATTTTTCCAAAGAATTTTCGACAACAATAATCAGAAAAAAAAGAATGTTCACAAACTATTTACCAGTTTTTTACAGAACATTTTGACTTCTTTATATTTCCTCAACATTTCAAATGTAGGATTAACATTGTAATAAACATTACTAAATTCCTAGGGGGAAAGAAAATGAAGAAAGTAATTCCAGCTCTTGTTGTAGCTTCTACAATCATAACGAGCCAAGTAATACCGATCCTTCATGATTCTGTGCATGCTGCATCCAAAGTATCATCATTAAATTATGTAACAGCTAAAAAACAGATCTCAGTTGACGGTTCATTAAAAAATATTGCTACGATCAAACACGGTAGCAAAGAATTATATTCTTTAAAGGATTTAAGCACAGCATTAAAAATTACATCTAACCTCAACAAGAAAACGAACTCCATTGAATATAAATTGGTCTCCGGTAAAACAAAAACAAGCTTACAATTCAATTTCAAAACAAACTCAACTCTGTTAAACAATAAGAAATTCAATCTATCAATCGTAAATCATAAGGGTGTTCCATTTGGTGATGCGAAGGTGTTTGCTTCTGTTTTTGGAAGAGAAGTTATAAAAACAGAAAATACTTCAATGGTATATATCAGTTCAACAAAACTAATCCAAGCTGATACATATGAAACACAATTTATAGCTGGTGGAAAGCTATTAGTAACTGGTGATTCAGAAGATACTTTACAATCTTATATTCTGAATCCAATTTCAATGAAAATTGAAAAGACATTACCATTCCAAGACTTAATCGTTTCAAATAATGGTAACAGTGCTGTTTTCGTTGATGACGAAGGAATCATTAACACGATTGATTTAAAATCATTTAAAGTAACTAAGTTCGATAAAAATGTAGAACCAAAAACTGGTTTAATTTGGTCTGGGGATTCTAAGAAGCTTTTCTTTATTGAAGGAGATAAAAATACAACCATCTCAAAACTAGATTTAGTTTCAGGTGAATTTAAAACATTAGCAGCTGATAAAGTAGAAAATAAATCAGATTTAGTGATTGCTTCAGAAGCACCATTAAAATTTGTATATTCTGTTACAAAAACAGCGACTTCTACAGTTGACCCTGAAACAGGTGAAACGACAGTAATTGATGATTCTACTGCTGGCCAAGATTTATGGTCAATTGATACATCTGTCGCTACGGCAACCGCTGTACAATTAACAAATACACCTGATAACAAAATTTATCCAACAGTTCTTCCAAGTGGTTTCATTAGTTATTTATCTCAAAATACGGATGATGAAAATGCATTAACAAAACTGCTTGTTCAAAACCCATTAAATAACCAAACGATTACACTTTTTAACGGAAAACAATTCCATATATTAACGAAAACAATGGATGGAAAAGTTTTGCTTGTACAGTCGTTCGCATCAGGTGATCAAGTATTTGAATTAACAGAAAGCGGCTTGTTAAAACCGATTTTTAAAACAAATAAAACAATCAACTCAATTACAGCAACTTCTACAACTAAGCTAGCCTTCACTTATGGAGATGATGGCGAAGAAAAAACAGCCTTCGTCAATAACGGAAAAGTACTTTACATTACTAAGTAAATAATAAAGGGGAAATCAAACATGAAAAAGATGACAAAAAAACTATCTATCGCTGTATTAACTACTGCTCTTGCATTTGGTGCAAGTAATACTTTCACAAAGGACAATGTTGGAGCTGCAATTGATAAAAATCGTATCGTTATCGCTGGTTCTACTGCACTACTGCCTTTAACAAACCAAGCTTCTAAAGAATTTAAAAAATCAAATCCAAAAATTAAAATTTCTGTATCTGGTTCTTCTTCAATCGCTGGACCACAGGCAGTTAAAAAAGGTTCAGCAACGATTGGTGCAGCTGACTGGGATGCGACAACTGAAAAAGTAACTGGATTACCTACATTCTCTGATTTAAAAGCTTACAAAATTGCGGTTATCCCGTTTGCAGCAGTAGTAAGTAAAAATAATCCTGTAAGTGATCTTTCAACTTCAGAGCTACAAGATATCTACACAGGTAAAATTACGAATTGGAAACAAGTTGGTGGTCCTGATAAAAAAATCAATGTTTACACTAGAAGTATTGGTTCAGGTACACGTGTAAACTTTGAGAAAAAAGCATTAAAAGGTGAAGATATTAAGGATTCTGGATCTAATGTAGAGAAGGTTTCAAGTAGTGGATTAATGAAATCTAAAGTTGCTGGAGACGATTATGGAATCGGCTATATTGATTTAGCTTATATTACACCTTCAAGTGGATTAAAAGCATTAAGCTATAATGGCGTGAAAGCAACTGTTGAAAATGTAAAAGCTAAAAAATACCCAGTTTGGGGTTACGGATATTTAATTACAAAGAGTAATGTTTCAGAAGCAAATATGAAATTCATCAAATTTATGCAAAGCAGCAAATTCCAAAACAAATCACTTAAAAGCTTAAAATTCATTCCTGTTAGTGAGATGAAGTAATTTTCTAAGAAGCATAGAAAAAACAAGCCCCATATTTGTGGGGTTTGTTTTTTGAAAAGGAGGACATTCATGGCTATTCCACAAGTAGAAATATCTCAAGTTTTCAGACAAACTCAAAAGAAAACTGCATTTCAATCTACTATTTTTAATCGTTCATTTCTAATAGCCTGTTTTTGTAGTTCATTAATATTAGGAATTATTTTATTTACAATTGTTTATTTTATTGGGAAAACCGGAATTCATTTATTTCATGATGTATCATTTAAAGAATTTTTCTTATCATTCAAATGGGAGCCTTATGAAAATCACTTTGGTGCTGGTTCTTTCATAATCGGTACATTGAGCTTAACGGCATTGACTTTATTATTTACAGTTCCAATTTCATTAAGTATTGCGATCTTTAATACGCAATTTGCGCCAGTATGGCTTCGCAATTTTTTGTCATTAACTTTAGATATTTTAGTTGGAATTCCATCCATTGTGTATGGTTATATTGGTTTAACTTTACTAATTCCATTAATTAGAGACACATTTCAGACAGGTTTAGGTAGTGGTTTACTAGCTGCTTCGCTCGTTCTAACATTGATGTGTATTCCAACTGTTGTAAAAATCTCAGAAGATTCATTTATGGCCGTTCCGAATGATTTAAAAGATGCAAGCTATGCACTTGGAAGTACACATTTTCAAATGATTCGTAGAGTTCTAATACCGGCTTCTAGCTCTGGGGTCACAACTGCAATTATTCTTGGAATGGCACGCGCAATCGGTGAAACGATGGCTGTAGTCATGGTTATTGGGAACACTGCCCAAATCGCAAAATCATTAACAATGCCGACTTCTGTCCTTACAAGTAATATCGTAATGGAAATATTAAATGTATCCTATGACTCTACTTGGAATTACGCACTGTATATGATGGCCTTTATCTTATTATGTATCTCACTATTATTAATAATAATCATTCGAAATTTACGCAAAAAAGGAGCATGAAGATGACTAGGACTCCTATCAATATTGAAAAAAGCATTAAGAAAAACAGAAGAATAAATAAAGTTATGAAACTCCTTTTATCATCAATTACTATTGTTACTTTTGGGATCATTCTTTTCTTATTATTAAAGATTCTTAGTAAAGGATTAACAACGATTGATTTTCATTTTCTCGTAGGATTACCAGAGGAAATAGATGCTGGTGGAGGCGTAGGTCCTTTTCTTTTTAACACATTTTATATTTTACTCATTTCACTTGTTATATCAATTCCGATCGGACTTGGTGCAGGTATTTATTTAGCAGAGTATGCAAAACAAAATAAATTAACTGATTGGATTAGTACATGTGTTGAAGCACTAGCATCCGTGCCTTCAATTATTTTCGGATTATTCGGCTATGTATTATTTGTAGAAGTGTTTGATGTTGGATTAACTGTTATAGGAGCTGCAATTACGCTATCATTCTTAAATTTACCAGCACTAACACGTATTATTGAAGAATCAATTCGCAATGTACCTTTAAGTTATCGAGAAGCATCTTATTCATTAGGTGCATCAAAAGCAACTTGTATAATCACAATCATTCTTCCGGCAGCATTAAAAGGAATTTTCACTGGTATCTCATTAACAGCATGTCGAGCATTAGGTGAATCAGCTGTAATTCTACTTGCAGGTGGTACAAGTGCCTCTGATAAAATGTGGGACTTCTCATTAACTGGTCCTGGTGCTACCCTTCCTGTTCAGCTTTGGTATATTCAATCTGAAGCTTTAGTTGAGGATGCAATGAAAATTGCTGATCAATCAGCTGCTTTACTTGTTGTTATCATTTTATTATTATCTATCGTATTACGACTTCCTTTTATGTTTAAGAAAAAATGAAAATACATAAAAACTTGAAAGTATATGTATAAACCATAATATAACTTGCTCCCGAACTTTAAATGGGGGCAGGTTTTTTATAAAGTAGTAAAGTAGTAGCATATTATATTATCTGGACGCTCTTCCTACTTGTACTATTTTAGTTTTATTTTTATCATTCCAACCAAATAATTTTACTTCTTTAGGATTATCTTTCGTGACAACTCTTACACCATATGGATCAAGTCCACCTTTAAAAGCATTATACTCAGTATCTATTTCTATAATATCTTCTTTAGAATACTTTTGTTCAGTTAAATGATAAATTGTCGCGCTTAAAATTTCTTCTCTTTCTTTTGGATCTCCATATATAAATTTTGAATAACATAAGTATGAAGTTGTTGACAATAAAATAATAGATAGAATAGTAGTCGAAAACAATAAAAATTTAAGTTATTTCATTTTTTCTCCTTTAAACTTTAATTAGGTTGCTTATTTACAAGTGTCATTTGTTGTTGATAGGAAAGATAGGAATCACATTGTAAACACGTAGTTAATATTTAGTATAACTGATATAAATAATACTTTTTTCAAAATTTATGTCTAGATATTGAATATACTTGTTTTCTAACCTACTGATTCTATTCTCTCTAATTTATCCTTTGTTAAATTTTTGAATCTATAACTATACATACTTACAATACCTAAGTAACTGATACTACAAGATTTTCTTCATACAAAAAACACCTTTAATGAAATATAGTTACACTATAAGTCATTAAAGGTGTTTTTACTCTAGAACCATACAAAGGGATCTTCTTAAGAAGGTTTGCTTTTTATTTTTTAGCTTCCTCCAAATATTTCATTCTTTCTAACATTGTAGGGTGATCATATCGGAAGAATTTTACTAAAAATGGTGGATCTACTTGGGTTAGGCTATTTTTTGATAATTTCTGAAAAGCAATGATACCTGCTTCTGCATCATTGGTCAGCTTAACAGCATATAAATCTGCTTTTTTCTCGGCATGCCTTGAAACTGCATTCGAAATTGGTTCCGAGATAAATCCAATGATTCCACTAAATAATAAAAATAACGTTAACACAACCATCATTTTATCAGGTGAATTATATTCTCTATTCCTTGATAGTGTAAGCTTCATTAATCGATCAATGATAAATAATCCGACTAAACTACCAACTAATGTTCCAAACATCGCTTTATAAATATCTTTATTAACATAATGAGACATTTCATGGGCCATGATAAACAATATTTCTTCATCTGTTAGCCCTTTAAGTGTAGTATCCCAAAGAACGATTCTAGCGTTTTTACCAATTCCAGTTACGTACGCATTATATGTAGTTGTTTTAGCTGACATATTCACTTCGTACACTCTATGAGCAGGAATATTTGCTTCTTTTGCTAAAGATACGATTTTCTCTTCTAATTTCTTATCCTTTAATGGATAAAAGTCATTATATAAAGGGTCTATGATTACTGGTTGAATAAATGTAAGAAAAATAGTAAATGGAATACTTAATAACCATGTTGTGATCCACCATTTTTTCGGTTGTTTTTTTATTAATAGATACACAACATAAATGACAAAGTACATAATAGCGAAATTTACCCAAAAACCAATAATCTCATCCTTCATCCAACTATTAAAGGATTGTACGGTTAATCCATATTTCGTAGAAAGTTTAAAACGATATAAGTCTAGAGGTAATGTGATTAAATAAGTTAAGACAGAAACAAAAAAGAAATAGAGGAATACTTGAATAAAATGAAATCGAGTCAGTTTCTTTAATGATTCACCTAATTTCCCAATAAAACCACTTAACAATAAAAGTGAAAGAACGATCCAATCCAATGGTATGCTAATAAAATACAAAACATTTTTAAGTGTACTATAACTTGTACTAATTTTAGCTTCTTTATGGTCCATAAATGTATTTGGATCAACGAATGTACCTTTGTATTTTGCTGGCAAATTAGAATCTGTGAAAACATAAAAGTATAATAATACAAAAATGATATATGCAAGATAGCCAATCAAAATAAACTTTGATACTTTTGATTTCTTCGACTGATTCATGTAATCCCCCCACTTCTATATTATCAACTTTGTCCAAAATTTTAGAACATAAAAAAAAAATAATAAAACACGCTCTTTTCATTTTATGAAATCATAGAACTTGTATGTATGCTTTCTAACAAAAAAGGTACAACCTTTAACAGGAAGTACCTTTTCAATTTAACTATTTATGATTGTGTGATTGAGTCTTTTAACGCTCTTCTTAGAATTTTTCCAGTTGCATTCTTTGGAAGCTCTGAAATAAATTCAATAGATTTTGGCACTTTATATTTTGCTAAGTGAGCTTTACAATATTCTACTAATGTTTCTTCACTTAATGAAGGATTTTTAGACACAACATAAGCTTTGACACTCTCTCCGAAGTTATCATCAGGCAATCCAATTACAGCACATTCTACAATCTCAGGATGATTGTAAAGAATCTCTTCTACTTCGCGTGGATAAACGTTAAATCCACCCACAATAATCATTTCCTTTTTACGGTCTACGATAAAGAAATAGCCATCTTCATCTCTGCGTGCTAAATCACCAGTGTATAACCAACCATCACGAATTGTCATTGCCGTTTCTTCAGGCATATTATAGTAGCCCTTCATGATATTTGGACCACGTGCAATTAATTCACCAACGACACCAACCGGAACTTCTTCTCCTAGCTCATTGACAATTTTATTTTCTACATTGCTAATATTCGTGCCGATTGATCCCGCTTTTCGAGGACGATCTAAAGGATTAAATGTCGTTACAGGTGAAGCTTCTGACAAACCATAGCCCTCTGAAATCATTACGTTAAATTTCTTTTCGAAATTCTCTAATAATGCTACCGGCAAAGATGAGCCTCCTGAAATACATAAACGAATTGACTCAAAATCTTCAGTTTTTCCTTCTGGATATTGATATAGGAAATTATACATTGTTGGAACGCCAGCAAATACAGTTGCTTTTTGCGTTCGAATGATATTAAATATTTCACTTGGGCTAAACTTCGGTACAAGAATAACAGTTGCACCATACATTAATGGTGCATTTAGCGCTACAGTTAGACAGAAAACATGGAAAGCTGGTAGCGTTGCAATTACCTTTTCAGTGCTAGTAAATCCTAAGAAATGACCAGCATCCATTGCATTAGAATATAAATTCTTATGAGTAAGCATCGCACCTTTTGGTTTACCAGTAGTACCTGAAGTGTATAAAATTACTGCTAAATCATCTTCATGTAGTTCTGGTCCTTCGAATGTTAAATCTCCAAGGCCAACTACATTTGTAAACGATTTCAATTTATTGTCTGAAAAATCATAAGGATGTTCTTGCTTTGTTTCACAAATAATGTAGTGTTCAATGTTAGGAAGAATTGGTGAAGCTTTTTCAACTAGTGGAAGAAATAAATCTAATGTAATGACAGCTTTTGCATCACCATTTGTTAGAATATAAATTAATTCGTCTGGTGAATATAGTGGATTAACTGGTATGATAGCCGCTCCAGCTTTTAACGCACCATATAGTGCAATAATAAAATGTGGGGAATTACCAACAACTAATGCAACTTTATCCCCTTTTTCAATTCCTAATTTTGAAAGACCACTAGCAAACTTTGTTATGTATGTATTCAATTGTGCATAGCTAAATGATTGCCCTTCAAAAAATACAGCAGTATGTTCAGGATGTTTTAATGCAGTTTGTGAAAGCGTATGAACTAAATTCAAGAAATTACCCCCTTTTTAAAAATAATTTAAAATATTCTAAATATATTATATTGCTAGAAAACATTTCTGACAAGATAGAAATATTACTTGTTTAAAAGCAATAAAAAAAGAGTGGAGATCCACTCTTTTTAAACGAATAAGCTTAAAAATTCCTCTTTCGTTACATTTCCAAAATAATAACTTAAATTAACATCTTGCAATTTACGCTCAATTTCTTGTTGATCAAATTTTGTACCAACTAACGTTTGCTCTAAATCTGACACGTCACCAACACCAAAGAAGTCACCATAAATTTTAACAGATTCAATGACGCCTTTATTTACTTCTAAGCGAATATCAACTTGTCCTGCAGCAAATCTTTTACTTTGTTGAATATTACATTTAGGAGATTTTCCGTAGTTCCAATCCCATGAACGGTATCTGCTATCTGCTAGCTCTTTAATATTTTTAATATCTTCATCAGACCATTCATAACGCTCAATTGAGCCATGTTCTTTAAAAATAGATTGTAATAACAAATCTTTAAATTCTTCGATTGTTATATCTTCTTTCAGAAATTCTTTAATATTAGCTACTCTACTTCTGATTGATTTAATTCCCTTTGATTGAATTTTATCAAGCTTTACATTCAATGCATTGACAACTTCGTCTATATTACTATTAAAAAGTAATGTCCCATGACTAAACATTCTGCCTTTAGTTGAGAATTGTGCATTTCCAGATATTTTTCTACCTTCTGCTAATATATCATTGCGTCCACTTAGCTCCGCATTTACTCCAAGTTCTTTAAGCGCTTCGATTACTGGCTCTGTAAACTTTCTAAAGTTATGAAAACTATCACCATCATCCTTCGTAATAAAACTGAAGTTCAAATTCCCTAAATCATGATATACCGCTCCGCCACCAGATAATCTTCTGACAACTTGTATATTATGATCATTTACATATGCTGCATTTATTTCTTCAGCTGTGTTTTGATTCTTCCCAATAATGATAGATGGTTCATTAATATAAAATAAAAAGTATGTATTTTCTGGATTTAAATGCTTTAAAGCATATTCTTCCATTGCTAAATTTAACGTTGGATCTGTAATTCCTCTATTATCTAAAAAAAGCATGTGAGTCCTCCTATATTAAATTGATTTCCATTCAAATCCTGTATAAGCAGTCTGAATAGGACCATTATAATACTTTTTTGCTTCATCTATTAAATGATTTGTATTTCCACTGTGAGGTAAATGTGATAAAAGTAATTGCTTTACATTTGAATGTTGTGCAATCGTCGCCACTTCTTTACTATTCATATGTCCTGCATTTGTGCCGTCTTGATTTTCATACATATTGCAGTCACATATAAGTAAATCTGCATCTTTAGAAAAAGGAATAAATTCTTCCATATAACTCGAATCTGCAGTGTAAACAACTGTACTATCTGCTGTTTCAATTCGCATCGCAAAACAATCTACAGGATGCTTTGTTTTCAAAAAACGAATTGTAAATGGACCTAAGTTTAGTTCTTCATTAGGGTTATACTCATATCCTATCGTAGCTTGCTTATTCGTTAAAGTTTTAAATTTTTCTTGATCAAGTCCATGTCCGTAAATCGGTAATGCATAACCATCATTTGCGGCATTGATAATTTTATAGTATTGTAGTACGCCAATATCAGCTATATGATCATGATGATAATGCGAAATAACTACACAATTTATGCTTTTTAAGTCTATGTAATTTTGCAAGCTTGCTAATGCGCCAGAGCCACAATCTACTATTAGTGAGAAATTTTTTTCCTGAAATAAGTAGCAAGATGTCGCTTCTCCTTTTTCTGGATAACCGCCCCAATAACCAATCACAGTTACTTTCATGAATTGTTTCACTCCTTCGATTTTATTATACCTTGGATATATTACTTTATTAGTTTTATTAAAGATTAGGCATTTATATTATTTTTAAAATTGTACTAATACAGATTGACATTTAATACATTGTAGTAATACAATGCTAATAAGATAACTCAAAGGAGTGGGTAGCGTGCTTGTTAAAATGTCCGAATTTTTAAAACTTTTACCTAAGAAAAAATGTTTACAATGTAATTCGACGATTGAAGAGCAACATGATTGCTACAGTAATACTTGTTCTAACTGTTTAAAAAATAGCTTCTAAAATAGAAAGAGCAGTCGAAAGTTGATTCAAGTTGCACTACTTAAATCAACTTATAGACTGCTCTGTTTTCATATTAATAACTTGGAACTACTTCTTTTTGACCACTAAATAAATATTGAATTGTATCATTTACTGCTTTCTCACCTTGATCTATACAATCTGGTAAGCCTGAACCATAAAATGAACAACCTATAACAGATACACCAGGCATTTCATTTTGTAAGTAATGCTGCATATGTTTCGTACGCTCTTGATGATTAATAGTGTATTGAGGCATTGCTTCTTTCCATCTTGATACAACGTAAAACTCTGGCTCTTCTGCGATGTCCATTGTTTTCCTTAAATCCTCTAAAACGATTTTAACTAACTCTTCATCAGTTTGATCAACAATATCTTGATGATTTGGTCGTCCTACGTAACAGCGAAGCAATACTTTCCCTTTCGGACAAGCATGTGGCCATTTTTTATGTGTCCAGGTACATGCCGTAATATTATAGTCGCTATTTCTTGAAACAACAAAACCTGTACCATTTATATCGTTTTTAATTGCACTTTCAGGAAAGGCAAGTGCCACATTAGCTACAGAAGTTGAAGGAACTTTTCGGAATGGCTCAAAAACAGTATCTTCATTAAATAAATCTGGAATAACACGATGCGGAAGGGCAACAATAATTGAATCTGCTTCGATTTTTGATTGATTGCTTAATGTAATTTCATATACATTATTCTTTTTATCAATCTTAATGGCTTGTACACCCTTTAAAATCTCATTTTGATCAAGTTCTTGTTCGATTCTTTCTACTATCGTTTCTAAACCCGTACTTACAGTCTGGAAAATTCCTTTTCTAGGACCTTTTGATTTTTTAACCGGCATTTCTTTTTTCATACCACGAACAATGCTTTGATACTTTTGCTCAAGATGAAAAAACTGAGGGAAAGTTGCCATTAAACTCATCTTATCAATATCACCTGAGTAAATACCTGATAAAAGTGGTTCAATTAAGTTTTCAACTACTTCATTTCCCAACCTTCTTCTAAAAAAAGCACCTAAAGACATATCGCCTTCAACTTGAGTTTTCGGAAGTACAAAATCAAGCCCTGCTCGTACTTTTCCTGCTGGTGAAAAAAGTCCAGAGAATAGGAATGGTTTTATTTGGGTTGGAATTCCCATATTTGAACCTTCTGGCATTCCATACAGTTGATTATTTACCAATACATAAGCTTTCCCTGCTGTATTATGAACAATCTGATTTTGGATACCAAGATTTTCTGCAAGGCGATATGCGCTTTTTTTTCTAGCTAAAAACGAATCAGGTCCTCGTTCAATGACAAAACCATTTTTTCTAACTGTTTGTATTTTCCCACCAAGCTTCGTTGATGCTTCTATTAACTGAATATCAACTGGTAGGTTTTGTTTTTTTTGCTCTTGTTTCAAATAGTAGGCAGCTGTCAGACCAGTAATTCCTCCGCCTAAAATGACAACCTTCTTTTTCATCTGTAGTCCTCCTATTTAGAAAACACTATTTATTGTTCATTCCACTTTCTTAAAACAACCGTACTTAACCCGCTAATAAATAATGGATCTGTATTTGGCATTGGTGGACGAACATATCTTTTTTGTATTTTCTCTGTTACGTACTTACATTCTATATCGTTGTCATAAAGTACTTCTAAGTGCTCACTTACAAATCCTAGAGGTAAATACACATACGTATCAAAATCATATTTTTCATCTAATTCATGTGTTAAGTCCTGTACATCAGGTCCAAGCCATGGTTCAGGTGTATTACCGGCACTTTGCCAGCCAAGATAATAATGCCTAATGTCTGCCTGTGCTACAACTAACTCAGCTGTTTGCTTTAATTGTTCTGGATACGGATCGCCGTAAGTAAGAATTTTTTCTGGTAAACTATGTGCTGAGAAAATAAAAGCAGTTTTTTCTCGTTCATTATCATTCATAGGTTCCAGAATTCCTTCAACTTCTCTAACCCAATATTGAATAAATCTCTCTTCTCTATACCAATCATCTACATGTGTAATGATTGGGCCATCGATCTTTTCTGAATGATTTGTAGCACGTTCATTATAAGATTTCACACTGAAAGTAGAATAATGAGGAGCAAGTACAATACTAATTGCTTTTGTAATCCCATCATTTTTCATTTGGTCAACTGCATCTTCAATGAATGGTTCAATGTGCTTTAAACCAAGATACATTTTAAATTCTACTTTATCCTGTATTTCATTTAGATCGCTTTCTAAAGCTTTCCCTTGTTCTAACGTTATTTTTGCTAATGGAGAAATTCCACCGATTGCTCTATAACGATCAGTTAGGTCCTCTAACATTTCAGGGGTAGGCTTTCTACCTCTACGAATATCTGTATAATATCGTTCAATATCTGATTCTTTATATGGCGTGCCGTATGCCATAACTAATAAACCAATTTTCTCTTTCATGTCATCACCATAGTCCTTTATTTTAAACTTGTACCCTCGAAGAATACTCATGTACAAAGCTAGTTAAACGTTTAAGAGTATCTGGATTTACTTCTGGGAATACCCCATGACCCAAGTTAAAGATATGACCTGGATTTGCCATGCCCTCATCAAGTATTTCCTTCGCACGAGCTTCGATTACTTCCCATGGAGCTAATAAGAATGATGGATCTAGATTTCCTTGAAGCGTTTTTGTAATTCCAAGTGAACGTGCTTCTGTGATAGAAGTTCTCCAATCTAAACCAATGACATTTATAGGAAGATCATTCCATTCATGGATTAAATGACTTGCTCCAACACCATACATAATTGTCGGGATATTGAAAGTTTTTAGTGCTGTAAAGATTTTCTCCATACAAGGTTTAATATAAACACGATAGTCTGCTGCATTTAATGCGCCAACCCATGAATCAAATAATTGAATTGCACTAGCACCAGCATCAACTTGAGCTTTTACATATTTAATTGTCATTTCTGCTAAATGATCCATTAAAGCAAACCATGCTTCAGACTCTGCATACATAAATGATTTTGTTTTATTATAGTTTCTAGAAGGTCTTCCTTCGATCATATAGCTTGCAACCGTAAATGGTGCGCCTGCAAATCCAATTAACGGTACTGAAAGCATTTCTGTTGTAAGTAATTTAATCGTGTCAAAGATGTAAGGTAATTGCTCTTCTGGATGAATATCAGTTAACTTTTTCACATCTGCTAAAGAACGGATTGGATTGCTAATAACCGGACCGACACCTGATTGAATCTCCACATCTACGCCAATCGCAGGTAGTGGCGACATAATATCCTTGTATAAAATTGCAGCATCTACATTATATTGATTTACTGGAAGCGCTGTTACATAAGCGCATAATTCTGGTTGATGAGTAATTTCAAATAATGAGTATTTTTCTTTAATTTTTCGATATTCTGGCTGAGAACGTCCTGCTTGTCTCATATACCAAACTGGCGTATGCGTTACTGATTCTCCTCTTGCCGCTCTTAGAAATGTATCGTTAAAATCTTTTTTCATCCTCAAAAGTCTCCCTTTCACTTTTCCAAACTCTACTATTAAATATACTGATTGGACCTTGAATTGTATAGATAACTTGATTAATGACACATAATGTTCACTTAATTTACATTTTTTATCAATTGCTAGGTCGATTGAACTATTTGTCTTTTCCCATAAAAATTATATCAAAATATAACTAAAATATCGAATAATAAACTATATAATTTTTATTATTTAATAATTATTATAATTAACTATCCATCAGTTGAAGAGTGTTGTTTGGCAATTGACCATAAATCCACAAATAAAAAGCTCTCCTTCAAATCTTTAGATAAGAAGGAGAGCCTTAAAATGTCTATTCTTTATTTCTTATGTTTGGATTGACAAGTTTAGACCTCTCACCCTCTTCTTTTGTTTGAGGATTATAAGGAACGACATAATATGAAGAAACATTAAATACATTTACAAAAGTATCACGATATTCGCCAACACCTGTAACTGTATCAATTAATTTTTCTTTTCCATCCTTTACTCGATAAATATGATATTGCTGTCTTTCATCAGTTGGTACTTTCCAAGTTAATTTCACCGAGAATAATCCAAATGGAGAGAAAGATACTTTCGATTTTAGTTTACTAATCGGCTCTAGTTCAATTGGAGAATCTAAGTCTGCGATATTCTTAGGTTTTTCAAATTCAGTAGTCGGTTCTCTTCCAGCTTCTCTTAAAATCTTCTTAAATAAAATAGTTGGATAAGTACTACCATTTCGTAAAAAATGCTTCGCATCTGTCTTATCATAACCCATCCATATTGTACCAATTACATCTGGTGTATATCCTACGAACCAAGCATCTTTATTACCGTTTGTTTGACCTGGAATATTTGTAGACCCTGTCTTTCCAGCTAAATCTCCTTCGAATACACCTTTATCAGCTGTACCTTCTTTAACAACACCACTTAGCATCTTAGTCATATACCAAGAAGACTGAGATGAAAATACTTTATATTCTTTAATTTTCGCATTCGCTATTAATTCATTGTTATGATCATAGATAGCACTTATTACGAATGGTTCTAATGCATCTCCTTGGTGACCAAAGGTACTATATGCTTTCACGAGTTCTAATGGTGTTAACCCATTTTTAAGCCCACCTAATGCCATACTTAGTCCTCTATCTGGAATACTTATATTCATTTTCTCTAAGTAATTTTTAGCAACCTCTATACCAATATCGTTTAGTAGCCAAACTGCTGGCACATTTGCTGATTCAAGTATTGCTTTATACATTGTCATATTCTTTGAATACTCATTATTATAGTTTTTGGGCTTATAATCACCTAATGCACTCTGTTCATTAGGTATTAATGAATATGGATTATAATTACCTGTCTCCAGTGCTGGCGAATAAACTAGTAATGGCTTAATTGTTGATCCTGGTTGTCTTTTTACATTAATTCGATTTAATCCTTGGAAGTAATAATTTCTTCCTCCAATGGCTGCTTCAACTCCACCTGTTTTTGAATTAATTAAAACAAATGCACCTTCCGCATTTTCATCAGTACCAGGAAAGTAGTTTCCATTTTTAAAATACTTATATGCTGTTAACTGTGTTTTTTTATGAATTGGTACAACTACTTTATAACCACCATTTAACAACTCATCATATGAGATATCGTATTTTTCCTTAGCCTCTTTAATAACCATGTCAATATAAGTTGCATAGCCGTTTTCAAACTTCTGCTCAGTAATATTCAACTCTGTAGGCTTGGCTTTTGTTTTACGATATTCTGCTTCAGTAATGTAATGATTATCTAGCATTTTATACAAGACTAAATTTCTACGTTCTAAACCTCTTTCTGGCTGAGAAACTGGATCATAATGTGAAGGAGCTTTTAATAATGCAGCCAAAGAGGCACTTTCTTCTAATGAGAGATTTTCTATATCCTTCCCAAAATAATACTTTGATGCACCACCAATACCATATACTCCATGTCCAAAATACACCTGGTTCAAATACATTTCTAAAATTTGATCCTTTGTATATTTTCTTTCGAGGTTAATGGCGATAATAACCTCTTTCGTCTTTCTCATAAATGTTTTATCATTTGTTAAAAACACGTTTTTAGCAAGTTGTTGTGTAAGTGTACTTGCTCCTTGAACTTTACTAAATGCCTTTAAGTCATGTATGATTGCCCGAAATATTGATTGGACGTCGATCCCGTGATGCTTGTAAAAACGTTCATCTTCTATTGATACAATCGCCTGTTGTGTATATTCTGGAATATCATCTATCGAAACAATTTGATGGTTTTCATTATATAATTTCGAAACAAAGTTCCCTTCAAGATCAACCATTTCAGAAGAAGAGTGGATGACAAGCTTCTCTTCATCTATTACATAGTTTCCTAAAAAAACGATGAGTAAAAATCCAATAAAACTGATTAATAGGACACTTAACAGTCCTATTGCTAAATATCCCCATTTTTTCAAATCATTCACCTACATTTCTCATACCATTTCCATCATAGTATATCCATTTTTTCCCATTGATTAGTCACTAATTTCTTTTTTTCGCTACTTATTTCCTTGGAAATACATTTTTCGTCAATATATTCGTTAGCATTTTTTTAGAGGATTACCGATATATTTCTTGAATAGGTAAAGATAGATACATAGTAGGAGGAATGAAAGAATGTCTGATTTATTTACATTATTAGAATCATATTTTCCAGAAATGGTTTCCACACGGAGATACCTACATGAGCATCCTGAGCTTTCATTTAAGGAATACGAAACTGCCAAATTCATTCAAAACTTTTATAAGCAATTAGGTATTACATATCAATCTAATGTTGGTGGAAATGGCGTTGTTGCTACAATTCATGGTCGAAATCCTGGTAAAACAATTGCACTAAGAGCTGACTTTGATGCATTACCAATACAAGATGAAAAAAATGTACCATATGCATCTAAAGTTCCAGGGGTTATGCACGCATGTGGTCATGACGGTCATACTGCAACATTATTATATTTAGCAAAGGCCTTGAATGAACTAAAAGAACATTGGAATGGGAAAATTGTGTTGATCCATCAACATGCAGAAGAATATGCACCAGGAGGAGCAGTCTCAATGATTGCCGATGGTTGTCTAAATGGAGTAGATGAAATATATGGAACTCACTTATGGGCAATTGAAGATTTAGGTACGATTGGATACCGTAGTGGGCCAATAATGGCGGCGGCAGATCGTTTTTCAATTACGATCCAAGGTCAAGGTGGTCATGGTGCTGAACCTCACCGTACAAAAGATAGTATTGTTATTGCGAGTCAATTAGTTATGGCGCTTCAGCAAATCGTAAGTCGTGAAACAAATCCAATCGATACAGCTGTACTATCAATTGGAAGCTTCGAAGCTAAAAATGCATTTAATGTAATTGCAGATCGAGCAACTTTAATTGGAACAGTGAGAACGTTTAAGAAAGAAACGCAAGTAAAAGTTAAAGAGCAAATGGATCGAATCATTAAAGGAATCTGTTTTGCAAATGACGTAACTTATGAATTTAAATACGATGATGGCTATCCTCCTGTCGTAAACCATGAAAAAGAAACAGAATTATTAGTTCAAGTTGCTGCTTCTATCGATGAAGTTACACATGTTAAAGAAATGGATCCAAAAATGGGCGGAGAAGATTTTGCATATTATCTTCAAAAAGTTCCTGGAACATTCTTTTTCACTGGAGCAAAATCTCCAAACACATTGGAAACTTACCCGCATCATCACCCAAAATTCGATTTTGACGAAAAAGCAATGTTAATTGCTGCAAAAACGCTTGGATCAGTATCTTTAAAGTCATTAATGAGTTCACATAAATTAGTTGAACAGAAATAAGAAAAAGGTGAACTTTAATTTAAAAGTTCTCCTTTCAGACTGCCCGCCAAACGCTCGCTTTCTTGCGGTGCTCATTACCGTCATAGGTAACTCCGCTCCTCATCCGACTTTGCGCCTCGAAAGACAAGCGTTTTCAATCAGTCTGAATCTCTTAGTTTTTATACTTTGTTTACAAAATAAAAGGAGAACTTTAATTCAAAAGTTCTCCTTTTTTCTTTAAATGTCTAAGTCTATATGCGTTTTTTGCTGTTTCTCCTAATTGTTCAAGAAGTTGGTAATTTACATACGCTCCTACAGGTGCACCTATAACAGGTACTAATTGTAGTAACTTCGCTAAATCTATGTGATCTCTATATTCCTGTTGTAAATGTTCCCAATTTATTTGTGGATTTTGATCTAGTTGATCTTCCCAATTTTCAATCACATGTAAAGTCTTTTTTCGATGTTGGTCACTTGAAAATGCTAATTGAAATATATACAACATAAATTGACGTTCAACTTCATCTTTTGGTGCATATCCATAAATTTTTGCAGCTTCAACTAAAAAGCGAATTTTAATCCCCATTAATAATGGAAAATCAGCAAGTCCTAATAAGATACCTCCTGCACCAGTTCCTGCACCTTCTACTGCAGAGATTTTCTTATATTCATTCAATTTTTTATCTAAAATTTCATCACGTTCCCTTAGTGATAAAGCATCATACTCTTCACTGCCACCACTAAAAACAGACGATCCACCGATAAACAATGTCATCATATTTTTAATTGATTGAGTTAGTAAATCTTGAATTTGCTCTGGAAGTAAGGATTGAATCTTTAATTGTATTTTCTTAGCAGACGTTTTAAATACGTTTGAATCAGTTAAAATTTTTTGCTTCCATCTTGATAACTCGTATTGAATTCGCAGTTCATAAGAATCCATTTGGTTCACCCTTTACAATTTTTGTGATTGGCTCAACCTTTTTGACACATAAAATTTTATAAACCAAACTGAAAACACCATATAAATGAAGATCATCAAAAGAAAATTTAATGCTGCCATTCCCTTAACCAATGCAATTACACTAAAAACTAGACTACATATTACCAGTAGTATATACAAAAGAGTTGAAATGGATTTTTTATTTTCGTCATTTGTATAAGGATATATTCTCCATAACATATGATAATTATATTGTTTTAAAATCGCCATATTTTGAATCCCAATCATATATAAAAATAAAATACCGATTATTAATTTCCCAATAACTGTAGGAACAAGATAGACAACAAAAGCACCGACAAATAATTGTCTAATAAACATGCTTAAGTAATTTCCATTTCTTATAAAAGTTCTTACTAATAAATAATCAGCTGCATTCTTTGTTTTTATTTTCTTTATAATTGGATCAGCCCATCTACGACGTCTTACTTGTTGTTGAATAGAAGGCACGTCTGTAAACAAATTCGCAAAACGATAAAAACTCGCTAAACGAGAAGTATCAAGTTTAACATTTCTTTCCCACTGTACCCTCTTATTCTGACTAATTGTTTGAATTAATATTGCATAAACTGCTAAACAAATAATCGGAATGAATAATAGGAAAATGTTCCATTTGCTTAATAAAGCATAGATAAAGAAAAATGAACCGATAGCTCTTACGCAATAATCAAGGCCTCGATTTAAAATTCCTTTATTAGAAGTATGTAGAAATGACACAAATAAATGGTATGCCTTCAATAAGAAAATAATGATAATGAAAACAATAAAACTTGTTGTTTCCCCTAACATAAACTTCTTATAAATTGGATAAATAACACCCAAAAACATTAAAAGCAAATAAGCTTGAACTAAAAAAGTTATGAAATATGATTTAATAAAATATCCTTTCATTCTTTTTTCTAAAGGCAACAAATAGTATAAGTCTGGTCCTTTAAAATATGTAGTGATTTGCCCAGAAGATACTAGTATAGCAAAAACAATCGAAATAAATAAAACAGCTGGAAAATCTAATGAGATTGTTTTCAATAGTTGTTGATAGTAATATGCTCCCCCACCGAATCCAAAAACAAGAACAAATTTAATATGATCATTAAAGATATAACGTCCATACTTACTAATTTCTTTTAGATAGCTTTTATATCTACTGGACCATAATTGCTTGACCGTTCTCATATTGTTTTTTCCTTAGTAGCAAAGATATAAATTTCATCCAATGACGCATTAGGCATGTTATATTGTTCCTGAAGCTCATTTAAAGTACCTTTAGCAATGATCACGCCTAATGCG
>Ga0209676_1001220_pt1 | contig 27264 bp, 9 predicted proteins | sample AraplaCvi_mLB_r2_FD_184282 | JGI IMG/M metagenome (GOLD analysis project Ga0209676, IMG submission 184282) | Arabidopsis root microbial communities from North Carolina, USA - plate scrape MF_Cvi_mLB_r2 (SPAdes) (version 2) | ecosystem: Host-associated > Plants > Roots > Endosphere | place: USA... | reverse complement strand
TGATTGAAAATGATCCAATATATATCCAAAAATGATGGGTAGCAATACAGCACTTAGAAAGCCGCCCGTATTCGCAATCCCTGAAACAATTCCTGATTCTTCAAGTTTAAAAGATTGACGTACAGCTGCAAAGGTTAATGCACTTGCTCCATATCCAAAACCAATGATAAAGAAAATAATAAGTAGAGAGAAAAAGGAAGGATGCCCATTGCATAAAAGGAAAGATAACCACCCTAATAAAACAATGATATGAACGACAATATACGGTTTTTTAATTGTCTCTAACCGACTTGAAATCCAACTAGCTAGAGGTGCTCCAATATGTGCCCCGATAAGACCGATCATAATTAGTTGGCTTGCATCTGAACGAGTCATTTCATACATATTCATCCCATATGGTACTGCCCAAGAACTGATAAACCCTACATAACCGCCGACTACCCCAAAATGGCAACAGAATAGAGCCCATGCTTGCGGATTTGAAAATATTCTTCGTAGTAAAACGGATGTTTTTTCACGTTGCACTTCTGCTGTATCTACTTCTTGCTCATCCCCAAAAACTTGTTTTGTTTTTTTCACAAGTACAAAATAAAGGAGGAGGCCACACAAACATAATAGTAGTCCTACTGAGAAAAATGTTACCCTCCAACCAAATAAAAGTATCCACGTGGAGTATGGTACTGTCGCCAATAAGAAACCAAGACTTCCTGTCATGCCCGCCAGGCCAATTAATCGAACAAATTCCTTTGGTTGAAACCATTGGGCCAAAATTAGTACCATGTTAACCCATATGGTCGCATCCCCTACCCCAGTTAGTATTCTGGCAAAAAACAGGACGAATTCATGTGTACCCATACTGTAAATAATTGTCCCTAAACCTGTAAGAGTAGCACCAATAATTAGAAAAAAATTCGGCCCAAATCGATCAGCTAAAATCCCCATCGGAATTTGCAAACTCGTGTAGACAAAAAATTGTATACTCGTCAATAACCCAATCGTTGATGCTGTTACATTAAAATCTCGCATCAATTGGTCTGTAATCAGTCCTGGGGCGGTTCGTTGACTCGCCATTAACAAATAAGAAAATAATACAGAAACAAATACAACCCATCTATATCTGCTATTTTGTTTGTCCAATGGCTTCTACCCCTATTAGCTTTTACTATATATATATGAATTATAGGTAACGTTAAAAACCTGTTTTCCATAGTAGTTTTATGATTTGAATTTGGTTGAAATGCTTGCTCGATGTTCAATATAAAGGTTAAATTCTTTTTGAATTTATACACGTCTCCCAACACTTCTGTATAAAATAGCTAGCTATCCTAAAAAGTTCAGATAGCTAGCAATTCGTCGTACGTAGCGAAATGATGTACATTTTTATATTTGCTATCTACAATTATTCACTTTAATTTTCCGTTTCATTGTGTAGAATTTGTGTAGAAACTTTTCGTTTTCTAACGTATTCTTAGAAAAAGGAAGTACCTCAAATCCTTGATTTGTCGGCGTTCCCAGCAAACCCGTACTATTTCAAATTTTTCAATAACTTGCTCCTTTAAAAGCTCGTCCTTCATCTTGATTGTACTTGCGATTTCTGCTAGCTAATCCTTCACCTTAATCTACTGTTAATAAAAAATCCATTGTCATCACAACTGGCTCATGGGTCTGTAGGATGTTTAAGACCTAATTCATCTTCAATGACAATTGTTTCTTCCAACGGCAATAACACCCCGCTTTAAACACGACTCAACTTACCTATAGCCGTCACTATAAGTAAAATCATGTAAAATGCGTGGTGTTCCCGTCTAATACTATTTAATTGCTAAATTATTGATATTAACAATATGAAAGATGTATGCATCGAAAATTTGATTTTTAAACATCTTTACTATCACTAAAGAAATTTAAAACATTTGTTTTTAGGTCTGTGACATCATCTCGTCTGTTAATTAATTTCATCGAGGAAATAAAAAGTAAATTAAGATAATTCGTCGAATATATACTCTAATAACAACAGACATTCCACAAATACCGATTATTATGTTATATGCGAATAATAACCTAGGGCTTTAGTATATTCGCTTATCTCATTCTCATTATAAAATTTTATTGTCTTTAATGAATCAAACACTGCTAGCGATAACATATAATTTTCTTTAAACATCATCGATTTTATGGTAATTGTTTGAAAAACATTGTTATATCCAGGATAATTTACGACTTCAATGGCTTCATAATTAGTATTTTGTTCAATTGAAATGTTATTAAAACTTTCATTTAAACCTTGACCCGTTGCCTTTGTAAGAGATTCCTTAATAGTCCAATGAAAATAGAAATTTTTTAATTTCTCATTCGGACCCATACCATTATGTTTTTTTAGTTCTTCAGGAGTTAAGATGCTTTGAATTACTTCTTCGTAGGGAAAATCATAATCAATCCATTCAATATCCACTCCTATTTCGAAATTTTTATAAATACCAATAACTACTATATTCTTTGAGTATGATATTGAAAAGTTAATTTCTCTACAGTTAATTAATGTTGGCTTACCATGATTCTTATCACAATCATTACATTTCCTAGAAATAAGTAAGTTTTCTAAAGAAATTCCTGTATAGAGAGATAGTAATATTCTCAGCATAGAAGCGGATTTTAGGAATCGATTTTTATCCTTAATGAATTTATAATTCGAATATCTTGTTTTTTCTTCCTTGCTTAATATATTAACTAAATCTGGTGTTACTTCATTTGATTCGAAACACCAAATATGACATTCACCTGACTTAATTTCCAAATTTCACATCCCTTTCATCTTATATTGTAAATTTAAGAAGAATCCTGATGCTAACCAGGATTCTTCTTTAAAATTTGTTGTTTAATTTAAAAGTTTGGCAAAGCTAATTATTGTAGGATTACTTATAACATCTTTGATAGTAATATCAGTATTAAAATGTTTGTTAATTTTAAAGGTAAGCTGAATAGCTAATAAAGAATTTCCGCCTAGATCATAAAAATTTTCTTCTATGCCCGGGTTATCCATATCTAAGACCTCTCCCCAAATTTGTTGTAGTATCATTTCATTCTCTGTTGAAGGAGGAGTAGAAGATGGCTGCATATTTGACTTAATATCCCTTAAAGACGGTAAAGATAATTTATCTATTTTTCCATTAGGAGTTACAGGTATCTTCTCTAATTCCTCAACAAACGCTGGAATCATATACCAAGGTAAATACTCCGCCAAAAATTGCTTTATATCTATATAATCATTTTTACTTAATGGTTTGTACGCTTGTATATACCCTACAATTACTTTATTGTCCATTGCTTCCGAATGAACTAATACTACTGCCTTATTTATTAGAGGATGTTTTTTTAGAGCTAACTCTATTTCACCTATCTCAATTCTGAAACCTCTAACTTTAATTTGGCTATCTGCTCTGCCTAATAATTCTACATTTCCATCTTCTAAAAACCTTGCCATGTCTCCTGTTTTATACATATATGATACATTATTATTATCATATGGATTTATAAGGAAGTTCCTTTTATTCATTTCTTCATTATTAACATACCCTTTTGAAACCCCTGCGCCACCTATATATAATTCACCAGGAACATTGATTGGTAACAACTCTTGATTTTCGTCTAAAATTAATAATTGTTGATTCATAAAAGGTTTTCCTATCGGAACAAGTTTCTCTTCATCACCAAATAACTCATTTCTTTCATAGAATGAACTATCAATAGTAGCTTCAGTTAAACCGAATGAATTTATCAATCTTGTATTTGGACCCATAAACTTTAGAAAATAATTATATTCACTTGTATACCAACTATCTGATCCGCAAATTACCAATTTCATAAAATCTAAAGATTTATTTTCATTATCTAAATAACTAATTAATGTTCGTAGAACAACTGGAACAAATTCAGCAATGTCTACCTTTTCTTCACTCATTAAATTATAAAGTTTTTTAGAATCCAATAATTGAATCGATTCACATAAAACTAACTTTTTACCTGAGCAAAGAGCTCTAACCCAATCTCCGGTGAAAACATCAAATGATAAATTAGCCATTTGTAAATGTGCGTTTGTTTCAGTTAATTTGTAAGCAGCTTCCCACGATTTATACATATTTACCAAATTTCCATGCGTGATCATAACACCTTTTGGTTTACCAGTAGAGCCAGAAGTATAGTTTACATAACATACATCACTAGATTCTATAAATGGTAAAGGCATAACTTTATTAGATGTATTTTCTTGAGTTAATTCATCTACAGTAAGTATGTTGCACTGATAAATTTTCAGTTTATTAATAACTTCATCATTAGATATTATTAATTCAATATTTGAATCATTTATCATATGCGCAATTCGTTGTTGCGGGTAAGTTGGATCTATGGGAACATAAGCTGCTCCAGCCTTTAATATTCCTAAGAGACCAACAATTAAATCGATAGATTTATTCATTGATAGTCCAATGAGGTCATTTTTTTTAACACCTTTGCTCATTAAAGAATATGCTAGTAGGTTTGCTTTTCCCTCTAACTCTTGGTAATTAATACTTTGGCATCCTGCTCTTACAGCAATGTTATATGCGTTTTGTTTAGCTGCTTCTTCAAATATCGAAATAATATCGCACCCATTTTCCGGTAATTTTATTTCGTGATTGAATTCATTAATTATCTTATATTTTTCCTCTTCACTAAGTATGTTTATATCACTAAGGAAGGAATTAGCAACATTAGATAGCTCTAATGCAGCGTTTTTAAAATGCTCTAAAATACTACGAACAGAAAATTCCGAATAAACGCTCTCCAAGTAACTGATTTCAAATTCTATTTGTTTACCGGGCTTAACAGTTATGCTCATAGGGTAATTAGTGTGTTCGAGAGAATATCTATTCTTCATCAATAATTCATTTTTCTGTTCTTTATCTTCGTTTATTGAAGGATAGTTCTCAAAAACAAATATCTGATTAAATAGAGGAGAACTATTTTCCATGTCACTCCATTCTTTTATATCAGTAAGTGAAGAATGTTCATATTCTCTTAATTCCCACTGTTTGTTCTGTATAGATTTGAGCCATAATCCTATTTCAGCTTCTTTCCCAACTTTTATTCTTATAGGAAGGGTGTTAATAAATAGACCAATTATATTTTCACTATTAATAATTTCAGTAGATCTACCAGATCCAGTAACTCCAAAAATAATATCATCGTGCTTGCTGTATTTACTTAATACTAGTGCCCAAGAACCTAAACATAAAGTGTTTAAAGACACTTTTCTTAACTTTGCTGAGTTGTATAACTTTTGAGTTTCTTCTGTTGAAAGTATCAATGATATTGAGTTATTTGTATGAACATTCCCTTCATTATTTGTTTTTTCTATATTCAACAGAGTTGGCTCCATGATTCCTTCTAACTCTCTAGACCAAAAATCTTTACTTTTATTCTGATTTTCTTTCTCATTTCTCCATGATAGGTAATTACCGTACGATGGTTTTTTGGACTTGTCATAATTCTGTTTCCTTTTAAGATTCTTATATATACTCATCAATTCATTTATTATTAGAGTATATGTCCATCCGTCCATTATGGCGTGGTGATATCCCCAAATCATTTTAGTTAGATATTCATTATAATTAACCAACTTAATTTTCATTAGTGGTGCTTGTAGAAGATCTATGCTCTCTTCCCTATCAACCGCTATTAAATTATTGTAAAATTCATCATTTTCTTGTATTGAATAGTTAGTTCTATCATAAACTTCAATATCAAAAGGAGTATTTTTATTTACTAACAGCAATGGTCTTTTGATATTTTCAAAAATGAAATGACTTCTTAATATATCATTTTTATTTATAACAATGTTCCAAGCTTCATTAAATAAAGATATATCAAGTTCCCCATGTAATTCACTACATGATTGAACATAATACATAGATTTTTTTTCATCATAAAGAGTATGGTACAGCATACCTTCTTGCATAGGACTTGGATTCCAAATATCCTCAATGTTTCCTTGATAAATTTTTTCAATAGATTCTAACTCAGATTGATTTAAAGTGGCTAATGGGAAATCAGATGGTGTATTTTCTGAAACTAACTTATTTTTACAATGACTAATTAGCTTTTCAAGTATATCAATATAATGCGAAGCAATCTTATCAACAGTTTCAAAGCTATGCTTGTTTTTACTGTAAGTCCAATTCATTACTAACTGATCATCTTGAACACTACAGTTTATTTCTATTAAATGTTCACGGAGACCTAGATTGGTTCTATCAGAATTAACATGGTATTTAGAAGGAGTAATAGAATTTTCATTTGTCCCATTTGAAAATCTCCCCATGTAATTAAAACTAATTTCAGCTTTCTGTTTACTATTTAATGCATTTTGAACTTTTTCATCTTCTAACAGATATCGAGCTAAGCCATAACTAAAACCTTTTTGTGGAACTCTTCTGAGTTGTTCTTTTACACTTTTAATAGCAGCTCCCAAGTCGTTATCAAAGGAGCCTCTTGTTGAAATTTCTAATGGAAAAATACTTGTAAACCAACCTATTGTCCGTGATATGTCAGTAAATGTTGACTGATTTTCCCTACCATGGCCTTCTAGATTTATTAATACGTTACTATTTTTAGTCCAATTTCTCAGAACACTAGTCAGAGCTGTTATTAAAATATCGTTAATTTGTGTGTTATACTTTTTATGAACTTCACTCAACAATATTTTTGTGGATTTAGTACTCATGACTTTCGATATCATGTCCACTGATTCTCTCGTATTATTTTTATTATAGTCAGTTGGTAAAGAGCCAGATTTTCCAGTTAATCCTTCTAGCCAATAGTTTGCTTCCTTTTTTATCTGTGCTGACTGAGCATATTCTTTTAAGTACTCTGCCCATTTTTTAAATGTGGAAGTTTTTAATAAATTTGGCGCTATTCCTTCTTTTAAATTGTCATATTCACTGATTAAATCTTCTGTAAATACTCTCCAAGATATCCCGTCCATTATTAAATGATGTGCAGTTACAAAAAGTAAATCTCTTTCTTTAGTGTTTCTTTTGAAATAAATACATTTAATAAGAGGTCCATTATATATATCAATATCTTCTTGTAATTCTAAAGTCTTTTTAGCAAAAATAGTTTCCTGTTTATCTTTATTTACATTGCTTATATCTAGAGATTGCAATGTAAACTTTTCTTTGGTTTCTTTATAATATTGTTTATATCCCTCATCCGCTTTTTTAAATCTAATTCTAAATGCATCATGATTATTTATCACTCTTTGTAATGCAATTTCTAGATGTTTTTTATCTACATTTACCTCATATAGTTGAGACATATTAAAATGATTTTTATTAGGTAAATCTTGATTGAAAAACCATTTTTGAATAGGTGTTAGATTTATATCACCCTCGGCTAAATCATTCTGTACTATTTTCTCCCCTATATAGTGTTGAGATATGTTCGCTAACTTTCTAATGGTTCTACTTTCCAAGAGGTGTTTAGGAGAAAGTTTATATCCTCCTTTATTTATTTTTGAAATAATTTGAATAGCGAGAATGGAGTCTCCTCCAAGTTCAAAGAAATCATTATCTAACCCTACGGCCTCTTTATTAATCCCTAAATATTCACTCCAAATTTCGGCAAACCATAATTGTTTATTGGTATAATTATCAAGATTAAAATTTTCTATTTTTGATTCTATAGATGGCTCAGGTAATGCGTCTATATCAATTTTCCCATTAATTTTTAAAGGAAATTTATTAATATTAATAATATAAGAAGGAATCATATAATTCGGAACGGATTCAACTAAATATTCTCTAATAGTTTGCGATGGAATATCACTAACAACGTAAGCGATTAGCTGCTTGCCTGAGTTAATAGTCTGTTTAATAGTAACGGCAACTTCTTTAATATCTTTATGTCTTGATAATACATGCTCTATTTCCCCTAACTCTACTCTAAAACCACGGATTTTTACTTGGTTGTCTATTCTTCCTAAAAACTCTATACTTCCATCTTCCACTCTTTGAACTCTATCTCCCGTTTTATAAAGAATTGGATCAGCAAAATTTTCAAATGGATTTTTGATGAATTTTTCTTGGTTTAATTCTTCTCTTTTTAAATAGCCAATCGAAACTCCATCTCCACCTAAATAAAGTTCTCCTGGCACTCCATCTGGTAACAAATTCAAATCTTTATCCAAAATGTATAAAGTGGTATTAGAAATTGCTTTACCGATAGGAAGAGGAGAATTCCAATCTTCATTTTTACTTACTTCGTAAAATGTTGAGAATGTTGTATTTTCAGTCGGTCCATAAACATTCATTAAAATTGTATCGGGAGCCATGACTTTAAATTTTTTTGCAACTGCTAAGGCGATAGCATCTCCACCCGTTAAAAGCTTTTTTAAGCCTTTCATATTATTTATATGATCATCATTAAGTTGTTGAAATAGACCTGCAGTTAGAAAAATTGTTGTTATTTTATGATTTTTAATAAATATAGACAAATCATCTAAAGTTGGTAATTCTGGTGGGAAAATCACTAGCTTACATCCATTCAACAAACTTCCAAATATCTCAAACGTAGATGCATCAAATGATAATGTAGAAAATAATAGAAATGCTTCATCTTTAGAAAAATCATGATAATTAGTATTTTTTACAAGTCGTGTAATGGATTTGTGCGTTATTTCTACTCCTTTAGGGGTGCCAGTTGAACCAGATGTATACATTACATAAGCTATATCTTCACTAGATGAACTTATATTAGGACGCTGTAAACTTTGAGAGGCTATTTCTCTAGCGTTAAAATCCATATCAATTGTCAATATTTCATCTGATTTATAAGTTAAGCTATTTGAATCAGATAGGATTAAATTCACATCAGAATCTTCTAACATTGATTTAATTCTTTGTTCTGGATAATCAGGATCAATAGGTACATAACAACATCCTACTTTTAAAATAGCTAATATAGCTTCTATAGAATTACTAGATCTTTTTAGAAGCATTCCAATTTTCTGACCTTTTTTAGCCCCATTTTTTATTAAATAATTAGCTAATTTATTGCTTCGTTCCTCCAATTCACTATAAGTTAAAGTTCTTTCCTGAGAGTGTAGGGCCGTCATAGCACCATACATATTTACTATGTCTAAGAATACATCTTGAACCGATTTCATTCTTGGGAATTCCGTTACATTATGCTGTTTATCTTGAATAGCATTAATTTCACTTTTATCTAAAATGGAGAATGATTTTAATAATTGTGTTGAATCTTTTAAAATCTCCTGAATAAGACTAACGTAGGTATCAATAAGAGTATTTATTTTTCTTTCTTTAAATAAATCAGAGTTATATTCTACCTTTCCTATCAAGTAGCCTTTTTTCTCAGTCATATTTAATGTAATATCATATTTTGCAGTATCTGTATGAATGTCTAAAATATCATATTTTAAGTCTCTCAATTCGCCAATATTAATAGGGTCATTCTGTAAGACAAACATTGATTGAAAAATTGGTGGATAAGCATCATTCCTATCAGGTTTTACACTTTCTACTACTTTCTCAAATGGTACTTCTTGATGTTCTAATGCCTCTAGACTAGTATCTTTAACTAATTTTAAAATATCATCAAAACACATATCTCCATGAATTTTCGATCTTAGAGCAATCGTATTTCCAAAGTAGCCCATTATCTCCTCAAACTCAGTTTTTTCTCGATTAGCTACTGGAATTCCAATTATGATATCTTCTTGATTTGTATATTTATAAAGTATGCTTTTATATGCACCGAGTAAAAACATAAACAGAGTAATATTATAGTTTTGACAATACTCCTTAATATGTCGTAAAATATCCTTTTCTATCACAAATTCAATTTGTTTACCATTGTAAGTTTGTTTTAACTGTCTTGGATAATCCGTTGGTAATTGTAAAATTGGTAGATCTCCACTTAACTCTTTTCTCCAAAATTCAATTTTCCCTCTAAAACTATTCTGTTGCAAAGTCTTACGTTGCCATCTGGAAAAATCAGTATATTTACACTCCAACTGAGTCAATGAAGCATTAATATTAATCATTTTTTTGTTATATATTTCTATAAAATCTCTTAGCAAGATACCTGTCGACCATCCATCTGATATTGCATGATGCATTATAAAAACCAAAACAAAATGATTGTTTATAAATTTAAAAAGTTTTGTTTTAAATAAAGGACCTTCTTGAAGATTAAACGGTACATTTACCTCTTTTTTAATAACATTTAGAAATTCATTAGAATTCATACCTATATTGCTGAAATCAAATTCCTCAATCTCACTTAATTTTTTAACGTTAGGTGTAACTACTTGATGTGGTTTACCATTAATATTCGGTAACGTTGTTCTTAACGAATCATGACGTTTAACTATTTCTGTTATAGAAGACTGTAAAATTTCTTTGTCTATTTTCCCTTCTATATGTAATGCTGTATTTATATTGTATTGAGAGCTATTATCCAGCTCATTCAATAACCATAGTCGTGTTTGACCAAGAGATGCAAGTTCGATCTTATCACTTTGTCCAGACATAACCTTTTTTAGAAGTTGTTTCTTTTCTATTTCAGATAAACTCTTTAATTTTGTCATAATAGCTTCAATCCTCTCTAAGTAGCATTTGTTCTAACAAAAGTTCCATTTCTTCAATAGACAATTCTTCTATATCAAAATTCTTTTCATAATCTTCATTGATATCTAAATCATAATCAAATTGATTTTCTGACCGTTTTAATAAACTTTCAATGATTAAAATCATTTCATTAATGCGAGAATTATTAAAAATATCTTTTATTGTCGGTTTTACATTAAATTCATTGGAAATTCTACTAATTAGTTGAGTAATTAATAAAGAATGACCACCAAGTTCAAAAAAATCATCATTCAAACCAATATCGTTTACTGACAGAATACATACCAATATATTACATAATTTATTTTCATTAACAGTTGTAGGAGGAATATAGTTTTGGTCGCTAGAATCGATTACTTTAGGCTCCGGCAATATACTTTTGTCAACTTTTCCATTTTTATTTAATGGTAATTTGTCTAACTCAATAAAAACTGTCGGTATTAAAGAAGTTGACAAATATTTTCTGCAATAGTCTTTTATTTCTGAAATCGGTGTATCTGAATTTTTCACAAAATACGCCACTAAATAATTTCTGGAATTTTTCTCTTTTTTAATTACTATTGCTTCATCAATTACAGGGTGGCCCAAAATAATATTTGTTATCTCTGCAAGTTCAACTCTAATTCCATTAATCTTTATTTGATCATCAATTCTTCCTAAAATTTCAATTGATCCATCAATGTTATATCTACCTAAATCTCCTGTATAATATAGATAATCGTCTTCATAACTAGTATGAGGATTTAATTTAAAAGTTTCTTTATCAATGTATCCTTTAGTTAGAAAAGGTGTTCTAATTACGATTTCACCAATTTCACCAATACCACACATTAATTGGTTATTCTTTAAAATTAATAACTGGGTGTTATTTATAGGAAATCCAATTGGCTGAACAGCGTGTTTTGTATCAATAGGAACTTTATAAAAACTTTTAGCTAAGGTAGTTTCTGATGGACCATAAAGATTTATTATTTCGCCTGAATAGGAATGGTTATTTCTTAGTGTATAAATTATCTGATTAGTTAATGGTTCACCTGCAAAAAATATTAATCTTAAATCTTTTAAATCATATGTTTTATTTTTTAGTATCCAAGAATTAGCAAGTGAAGGGACAGAATGAATAATAGTAATTTTATTTTCTGTAAGCCATCTCATTAAATACTCCCCGCTCATATCATAAATATCATCCGGGATACATAATTCCGCACCAGATACTAAAGGTAATAAACTGTCTCTTAAAAAAACATCAAAAGAAACATTAGTTAACTGTGCAGCTCGGTCTCCTCTTTTTACATTAAATTCTGTAACTTGCCAGTTCAAAAAGTGTGCCAGACTTTTGTGTTTTCCAATTATCCCCTTTGGCTTACCTGTGGTACCTGAAGTAAAATAAATATAGGCAGCATCCTCAGGATCTATATCGAATAAGTAATCCAGTTTTACCTTATTTCGATTCATATTATTTGCATTTCTTTGTATAATTTCCTCTGCAATAAATTCGTGATAGAAAGTTTTTTCACTTATTTTATAACTGTCATTTGTATAAAATATATTTTCAATACCAATCTGAGATAAAATTCCCTCTCTTTTTTTGATTGGGAGTTTTTTATCAATAGGAACAAATACCATACCTGAACATATAATCGCTAGCATAGAACAAATATATTCTATCGATCTTTCTCCAAATACTCCGATAGCTGTACCTTTTTTTAATTGTGCAGCAGCTATTTCCGATTGTAAAAATGAAATATTTTCGTAAAACGTGCTATACGTCCATTGTTTATCTCCTTGACTTATAGCAATAAAATCACTATTTTGTTTAAATGTATCATATAATAATTCAGGTAAAAGTTTTTGACAAGGTTCCTGTAATCTCACTGTAGGATCAGGCAATACATTTTTAACTTCTTCACTTACTAAACGATATTCATATATCTTCATATTTGGATTTTTTAAAATATCTTTTATTAAATTTTCAAGTTGCTGTAACAAGATTCTAATCATACTGCTTGAATATTTATTAGATTGATATGAAATTCTTAATTTCATTTCATTAAAACCATCTTCAATGTATAAAGAGATTGGAAATTTTGCATTACCTTCATCAAATTGAATTAATTCAAACTCTTGATTGCTTTCAATATCAGCCATCTCATAATTAACAAAAATATCAAACGGATTTTCTTTAGGAAATTCTTTGTTTCTTGAACATTCCGTAATTTTCTCAAATGGAATATTCGAATTATCATATACTTCTATTAAATTATTTTTGACAATGTCTAATATCTCTTTAAACGTCATTACCTCATCAATTTGAACGTGTAAAACAGTTGTATTTAACAATAAACCTATTAGTTCTTCTGTCTCTGATTTATCTCTATCAGCTATAGGCATCCCAACAATCATGTTTTCATTTCTAGTGTATCGTTGAATAAGAACAATGAATGAAGTAAGTATAAACATATATCGCGTAATACCCGTACCTCTGCAAAATAAGTCAACCTGCTCTAAAATCCTCTTTGAAAACTTTTTCTTTACTACCCCATCATTTGATTCTATTTCTAGAGTAGTGGGAAGCTTTATTTCCGTGCTTATATTATTGCTTTTACTTTTCCAAAATTCCATTTGCCGTTGAGCATCAGCAGAAGTAATCCATTCATTTTGCCATTCTGAGTAATCTCCATATTGTATTTCTAGCTCAGGGAATGGTAGCATTCGGCAATTTAATAACGCTTCATATCTTTTTAAAAGTTCCTTATAAAAAATCTTCAAAGAATGTCCATCAAAAATAATATGATGAAAAACTAAAATCATAATATTTTGTCCATCGCTAAAATTAACTATTTTTGCTCTAAAGCATGGACCATTTTCTAAATCAAATTCTATATTGGAGAAGTTAAATACTATTGATTCCATATTCTTATTGTAAGTATCTAAATATTCCACTGTCTTGATACTATAATAAGAGTAAGGATGTATTACTTGAATTAACTCTTCATTATCAATTTCAAATGTAGTTCTAAAAATATCATGGTGTAAAATAATATCATTAAATGCTTTTTCTAAATAATCTTTTCTAAAATTATTTGGAAGTTTAATTACAAATGGAATATGATATGCCTCTTTTTGCTCAAGTGTTTGATTTAGAAACCACATTCTTTGCTGAGAAAATGAAGTTTTAGCAATATACTCTTCTTCATTAGGTTTATAAGGTAAGTTAGATGACACTATATTATCCATTTTGTATTCCTCCTATCTTTTAACTCTTTTTTTACGTATAGGTTTAATACTTGTAGTTTCATGCTTCGCTTCTCTAAATTTAGAATTTTCTATATATATCGATAGTTTGGAAATAGTTGGATATTTAAATATATCGCTTACCTTTAAGTTAATATTTAGTTGTTCTCTCAATGCAGCAATAACCTTTATTGCTAATAAAGAGTGACCTCCTATATCAAAAAAATCATCATATATATTGATATATTCAATATCAAGAACTTCTTTCCATATTTTAGATATATTTTCTTCTAATATTGTTGTCACTGCAGCCACTTCAGGTTCTTCATAATTCCAATTTGGATCTGGTAATTTTTTAATATCTACTTTTAGATTTACTGTTAGTGGTAACGATTCTAATCGAATAATTTTACTTGGTACCATGTATTCTGGAAGATGTTCTCTTAAAATACTTTTTAGATTTTCAGATTTATTAGCAGTTTTATCAACAACGTATGCTATCAAACGTTCACTATTTAAATTATCTTTTGAAGCGAGAACTTTTGCTTCACTCATTCCTGCATATTCAATAAGTATTTTCTCTATCTCTATGGGTTCAATTCTATGCCCTCTAACTTTTATTTGATCATCATTTCTGCCTATATATACCATATTTCCGTCATCTAAATAATAACCAATATCACCTGTTTTATAAATTTTTTGGTTATCGTTAGAAAATGGGTTATCTAGAAATTTCTCTTTAGTGAGTTCAGGCTTGTTTAGATAGCCTTTTGCAACTCCTTTACCTGCAATATATATCTCACCTAATACTCCTATAGGAACAGGAAGCATATATTTATTTAGTATATAAACTTGAGTGTTATTAATAGGTTTTCCAATAGGTATTATGCCATCTTGTCGATTAATGTAGTCTTTTTTCACTTTATAAGTAGTGCATCCAACAGTCGTTTCAGTAGGACCATACTCATTAATAAACGTATTCTTCGAAGAAGCTTGCAGCCATGGTTTAATCGTCTCGTAAGTTAAAGCTTCTCCACCTAGAATCCATTTATCGCAATAATGGGATACTTCTTTAATATCTAAGTCGTACTCAAGCATTTTTAAATGTGAAGGTGTTAATTTAGTGAAACTTATTTTCCTAATGTTAATTTGATTGCTTAAATTATTAATTTCTTTAGATGGACTCATGAATACTGTTTTCCCTTGGGCTAAAGGGACTAGTAGACTTGTAAGAGTTAAATCAAATCCTATGGAGCTATGGAGAATAGCTCCTTCTCCTTCGTTATCATAGTCAGTTACTGCATGTTGTATATAGTTACCAAAATTTTCGTGACTAATCATCACTCCTTTTGGTTGACCTGTAGACCCTGAGGTATAAATTGTATAAGCCGTACTTTGCAGTGTTATTTTTTCATTTTCAGTACTCTTATTAATTTCTGCTGATAATAATTCATTAGTAGAATAGATATGGATATTTATATCTGATAAATCTTCATATAAACCATTATCGCCTATTATTACAGTCTGTATTTGGGCATCTTCCACAATGTAACGAATTCTTTCCTTTCCTAGAATAGTATCAATCGGAACAAAGGAAGCCCCTAATTTCCATGTAGCAAGTATACAACTTAGTAAATTTAATTCCCTATCCATATAAATACCTATCACATCTTCAGAATCTACTCCTTTCTCCATTAGCGAAGCCGCAATAGTATTTGATTTATTAAATAACTGTTGATACGTATATTTTGAATTCCCATCCACTACAGAAAATGCATTAGGCTTTCTATAAACGTTCTCCTTAAAAAGCTCATAAATGTGTTTGATATCTTCTTTACTATCTTTTCCTTTACTCAAATCATTTATTATATAAAGTAATTCTTCTTTAGACATATAACTGCATTCTTCTAAATTATTATCAAGATTACTGATTATATTAAGGATTAGCGTTTGATAATGTTGTAATAATCGTTGAGCATTCCGATCTGATAAATAGTAATTATCGTACTTTATTTTTATATGCCAATTATTATTCCTGTCAGGAGTAACAATAATTGATATTGGGTAATGAGAATTTTCTCTTGTCTCATCGTTTAGAATTATTAGGTCCTCCCAGTTTCCTTTAGATAGTTTAGGATATTTTTCAAAAACCAATATACTATTAAATATATTGTCCTTTTGATTTATTTCACTAAGTTGTTTTAAGGATATGGGAGCTATATGCTGATGTTGTTGAATGCTATGCGATATTTTTTGAATATTCTTCAAATATTCCAATGTTGTTGATTTCTTAAAATCCACTCTAATTGGTAATGTGTTTATAAACATGCCAATTCTATGCTCAAATCCATCTAAGTCAGCTGTTCTTCCGGAAAATGTTGAACCAAAAACCACTTCTTCAGCACTAGTATAACTATGGAGTAATAACCCCCATGCTCCTTGAAGAATGGAGTTGATAGAAAGGTGGTTTTTCTTACTAATATCTTCAATATTTTCAACCAACTCTTTGTTTAACCTTATTACTCTTTCAGTTTTTTCAATATTTTCTTTTGTGTCATGATTATAGAAGAATTGGATAGGAGTTGGCGTATCAAACCCTCGTAAATTTTCTTTCCAAAAAAGTTCATCTGCTAATAAATTTTTTTGATTTAACCAATCAACATATTCATTGAAAGATTCTCCATCAATTTTATTTAGTTTTCTGTCATTTTTTAATAGGTTATAGGTTTCCATTATTTCTTCAAATAGCAATTCTAAACTCCATCCATCTAAAATAATATGATGGTGAGTAAAAACTAATTTATATTTATTTTCACTCAAATGAATAAGAGACCACTTTAAAGGTGGTTCTTTGCTCAAATCTGAAATTTCAGATTTGTCATTATTGATAATTTCTTCTATTGAATTAATATCTAGTTCTTCTCCTAAAAAGTGTTCTTTCCAAGATATATTAATTTTTTTATGAGTAACTCTTAAAGGTTCAGTAAGTTTGTCCCACTGAAAAGTACTCCTTAAAATATCATGTTTTTCTTGAACAACGATAATACTTTCTTTTAAAGCATTTACATTTAACTTCCCCTCAAAATCAAGTATTTTTTGTACGATATAATATTTTTTTTCAGGTTCATAAATAGTATGAAATAACATCCCTTCTTGAACTGGAGACAATTTTGATATTGATTCTATATTTTCCATGAAAACACTCCTCTATTTATATAAACTATAAATTTTATTTAAGTCTTCTTCTTTTAAATTAGAATCTTTAATTTTCTCTATATCTTGTTTTTTTGACAAATCATTTAACAATTTATTAAGTTCATTCAGATAAATATTAGCAATGCTTTCAATTATACTTTCCTCAAGATTTTGTTCATAATATTCAAATCTAACTTCCAAACATCCGTTAATAACCTTTGCCACCACATCTAAAATATAATCACTATTTTCTGTTACACTTGTATCACTTAAAGGAACATCGTTATTAATTTTGAAAATAGATTTATTATTGCCGTTATCAAATTGTCCTAAATAATTAAATTTTATTTTTGGTTTAGCTAGGCTCTTTAACAGTGACTGCGTATTTTCATCTGAGAAATCTCTTAAAATACCGAATCCCACACCTTTATGTGGTATTTCGTTTAGCTTGTCACTTATTATTGTTAATACCTCAATATTCGATTTATTTTCTAAATTATTTATTGTAAAACTAACAGGAAAAATGCTTGTAAACCAACCAATCGTTCTAGATAAATCGGAAGTACCATCGATATTCTCTCTTCCATGTCCCTCTAAATCTATTAGAAGGTGCTTCTCATTAGTCCAATTATTTAAAGCTAAGTATAAGGGTGTTAATAATAATTCGTTTATTTTAAATTGCCCTGTTCTTAATGAATCTTTTAAAAGTTTACGAGTGGAAACTGGACTTAATTTTACTATTACATCTGCTCGTTTCATCGGTCCGTTATTAGAAGCTAATGGAACATTCATTTCATTAGCAACAAACTTTTCAGTCCAATAGTATTTATCTATATCCAATTGTTGCGCATAGAAAAAGTCTTGTTGTTTCTTAGCCCATTCTTTGTATGACGTTGTTTTTTCTGGTAAGATAACCTCTTGATCATTAATTAATTGATTATAAACTTGCGTAAGATCTTCTATGAAAATTCTCCAAGATACTCCATCCATAATTAAATGGTGAAATACCAATATTAATTTATTAGATTGAGCGGGTGATAATTTTATAAATAATGCTTTTAGTAAATTTTCTTCCAAATTTAAGCTAGATTGAACTTCAATTAGATCCTTTTGTATTTCTTCGTTTTGCTCATTAATAGTTAATCTTGCATAATCTTTTACTTCAAATAATAAATCAATATTTTCTTCTATTTTTGGAACGTACTCATTTTTTCGTTTGTAAAACCTAGTTCGAAGAACATCATGATGATGTATAATTTCCTGTAATGATTTCTCTACTGCTGCGATATTTATATTAGCTGGTGTATCTAATATTAAAGACATATTCCAGTGTTCTGGTTTTTTCAAATCCTTATTAAAGAACCAATTTTGGATTGGCGTTTTAGATATTTCTCCAGTAATTTTATTTTGATTGATCTCAAATTGAATTGTTTTTTTGCTAGTATCTATATTCTCTATAGTCCTTTTCTCTAGTAAATCATTCAATTCAAGGTGAATTCCTTCTTTTTTAGCCTTGGCGACAATAAGCAAAGCTAAAATAGAATCTCCGCCTAATTCAAAGAAATCATCACATATATTTACTTTTGGTATGTCTAATACGTCACTCCATATATTACAAAGGACTTCATTTTTTGAAGGTGTCTCATAATATTTTTCCTTACTCTGTTCAATAATAAAAGGACTAGAATTCATCAATTTTTTCCTGTCTAATTTCCCATTATGGGTTTTAGGCCATTCATCTAAAATATTAAAAATAGAAGGAATCATATAATGCGCAAGAGACTGATTTAATTGACCTCTAATATATTCAGAACTCAACTGAGCTTTTTTATTTTTTAGAATATGAGCAACTAATTTTTTTCCACTATTACTCTCTTTTGTCATAACTACAGCATCTTGAATATCAGGAATATTTCTAAGAGCTATTTCAATTTCGGTTATCTCAATTCGATTTCCTCTTATCTTAACTTGCTTATCATTCCTTCCAATATATTCTATATGATTATCTAAAGTTAGCCGAGCTAAGTCTCCAGTTTTATATAATTTCTTAGACGTTATAACAGAGAATGGATTATCGATAAAAGATTTAGCAGTAAGTTCTTGTTTGTTTAAGTATCCTTTTGCTAATCCAACGCCTGCTAAGTAAAGCTCCCCTGTTACACCTTTTGGTTCTGGAGTAAGCTCTGAATTTAAAATTAAAGTTTGCATGTTGTTTATTGGGTTACCAATAGGAACATAGTTAAAATTATCGGTACTATGGCAAGTCCAATGAGTTACGTCTATAGCTGCTTCTGTAGGTCCATAAAGATTATGGAGTTCACTATTTAGCGTTTGATGGAATTTTCTTTGCTGATTTTTTGTTAATTCCTCCCCACTACAGAAAACTCTCTTTAAAGTTATACAAGTTCCAACTTCCTCGTTTTCTAAAAAAGCATTCAGCATGGAGGGCACAAAATGCACAGTTGTAACAGCTTCCTTTTTAATTGTATTTATCAAATATTGGCTGTCTTTATGGCCCTCAGGCTTTGAAAAAACAATTTTTGCACCAGTTATTAAAGGTAAAAATAACTCCCAAACTGATACATCAAAACTAAATGGAGTCTTTTGGAGAATAATATCTTTAGAATCAATTCCATAATATTCTCCCATCCATATTAATCTGTTTGCTACCGCACCATGTTGAACCATTACGCCTTTAGGATCTCCAGTAGAGCCTGATGTGTAAATAACATACATTAAATCTTCAATATTTATTAGCAAATCAAGATTAGAAATTGACTCATTACTGTAATCAATAGTGTCAATTCTGAGAGTATTAACCTCTAAATTGTTATAATTCCAATTTTTATTTATTAAAATAATTGAAGCTTTTGTATCATCTAATATATAGTTAATTTTAGATTCTGGTAGGCTAGGATCGATGGGTACATAGACAGCTCCTGCCTTTAATATAGAAAGTAGACCTATAATCATTTCAAGAGATCTTTCAACACTTATCGCAACAAAATCACCTATCCCAACCCCATTTTTTTGAAGATATCTTGCCAACTGATTAGACTTTTCATTTAGTTCTTTATATGTTAATGTTTCTCCCTCGTATTTTGTAGCGATCAAGTTAGGTGTTTTCGCAGCTTGTTTTTCAAATAAGGAATGAATACATGCTTTTTCATAATTCTTGTAAGTGTTATTAAAGTTTATAAAAATATCCTTACGCTCTTCTTCTGTTAAAAAGTCTATTTTATCTATTGGTATACTATAATTTAATTCAAATTTTTTTATTATTTCAGACAAATGATTCGATAATTGTTTTGCAAATTCTTCTCTAATAAAATTGCTATATAAATTCGGTCTTTCATTAGTTATAAACAAGAATCTTTTCGCTTCTAACATAGGGTCCTTTTGGAAGAATCCTACGAAATAACTTTTTTCCTTTTTCATCTCTTTAATAAAGTCTTCTCTAGATAAATCCGTTTTGTTATAAATTAAATCACTAGTAATTTTATTGAAAATATCCTTAAGGGAAGTTAGCTTTTCAATAGTTATTTTAATTAGTGATAATTCAGAAACGTTTTTCTCATTTTCGCATACAATGACTATATCCTTTTGTTTTGTATATCGGTAAATCAAAGCAATCCAAGCAGTAAGAAGTACATTATTATTGATTATTTCTACATCAAGAGGAATTTTTTCTTTTGATTTAAAATTAGAAATAAAGTTAGTTGAGAATTCCGGAAATTGGAACTCATTTAAAATTTTATTCACAATTTTCTCTCCCTTTCAAAATAGAATAAATGGTAATAATAAACATAAATACATTCGAAAACAACAATTTACAAAAAATTACATCGAATGTAACTCTAATATGATACATATTTTTACATTTGTCAAACGATACATTTTCCAAAAATTTCATATATAAATATTCACATTTACAAAATTAGCTTTTTTTGGTAATGTAGTTAAATAAAATTAACTGGTTAAAAAGGGGATTAAAAATGAAAACAATTAAAATAATCCAAACATATGAACAATTAAAAGCAATAAGTGACCCCTTACGTACAAAAATACTTATGTATTTAGTAGAGAGGCCTTTTACATGTCACCAATTGGCTGAAGAATTAAACTTAACTCGTGCTAAAATCCTATATCATTTACGCGAACTTGAAAAACATGATTTTATTAAACTGGTGAAAAAAGTCGAACAAGGAGGGAATCTTCTTAAATATTACCAAGCGGTTGCAAGAGGCTTTATTCCAGCAGATGATCTATTGAATTTCGTAGAATCTCAAGAAGCTACCCGACAATCCTATTTAGAAGTATTAAATCGAGCAAAAACTCGGGTATTGACAGCCCCGAATTCATCATTTGAAATCAATTCTTCAGAAGTTAAAGAATGGGATAGTTTATCATTACAAAGTGAAGTTTCAGTGACTAAGGAAAAATTTTTGGAATTTACAAAGAAATATAGAGAATTGATAAATGAACTTGTAACGAATGACGAAATAGCAGAAAAAAATAATTATTATGTCATGATTACTGCCTTTAAAATTGATGAGTTCATTTTTTCTGAAAAATCATAGAATTATAGAGGTGTTAGTATGGGAAGTAAAGGTATATCATTAATCTCCAAAAAATTGATAAAACCCGAAGAACCTGTTAATCCAAGTGAACGTTTACTTCTTAATAGAGCTTTCCTTTTTCTTTGGCTTTCAAGTACTTTCTCTTTTCTTGCTCTATCAACTTATCTTTTTGCAGAACAATGGTACATCGTAAGAGTATTAAAACAAGAGGCTGTATTAGGAATTGTATTGATGGTTACAATGATTCCTAGAATATTTTTAATGACCATTGGTGGAGTATGGGCAGACAGAATAAAACGTTCGAAGATAATGTTATTTTCAAGTTTAACTAGATGTATTTTAGTTCTTATCATGATATTGTTTTTACAATTAAGCTGGTTACAAATATGGCCTTTAATTTGTTTTGCCGTACTCTTTGGATGCGTTGATGCTTTCTTTTCTCCAGCTAATTCCTCTCTATTGCCTATAGTAGTTTCAAAAAATCTACTCACAAGAGCTAATTCATTCATTCAAAGTTCTAATCAAATTGCAATGTTTTCTGGTCCTATGATTGGCGGGCTAATTATAACACTTTCTGCTTCTTTCAAAGTTCTTTTTTTAATAGTAGCAGTTTTCCTATTTATCACATTTATATTTTCAATGTTTATTAGAGAAAATCAACCAGAAATAAAAATAAATAATACACACCAAACCTCTACTAAATTAGAGTTAAATGAAGGCTTGAATTATGTTTGGAACATGCCTTTCTTGAAAAATATGATCGTTATTTTAATAATTATTAATTTTTTCTTTTTTGGCCCTTTATTAATTGGCATACCTCTTCTAGTAACTAATGTTCTCTCTGGCGAAGCCATCGACCTTAGCATTCTTCAAGGATCGTATGAAATTGGGATGTTGTTAGGGGCTGTATTAATTGGCATCTTAAACCTTAAAAAAAGAAAGGGATTGGTTATACTTATTCTGATTAGCCTTCTCGGCATAGCCCTAGCCACTTTAGGTCAGATTAATTCTGTATGGCAAGGCGTAATTTTATTATTATTAATGGGTATTTTTTCCTCTACAATTAATGTCTTATTAATATCATCAATACAAGAGAACAGCCACGAAGATAAAATAGGGCGTGTGATGAGTATTGTCAATGCTTCATCTAACGGACTAGTTCCATTGTCTTATGCATTTGTTTCATTATCACTATTCATAAACCTATCTATTTCGCTTTTAATGTTGTTATGTGGAATTTTAATTTGGATTATATCGATACTATATATTTTTAAATCAAAAGTAATTAAATATTATGACTAATGTCATTTTTTAATTTTTCACATATTTTCTTTACAGGAAAAAACATCCGATTTACTTTATAAAAAATTACATTCCCACCCATTTTTCTAACGATTTTTCACTAATTTCGAGTGAAAAATGGCGTCTAAATCATCTTTTAGAAATCTCCTCAATTCCTTATCATCCTCAATCATATAACGACGAGAATAGTTAATTAAAAAGTAAGTATAGAATGCATGGAAAAAAATGAAATCGAGTAGGAGGCTAATCATTATTTGATTAGCTAACCTCTCACAACACCACCGTACTTACGGTCCAATATGTGGCGGTTCAATCTCTTAAGTAACGGAGCTCATAAAGTTAGGTTAGGTCTTTCAATCCCCACTTTGTGAGCTTTTCATTTGTTAATGCTCGATGTTTAATCTCACTTCTCGATAGTGTCGCCAATATCCTTTCCTTGAATGTGCTGCTTTCATCGCATTATCATGGCCGATTCCGTACTGACATAGTTTCGTGTACCTTGTTTTCGGTTGCTTCCATCGTTTCCAAATCAATTGACGGAGTCGATGATTTAACCAACCTTTTTTTATTAATTCTTTCATATTGGCAATACCGTAGTAATTAATCCAGCCAACCTTCGTTTGATTAATTCTTTCACAAATTCTTCGAACGTTCCTGTTCTTTTCTGACTCGTTAAAATCAATGTTTAGCGGATTTACTCGGTCGGCATCCAACTTTCCCTTTAAGTTTGACTATTAAAACCTAAAAATGTGTCGCTTGTTACACTACACACTTTACTTTTCTTTTCATTAATTGCTAACCCTAAATCTTCTTCAATATATTTCTTCATACTCGACATGACACGTTTTCCCACTCTAGGAGTTTTCACGTAAATCACAAATTCATCCGCATATCGAATAAAGTCCTCCTTGTGGTGAGCCTCCTGTTGTTTCCTCGTAAATACCTATATCGAGAATACCCGGGCGTATGAATTTCCAAATAAGTTTGAGGACAATCTTCTCCGTTATAAATTCTTCTAGATACGTTCTTAATCGTTGGTGATAAATTGTATCAAAGTAGCTCTTTAAATCACAATCCACCACTGTTCGATATCCTTCTTCGTAATATCGTTCTGCGAGTTCAATGTTGTTCTATCCATCTGAAATACTGCTGATGCGTTTATACAACAATAAGCATCGAATGTAAATCCTGGGTACGTCCGTATTCGCTGACCCTCAAGGAGAAATCCTATCTCCACTTTAATCAACTTATAAATATAGCATACGTTTTACAAGTATATTCTCTACCTTTTATAGAGAATAAGCAAAAAGTAAAATAGATTCCTTTTTGCACTATGTACTATTTGATAACCTCCCCATCTGGTAACTTACCATCCCTTAATCCACTCTTCTACAAAACGGTTAAAGAACTCAGGGTTCGCTAATGAAACACCGTGGCCGATATTAGATAGCACAACACCTCGACAATTGGAATTGCTATTCACAAGATGGAGAGCAGATTTTTTCATGTTGCCTTTCTCTTTTTCACCAACAGTTACCAAAATGTTACATTGAGCTTTCGGAAAATCACGAGGGGTGGCAAACGACATATTTTCTTTCAATAACTTAACAAGGGTATCTACTTTCATCTTTGAACTATCTTCATAATATTGCTCAAAATATTCTTGATCTACATATAACGTTTTAGCTTGAAGCTTGGCGAATGATTTATTTTTTATTAAGGGAAATGTTAGTTTTATCAATAGTCTAATGCATTTTTCTGCAATTGGGGAAGGTGTCACTAAAGCACTGTTAATGATGGCAAAGTTTATTAATTGTGGCTTTAAGCTAACCATTTGAATTGCAATTTGAGCTCCTAGTGAAAATCCGACTACTATGACACGCTTATTTTTGGCTTTTTCTTCTATTAAAGATAGAAGCTTTTTTGCACTATCTTCAATTGTAAAATCAGAGGTAGCCTCGTTATCTATTAATTCTGGTACAACGCAATGAAAATCGGAAAAGTATTGGACTTGTTTATCCCACATCCACCCTCCAACACCACCCCCATGAATAAACAATATGAGTGGCTTATGTAAATCACCGTACTCCTTATAATTCATTACCACACCTTCTTTCTTTGTTCTTGTATTCCCCAGGAAATAAACAGATTATTCTTACACATTTTGAATCATCACCAAAAGAAGTGGATAATTTCGTTAAATTGTATACCATGTTTATAAGTTGATTGGAGTAGAGACTTGGCGACTCTTCGGACGCCTCCAGGAAGCTTTGCTCTGTGCGAAAGCGAAGCGTCAGCAACAAATGTTTTAACTGTGCGAAAGCGAAGCGACAGCAACAAAGCGCCCAGTCGGAACGGAAATCAACCACACGTTAAGGGTATAGGTTATATTTTTACACATTGTATTAATTTTTCCAATTTATAGTGTTTATGTGTCATATTTATATTTACTCCTGCATATATAATACTTGAAACACATTTAGCATTTTTGATGAAACATTGTAGCTCTTGGGATTGAGGAAGAAAGACAAAAAATAACAAACATGGAGGTAATAAAGATGGATCAAAACAAAACGAACGAAGCAAAAGAATTAGTCAAAGCCATTAACCCTTCCAGTTTAGGAGAATTTCCCCTCGCACCAATTAGTGGCTTATATGCATGGAGTGAACAGCAAATCAGTGAGGAACTTCGCATCGATGTAGACGGATACTACCCACAAATGGTAGCAAGCGGAACTATTATTTCAAACATGTCTTCTACTATTCATTGGATTGCCAAGTTAACAGCTAATGGTCCAGATACTTGGACAGGCAATATTCGAAATAAATACTTAGACGACATACAATCATTTCCTTATACAAATGTAAAAATAAAAGTAACACGCGGTTCAATACCTGAACAGCATACTGCGGAAGTCGCATTTCTGATTGGAGGAGAGACAGACAGAACTAGCTCGTTCAAGTTTCAATCTCCTTACTTCCATCCTGTGGAATTTGAATTTGATGGTGAAGAAGGTACAACGCCAGTCACAACCTATCAAACACACGCTCATCCAGACAAGCCAGCATCTTTGCCGGATGAGACTTTGTCAATTTCAGAAGTTTTTAAACGCACTGGGTTTGATGTAAAAATATCAGACGGTAATAATATTGTTTCCAAAGACTATACAGGGACTGATAAAAAGTGGAACACTCAGGAGATGCATGATGCCATGCAAGTATATTGGTCACACTTTGATCATAAGCCCCAATGGTCCATGTGGACATTTTTTGCAAATTCGGAAGCTGAAGAAGGCCATGGTTTGGGCGGTATTATGTTTGATAGCTTAGGTCCGAATCATCGTCAAGGGACAGCCATATTTAATAATTCATTTATTTCAGATCCACCTAAAGGTGACCCCTTCCCAGAAGCTTGGGTACAGCGATATCGTTTTTGGTGTGCTTGCCATGAGATGGGACATGCCTTCAATCTCCTGCACTCTTGGCAAAAACACTTAGGTCATCCTTGGGAACCGTTGGATCGTCCGCTTACCCCAGAACCTAAGGCTCTAAGCTTTATGAATTATCCTTACAATTTTGATAGTAAAACTAATGGCAAGGCGTTCTTTAAAAACTTTGAGTATCGTTTTAGTGATCAAGAGCTTTTGTTTTTGCGCCACGCTCCTGAGCGCTTCGTACAAATGGGGAATGCTGATTGGGCTGTAGATCATGGTTTTGAGCAACCGATTACTTCTATTCACCCTTCTTTTAATCTTGAATTGAGGGTTAACCGTAAAACATCTATATTCCAATGGTTAGAGCCTGCAGTTATTGAAATCAAATTAACAAATACTTCGAATCAACCTCAGTCAATCAATAAACATATATTGTCCGATTTATACGGAATGACTGTAATGGTTAAAAAAGATAAAAAACAAGGACGTCGATTGCTACCCCATGTTCAATATTTATGGAACAAAGAAAATAAGGTAATAATGCCTGGTGAATCACTGTACGAAACTATTTTCGCGTCCGTAGGGAAAAATGGCTGGTTAATTGATGACCCAGGGTTTTATAACATTCAAGTAGCTATGCAAATAAACGGCCATAACATCGTATCAAATAACTTAAGACTTCGAGTTTTACCACCTACGGGATACGACCAGGAATTCCTTGCTCAAGACTATTTCTCTGAAGAAGTCGGCCGTGTTCTTGCATTCGATGGCAGTCGTTATCTTGACAAAGGAAACGATATCCTTCGTGAGATAACTGAAAAACTTCCTGAC
>Ga0209676_1001216_pt1 | contig 27330 bp, 28 predicted proteins | sample AraplaCvi_mLB_r2_FD_184282 | JGI IMG/M metagenome (GOLD analysis project Ga0209676, IMG submission 184282) | Arabidopsis root microbial communities from North Carolina, USA - plate scrape MF_Cvi_mLB_r2 (SPAdes) (version 2) | ecosystem: Host-associated > Plants > Roots > Endosphere | place: USA... | reverse complement strand
TGGAGTGGAAGCCAGGCGACTCCTTGGGGATCAGCGTCACAGATGAGACCCTGGAGCGAGCATCGCGAGTGAAGCGGCTCATCGGACGCCCCCAGGAAGCTCTGCTCTGTGCGAAAGCGAAGCGGCAGCAACAAAGCGCCTGGCCGGAACGGAAATCAACCCCACATTATGGTGAGCCAGTTTTTTTCTATCATAACGTTGTATATCAATCTAAATGTTGCACCTGGAATAAATTAAAGTAAGTCCCCTCTTTATGCATTAATTGCTCATGAGTACCACTTTCAATTAATTGTCCATGATCTATAACAAAGATTTTATCTGCATGTGTAATTGTAGAAAGTCTGTGAGCAATTATAATGGTCGTACGTTCATGTGCAAGTACATCCAATGATTCCTGAATAAGTGCCTCACTTTCTAAATCCAACGCAGAGGTTGCTTCATCCAGTATTAAAATAGGAGGATTTTTTAAAAACACACGAGCGATCGCTACCCGCTGCTTTTGTCCACCTGATAACTTCACACCGCGCTCCCCGACCTTTGTGTCATAACCATCTGGTAAGCTCATAATAAAATCATGTGCATTCGCTGCTTTTGCCGCAGCAATAACCTCTTCATCAGAAGCATCTGGCATGCCCATTAAAATATTTTCTTTTACAGAATCACTAAACAAAATATTATCTTGTAGTACTATTCCAATTTGTGAGCGTAAAGAATGTAGAGATACGTCACGCACATCATAGTCATCAATACATACGGTGCCACTCGTTGTGTCATAAAAACGAGGAATTAAACTAATGATAGTTGATTTTCCTCCACCACTCATTCCTACAAACGCAACTGTCTCCCCAGGATTAATTGTAAAATTGATATTGTTTAAAATTTGTGAGCTCTCTTCTTCATATTGAAAGTTCACATTGTCAAAACGAACTTCACCTTTTACCCGAGGTAGCTCTAACGCATTGGCCTTGTTTTTTATTTCATAAGGTTCATCTATTAACTCAAACATTCGATCCATTGATGCAATGGACTGTGTTAACATTGTTGATGAACTTACAAGGCGACGAAGTGGACCATAAAGTCGTTCGATATAGGCAATAAAAGCAACCATCGTCCCGATTGAAAGAGGTCCATTAATAACCTGATAGCCTGCATAAGCAATGACTAGGAGTGGTGCTACATCTGTAATTGTATTCACCACTGCAAATGACTTAGCATTCCATCTCGTATGATCCAGCGCTTTCTCTAAAAATTCTCCATTTGCATCATCGAATAATTTTTGCTCATGTTTTTCTAGCGTGAAGCTTTTAATAATACTCATTCCAGCTACACGTTCATGTAAATAACTTTGCACTCCAGCTAGTGCTTGTGACCGTTTACGTGTTAAAGATCGAAGTTTACCAAAGAAGAACTTTACGCTAAACGCATAGAATGGGAACGCAATCAATGCTACTAGCGTTAGCTTAACATCCATAGCAAACATAATACCGATTGCAATAACAATTGTCGCAAGGTCCAGCCAAACATTCATCAAGCCTGTCATAATAAAGTTTTTTGTTTGTTCCACATCATTAATCACTCTTGAAATCACATCGCCAGCTCTTGTATTGGCATAATATCTTAAACTTAGTCGCTGTAAATGTGCATATATTTGTTTTCGAATATCGAAAAGCACTTTGTTACTGACATTTTGAGCAAAATATTGACGGTAATACTCAATCGGTGGTCGAATAATAAAGAATACAATGATCGTGCCACCTAACCAATAAAACAGTTCTTTAGTCTTCTCTGCATCCGTTAAATGATCTGCAGCAATAATATCATCTAACACAATTTTTATGAGTAATGGAATAAATAACGGAATTGCAAATTTCACTATACCAATTAAAATCGTTAAAATTATTTCCCATGTATATGGTTTTACAAATCTCATATAACGCTTTATACTACCCAATTTATTATCACATCCTTATCAAAAACCATATTTAGCAAATGTAAGGGGAACCCCTTCTACATAAAAAGAAACAGACATCCACAAAATGAATGCCCAAACGTATTATAGCAATATTTTGTTTTAAATACAGTTAATTTAGCTTTGTCACGAACTATTTTGCAATCAGCTTATATAACATTCCTTTTTACATTTTTTCCTTTAATACTTATTTCCCAATAAAAAAAACCTATTAGTAAAACTAATAGGTGCAACTAATAATCATCTGCTTGCATATCGAGCTGAAACTTATATCGACTTGTCCAGGCATCGATAAAATCAGGTGCAAAGGGTCCTCTTTTTTGTTGAATCCAGCTAATTAATTTATCGACATTGCGCTTTAAAATTTTATCTATGACATCTGGATATGACATTTCCTTACGATGCAACTCATATTCATCCTCATCCAAGAGTGAATAAGACATATCGGGGAAAACTTTAATATCTAAATCATAGTCAATATATTTAATGGCATTATTATCGAAAACAAATGGTGAGCTTAGATTACAATAATAATACACACCATCTTCACGTAGCATGCAAATGATATTAAACCAGTATTCCGCATGGAAATAACAAATAGAAGGCTCTCTCGTTAGCCACGTTCGACCATCGGATTCTGTTACAAGTGTCCGCTCATTCGCACCGATAATGATATTTTTTGTGCCTTTTAAAACCGTTGTTTCTTGCCAAACACGGTGGATGCGGCCATTGTGTTTATAACTATGTATTTGTATCGTTTCTCCTTCTACCGGTATTGCCATCTTTGAAGCCCACCTTTTCGTCTATGCTACCTAAATCTAGCAGTCTCTAGTATATTATAGCAATGTGTACGCGAAAGGTGTAGTTAGAAAACCACAAATTTCCCTGCGCTTTTTTTAATTTGTACAAAATTTCGTTAATTTAAAGCAAATTTAATTATAACACTAACCCGATTGGAATTTTTTGTTTATATTCATGTATCGGAGCATGGTTTTATCAGCTACCCGAGCAGTTTCTTATCACCTGAACCGTTTTCTTATCTTGCTATATAAAAATTCAAAAGGAGCTGCCCTTTTTAATCTTTTCGATTTTAGACAGCTCCTCAGAGGTAAATGCAATTATGCAATTACAAAGTGTTATTCACCAAGATCTTGGTTCGTTTTGTTGAAGTTACCTGAAGCTTGAGCTTTTTTCTGCTCTGCTTTAGTATTTTGCTTTTGCACTTCATTAACGTCTGTTTCATAACCAAATTCTTGACTTTGACGTTGCATGTTTTTATTCGGTTGGAAATTCTGGTTGTTTTGCTTTTTCATTTTCATTCACCTCCACGCTCATTATTGTGTACCGAGGTGAATGCTTTTATGCCTACAAATTTTATATAAATATTTTTCCAGGTTACTCCTTTATTTCCTGCCAAATTTTCAGCATTGGAACGGACATTGGTAACAATTCTATTTGTTCGGGAGTCAGCCATTCGCCCTTTTCTGCTGAATTACATTTCATAGAATAGCTATTTATATGCCATGTTAAATGTGAAAAAACATGTTTAAATGTTAGCAAATTCTGTTGCGATTGAACATTCATAGCATAATCATTAATAAAAGTATCTATTGAATCTTTACCGTCCTCTAGCATTGGGAACTGCCATAGATTAGCTAGTAAACCCTCTGCTGGACGCTGCTCTAATAAAATTCGCCCTTTGTCATCTTGGCATACAAGCACATCGTATGTGAGATGCTTCATCTTCACTTTTTTAGATTTGATTGGTAATTTTTCAGGCTCGCCTTCTTGAAAAGCGGTACAGTATTCCCGAACCGGACACAATAAACACTTTGGTGAAGTTGGCGTACAAATAAGTGCACCCAGCTCCATTAAGCCTTGATTGAAGGACGAAGCATTTTCAGGATCAATTAGTTCTTCAACAGCCTCTTCAAAAATCTTTTTAGTCTTTGGAATAGCTATATCATCATGAATAGTGAGCACACGACTTAAAACACGCATAACATTGCCGTCCACTGCATGTTCGGGCTTATTATAGGCAATACTTAAAATAGCTCCAGCAGTATACGGACCTACGCCTTTTAATTTTGAAATCTCATGGCGATTATCGGGTACTACCCCACCGTAGTTTTCTAATACCTCGCGAACACCCGCTTGTAAGTTACGTGCACGGGAATAATAGCCGAGGCCTTCCCAATGCTTTAATAAGTATTCTTGTGGAGCTTCCGCGAGTAATTCTAATGTAGGAAAACTTTCCATGAAACGATTGTAATAAGGAATAACTGTGTCGACACGTGTTTGCTGTAGCATCACTTCCGATACCCAAATTTTATAAGGGTCCGTTGTATGCCTCCAAGGTAAATCACGTTTCTCAACATTAAACCATTCGACTAAAGATTGTCGAAATTCTGTTACATATGGATAATTCACAGTGACCTCCAGTGTTTTTACGATTTTATTTATGGTAAAAAGAGTATACAATTAAGAAAAGATCATCTGTCTAAAACGACAAAAAGCGCCATTATTTTCTAGCTTTAAGATTTTAGCACGACAGTCTTAATAGAGAAATATCAAGTATTACGGATTATTGAAATATACATGTATGCAAATTGTACTCTATTTAGATGCATACAAGGAGTGGATATTTTTGGATTCAGGTACACATTTCGTTATGGGTATAGCCCTCGGTGGTCTTGCATTAGCTGATCCCGTTGTAGCAAGTCATTCAATGACCTTTACCGCAGTAATGGCAGGTACAATTATTGGCTCGCAGGCACCTGATGTCGATACAGTTTTAAAACTGCGCAACAACGCAATTTATATTCGACATCATCGTGGAATTACACATTCACTACCAGCAGTAGCTATTTGGCCCATCTTAATTACAGCGGTTTTAGCATTTATTATTCAAGACGCAAATGTGTTTCATTTATGGCTTTGGACATTTTTAGCTGTAGCACTTCACGTCTTTGTTGATATTTTCAACGCTTATGGTACACAAGCACTTCGACCGTTTTCTAGAAGATGGGTTGCACTTGGTGTCATTAATACATTTGATCCTATTATTTTTACACTACATTGCATTGGCATTTTGCTTTGGGCATTTGGTGTTAATCCTGTTTGGACATTTAGTATCATGTATCTCATAATTATCGTTTACTACATTTTACGATTTTCGGTTCAAAAGGCTGTAAAGAAAGCTGTGCATAATACAATTCAGGATGAAGAGTATGTTATTGTAGCCCCTACAATGCGGTTCTTCCACTGGCGTATTGCAGCAAAATCCAAAACGCATTATTATGTTGGCCGTGCTTATGGGCGAGCTGTTAATATTTATGATAAATTCGAAATAAAACCTTTGCCGAAAACGCCTCTTATTGAAATAGCATTGAAAGATCCCAATCTTGCTGCATTCCTTTCATTCTCACCATTGTATCGTTGGGAAATTTCAGAACTCGATAATGGCTTAACAGAAGTAAGATTAATTGATCTGCGTTACCGTAGTGATAATCGCTATCCTTTCGTGGCTGTCGCTCATTTAAACGAGGACAATGAGATTATCACTTCATACACAGGCTGGATTTTTACAGAAGATAAACTCCAGAAAAAATTACAAGTTGGCGCAAGTAATTAAACATCAGTAAACCCTGGCCATAATTTGGCCAGGGTTTTGTTATTGTACCATATCATCACTAGCATCAAGTAAATGTGCGTATTTGGGGTTACGTCCCGCAAATGCATGAAGTTTATCACCATAGCTGGCAATTAATTGACGCACCAAATTTTCAGTGTATTCCGCACCACGATAAGCGTAACCAGCTTTCGCAGAAGTCGATTCGAAATCACTCCATAAAAGCTCAATCCATACTCGTGCACGACCTACTGACATTTCCGGATTTTTTTCAAGTAACTCAGCTGTTAGCTTTTCAATTTTTTCATCCATTTATTTGCCCACCTTTACAGGAGATAGCATTGAAACAGGTAAAGCCTCTTGGTATTTTTCGCCCCCTAAGCGATGGCCCCATGCGAAACGTCCTTTTAAATAATCCACTTGGAAAAATTCATTTTCAGAACCGTCAATACGATACATCTCTCCAGGAATTATTGTATCTAAATCCACTAAATAAGCTGCAGCCATTAAAGCCTTGCGCTCGTATACTGCGAATTCATTAATGATGCCTAGCTGTTCCGCCTTACGTGCTTTTTCCTTAATTCTAGCTATTTCTTCACGTAGTTCATGCTCTGACATCGCAGCATAATTTCTTTCGTTCATTCCTCATTCTCCTTCTCTTCTATAAAACGATCTATAACTTCTATAGGAAAACCCTTTTGATAGAGCGCCTGCTTTATTTTCATCTTCAATTCAAAACCAGTATACTTCGATGAATACTTTTTCCAAACTTTTTCGCCTTGTACATCCAGTAGCTGTTGCCATTCATCTTCCTCTTGCTCAATCTCTATTTGACTAAGCACCTCATTAACAACACTAAAAGAATAACCTTTTCTCATTAAAAAATCTTGAATTTTAGCTTTTATTTGAGTTGGCGTTTTCTTTTTTTCCGATCGAATGACCTTTTCAGCCAATTGTATCGCAAGCTTTACCTGCTCCCCATGACTATATGTAGCCAATACCTCATCCTGTAAGCTTTTATCAATCCCTTTTTTCATAAGGTCCTGCCTAATTGCTTTGGGTCCCTTTTTCATCGTAGCCTTTTTCGTATCGAGCAACGCCTTGGAGTAAGTTTCATCATTTAAAAAACCATACGACTTAAGCTTTTGTATAGCCTCTAAAATAACAGCTTCCCCAAATTCTAATGAGAGTAGCTTTTTCTTAACCTCATGCTCACTGCGCATTTGATAAGATAAAAAATTTAATCCTTTATTAAAAGCTTTTCGAATCTCATCCTCATAGGCAATTTCCTGAATATCAAACTCATCAAGCACTTTGCCCTTCGTTAACCCAAATTGAATGAGAATTGCCTCATCTACAGGAAAAGCGTATTCTTCGTTCAAATATATATTATAACGTTCTGGATTGTTTTTTTGACGTGTAATCTTCGTAATAACACGCATTCGTAACACCTCACTATAACCATTATAACATTTTTCGTGGGTATTGCTTTTTAGGTATTTTCCGGTTCGCGAGTATTCTCCTTCCGCAGGTATTTCCCTCGCTTCCATGGGTATTCGCTCCTCTTCCGCGAATGTTTGAACACCCGCAGAAAAGCAGCTTAAATCTGCATTCATTTCACTACCTATAGAAGTGAGAGGCTTCCGCTAAAAAAATCAAATCCCCATCAAAAAGGAACTTTTTTAATGAAATCAAGTAGGATAATTTTTAAAAAAATAACACATTCTAATAAAAAAGAAAGGATGCGTTTTTATGTGGAAACAGCATATAGTAGGATCGGTAATTGCTACTTTTATTATTGCCGCGGCAATTAGCTTTAATCCATTTTCGGCCTCTGGATCTGATGAATACAACTGGGGCTTTAAGCGAGCGAAGAACGGTGAACAAGCAGAGGCTGGAGCACAGCTTGATCAGATAGTTGAGAAATATGACGCCATTTATAAAGGAAAGCCTGATAATAAAGTTGCTTATTTAACTTTTGATAACGGATATGAAAATGGGTTTACGGAAAGCATTTTGAATACGTTAAAGAAAGAAAACGCACCAGCTACCTTCTTTTTAACTGGTCATTATTTAGAAAGTGCCCCTGATTTAGTGAAACGCATGGTTAAAGATGGCCATATGATCGGCAACCATTCATATGGGCACCCAAATATGGCGAGACTAACGCCCGATGGTATGCGTAAAGAATGGAAAAAGCTTGACGATAAACTGCGTGAATTGACGGGTATTGAACGTACAACATACGCTCGCCCGCCTGAAGGTACATTTAATGCGAAATTATTAGAGGTAGGTAATGCTGAAGGCTATCGTCATATTTTCTGGTCTGTTGCCTTTAAGGATTGGGAAAGAGATGTACGACGTGGCGCAGATTATGCGTATAACGCATTAATGGAACAGCTTCATCCAGGTGCCGTAATATTAATGCATACTGTTGCGCAGGATAACGCTGAAGCGCTCCCTAGGTTTATTGCCGATGCGAAAAAACAAGGCTATACATTTTTATCCCTTAACGATTTAGTTTTAGAACATGAAGATTTCCCTGTCGCTTTGCAATCGTCTACTCCTTAGTTATAATGGGGAGATGATATTAAAAGAACAGGGACGTGGAAAGATTGACGCAACAAACAACAATGGAAGTAGGACAAAAATTTCCTCTAATAATAAAAAGACTAGGTATTAATGGTGAAGGCGTAGGCTTTTATAAGCGTAATGTCGTATTTGTAAAGGGTGCCATTCCTGGTGAAGAAATTACAGCACAAGTAACTAAAACACAGCGAAATTTCGCCGAAGCAGAAATAGTAACGATTCGTAAAGCTTCAAAACATCGCCAAGAAGCACCATGCCCAGTTTACAACGAATGTGGCGGCTGTCAGCTTCAACATATGACATATGAAAAACAGATGATTGAAAAGCGTGATATTGTCGTTCAAGCATTAGAACGTTACGCTAAACCATTAGCTACTTCAGTTGAAGTTCGTAAAACCCTAGGGATGGATAATCCATGGAATTATCGAAACAAAAGTCAATATCAAGTACGTAAAGAGGGTAAGCGTGTCTATGCTGGGCTATTTGCAGAAGGTAGCAACAAGTTACTGAACATCAATGATTGCCTAGTGCAACATCCGATTACATCAAAAATCACGGTGGCAACACGTAAAATTTTACAAAAACTGAATATTACTATTTACGATGGTCGTACGCTTGATGGCTTAGTGCGTACGATTGTTGTACGTACAGGGATTCGTACGGGTGAAACACAAGTCGTGCTTGTCACAACACGTAAGGAAATTCCACATCTAGCCGAGCTCATTGCACGTATTAAAAAAATCGACCCAAGCATCGTATCGATCGCTCAAAATATTAATCGTGAGAAAACATCGTTAATCTTTGGCGACGAAACGATTGTCCTCGATGGTAAGGAAACGATTCACGAGGAGCTTGGTGAATTAGCCTTTGATTTATCAGCTCGTGCCTTTTTCCAACTGAATCCAACACAAACTGTTCATCTCTATGATGAAATCAAAAAAGCAGCAGCATTAACAGGCAAAGAAACAGTTGTAGATGCTTACTGCGGTGTTGGAACAATCGGTTTATGGCTAGCTGACAAAGCTAAAGAAGTTCGTGGAATGGATGTTATACCGGAAAGCATTCAGGATGCACGTAAAAATGCCCGAAACCATGGATTCAAGCATACAAAATACGCAGTCGGCACAGCAGAAAGTGTTTTAGCAAAATGGCGCAAGGAAGGATTTACACCAGATGTTATTACGGTTGATCCACCACGCACAGGCCTTGCACCAGAGTTTATCCGCACGGTGTTGAAGCTAAAACCGAAACGCTTTGTCTATACGTCTTGTAATCCTTCAACATTAGCGAAGGATTTAAATGAATTATCGAAGTTTTATGATGTAGAGTACATTCAGCCAGTGGATATGTTTGCACAGACGGCGCAGGTGGAATGCGTTGCGAAGCTTGTGTTGAAGAATAAATAATGATGAAGAAGGACGTCTTTAGCATACTCTAGGCGTCCTTTTTTAATCGTTTTAAATTATCCAATTCAGTGGCCTTCAAAATAAATACTAATGCCATGCCCTCTAAAATAAGTTCTTATAAAAGCAAAACAAGCGTCTCCTAAAATTAAGAGACGCTAGTTTTGTATTTTATTTTTCTATGTAATGCACAGCTATGGGTGCATGGATTAGCCATCTTCGTTAAAGTTCTTCTATTATATAGAGATAGTCATTCAAAAGTCCAAAAATTACTTTGCAAATTTTATTTGATTTTATGTTTGCTTGTCTGTATAATATCATTCTAGGTGCCAAACCTATGTGACTTGGACGGAACATCCTTGTCACGCAAAGAACGCCATAACAGCACGGATTTGCTGGGCGTTTTTTTGTTTTATGAGCGGGAAGATGAGCCCCGCTCTTTTATTTTGCCCCAAATTATACATAGCACAAAAGCTTATAAGCTAGCAATTTACTTGAGCTGTTACTTCCTCTACCTGAACTATTTGACTGACTCTCTTCTTTCCGCTTCAAGGATGATTTCAAAAAAACATTACATCGACACCATTCGCTTATTTTTATTTCGCCCAAATACTAACAAAATAATAGCTATAATTAGCAAAAGCATCGCTACTAATAAAAGGAAGCTGTAATTTACATATTCTAAATAAATGCCCCCTAAAAATGGCCCTGTTAAGCTACCGATACTAAGGGCAATGCCACAAAGCAGATTTCCTGTTGGCAGTAGCTCTTTTGGTGTTAAATCTGCCATATAGGTAATACCTAATGAAAACATCGAACCGACTAATGTACCTGTAAAGAAAAATGCTACGGCTACTGCCATTTGAGAATGCTCTAAAAAACTGGCAATCCCAAAAATAATAGCCCCTCCAAATGAGCCAATCATCAGGACATAACGTCGTCCTATTTTATCCGCTACTGCGCCAAGCGGCACCTGCGTTAATATTCCGCCAAATGTAAAGACTGATAACATAATAGGAATCATATTCACATCAAAATCTTTACGTAAAGCGTAGACCGGGAACAAAGCATTTAAAGCAGATTCTAAAAACCCATAAGCGAATGGCCCTAAAAATGCAATCCATCCAAATGCAATGGCTATTTTATAACGATGCCAGCCTCTTGCATGTAAGTCTCCCGTTAAACGCTCTGGTTTTTCATTTTGTAAAAGGAATACAAAAGCCCATGCAAATAAACACATAGCAGAGGACACAATAAACGGTAATGCTTCTGCAACTTGTATAAGTTTCACCATTAAAGGTCCAACTGCGAAGCCTGTACTAAAGGACAAGCCATAAATGGCCATACCCTTTCCTAAGCTTTTATGATCTGTGGTGCTTGTAATCCACGTTTGTGTTGCAAAGTGTAATGCATGGTCTCCTACTCCAATGAGTAAGCGCAGGACAAACCAAAAAGTCACACTTTTCCATAAAGGAAATATTAGCAGTGAAACAAACACAAATGCACCGCCAATTAATATAATCGGTTTATAGCCCCATTTTCGTAATGGCTGCTCGATAAATGGTGAGATTAATAAAGTTCCTATGTAAAGACCTGTTGCATTCAATCCGTTCAACGCGGAGGATACCCCATCACGTTCGAAAATAATTGAAATTAACGGTAAAAGCATCCCTTGTGAAAAGCCTGAAATAGATACAATCAACACTAGAATGGCAAATCTTTTTTTACTGTAATCTGAGAAGTACGTCATCTTTTCCTCCAACATACAATCATTCTTCCAAAGAACAGCATATCAAAAAGCCTTAGCGCTCACCACATGTGATTTTACGCTAAGGCCTAACTAACACTTATCTCCATTTAATTGTATAAACACGAATTTCGGCTTTTATATTGGCCGAGTACTTGTTTAAACTCCCTCCTTTTCGAGTTAGAGTCTTTTTGGATTTTTTAAATCAGCTCCTTTGCTTTTTCTTAATATTAATTTAACACACGCCTTCAATATTGTAAATATTCTGTCTATTATTTTTTTAAAATAATCGCTAAGTCCTAGGTGTTTACCTAAACATTGAAATTTAGTCCCGAATCAGCTAAGATGGAGGGGACGAAATGAGGTGTATGTATGTCAAATCCAATCACTGATAAAAAACAGCAAATGAATTACTTAAAAGAGCGTCTTGAAATGTTTTTAGAAGTTTTAGATGCTATTGATCCTGAAACAACTGAATTAGAGGATATTGATCGTTTAATTCAAATGATGGATGATTTAGAGGACAAAATGGAGCAATTTAATGCTCGTGAACAATAATTACTAATCCATTCCGCCTTAGCGTAATTGCGTCCGGATTTTGAATTGTGCCCAGCGCAATTCATTCCTTACAAAATCCGTGACATCCACCGGAGGCTTTAGGCCAACGTGATATTGGCCACTCAGACATTCCACAGGACGTGGCGTTCTTAGACTGAGTTCTTTTCTATTTCAGTAGGTTTTAAAAAGGATCCTATCAACATCCATCTCACTACCTTCAGAATAAAAATTTGCTGATTGAAGATAAAAAAGCAAGTGGAAACTCATATCCACTTGCTTTTTATTAAATTAATAGCAATCCCAATTATATAGAACTTTACTAAAATCTTTACGGTTTAGTTCATCCTCTGTGATGAAAAAGTTGCCGACCCCGACATCCCCCCACAGAATATGATCACCTACACTGTCAATTTGAAGCAACAAAATTGTTGAATCTGTATAGTCACCATAAGCTCTTGGATCTTCCTGAGTAAAGAATGGGTATCCCCCGATTTTATGCCCTGTACTATTTAATGTTTCATAAAATGAGTCTACTAATTGATCGTCGTCTTCTATAGTAGCAAGAATCTTCGCATATGTTTTTTCACTTCTAAAGTCATTTGCTGATAATGGTTCATAGCCCGTTCCAAAGGACAATGCCATTTCCTTTTCCACAGGAAAGTATAATTCTTCTTCGTTCGCTTCAACAAATGAGAAATCTTGTACTAGCTGTGACTCATCACTAACAATATGTTCGTGGAAAACAACACGGAAGCCCTCATGATTTTGACCATTGTCAAAATCCATCCCTAGTACATCATCGTATCCATCAATATAAAACTGCAAGATTCCCTCTTTAGGGAAGTTTGGTAAATGCTTCGGAACATCTGCAAAATTAATTTGAGCCAGTAATTTTAATGGTCGCCCTTCTGGACTTTTCGGATACTCCATTGACAGTGGAAAATACGGATCGCCAGCAAACTTACTTTCAAATAAAGAAGTTTTTCGTACTTCTGTTTCAATCAATACAGTCGGCTGTATCGTATCCTCTATTACAGTCCTATTTTGTTCAAATGCTTCAGGTAAATTAAGTAACTTCATTCTATTACCTCCTAAAGTAAATTTAAATTCATTATAGAACGAATGTTCCGTTTTAACAACCTTCATGATGATGAAACTACTGCTTATGAATAAGGCAAGAAACTTCCGTTCACCGGTAGGTTAATCATATAAGTGCATAAATCAAGTGCTTCTCGAGAAAACGGCTTCGAGTCCTACTATATTCGTTTAAAGATATTATTTATTACCCTGCTGCAATTATCTTATTACAACCTTAACAACAAATTGATTAACATAATTTAACATATAAATTTCCTCTTTTTGAGAATAGGCCTTTAATTCCGACCCCAATGAGTTGAACTCTTTTTTTCATTAGTTGAAAAGAGTATAATATACGTGGAAATAATCAAATTTTTATGGGGGGCAATACTAAATGAATATCCAAACTTTGGAGAAAAGTCTTTATGATTTAATTACTGAAACGTCTACGAATCTACCAAAAGACGTACGTCGTGCTATTAAGAAAGCTAAAGAAGCTGAGAACTCAGGTACTCGTGCGGCAATGAGCTTAGACACAATCTCAAATAATATTATTATGGCAGAAGATAATGTATCACCAATCTGTCAAGATACTGGACTACCAACATTCAAAATTTATACGCCTGTTGGTGTAAACCAATTAGAAATTAAAGCAGCTATTAAAAAAGCTATTGTCGATACTTCTGCAGATGCAAAATTGCGTCCAAATGCGGTTGATTCATTAACAGGTGCTAACAGCGGTAATAACCTAGGTGACGGTCTACCTGTTATGAAATTCGAACAATGGGAAAAAGACTATATTACAATTAAATTAATCCTTAAAGGTGGCGGCTGTGAAAATAAAAACATTCAGTATAGCCTACCTTGTGAGATTGAAGGTCTTGGCCGTGCTGGTCGTGATTTAGATGGTATTCGTAAATGTATCCTTCACTCAGTATACCAAGCTCAAGGTCAAGGCTGTTCAGCTGGTTTCATCGGTGTAGGTATCGGTGGCGATCGCTCTTCTGGTTACGACTTAGCGAAAGAACAATTATTCCGTCATGTGGAAGATACAAATCCAAATGCTGATCTAGCAAAATTAGAAGAGTATGTAGTGAAAACTGCTAATACATTTGGAATCGGTACAATGGGCTTCGGTGGTGAAGCAACATTACTTGGTTGTAAAATTGGTGTTATGCACCGTATCCCTGCTTCATTCTACGTATCAGTAGCTTATAACTGCTGGGCATACCGTCGTATGGCTGTGGACATCAATCCTCAAACTGGCGAAATTATTAACTGGCATTATCAAGAAGGCGAAAAAATTACATTTAAAGAAGATGAAGTCGCAGCAACAACAGAAGATACTACTGCAAATGTAGTAGAACTTACTGCTCCTATTTCTGAAGAACAAATTCGCTCTCTAAAAGTTGGTGATGTTGTATCAATTACTGGTCGTATGTATACAGGCCGTGACGCAATTCACCATCATTTAATGAGCCACGATGCTCCAGTTGATCTTAATGGACAAGTTATTTATCACTGTGGTCCTGTAATGGCAAAAGACGAAGAAGGTAACTGGACAGTAAAAGCAGCTGGTCCAACTACTTCTATTCGTGAGGAGCCATATCAAGGTGACATCATGAAAAAATTCGGTATCCGTGCTGTAATCGGTAAAGGCGGTATGGGACCAAAAACACTTGCTGCATTAGAAGAACACGGTGGCGTTTACTTAAATGCAATCGGTGGTGCTGCACAATACTACGCAGACTGCATTAAAGGTGTTGATGGTGTTGACCTAATGGAATTCGGTATTCCAGAAGCGATGTGGCACTTAAACGTTGAGAAGTTTACAGCTGTTGTAACAATGGACTCTCACGGTAACTCACTACACGCAGATGTAGATAAATCATCTCTAGAAAAACTTGCTCTTCACGCAGAACGAGTATTCTAATAAAGAAGCAATTTCTTTCTGAAGTTAAGCCATTTTTACTACACAAATTTGAAAAGCACAGAATATTCCTATGAATATCTGTGCTTTTCATATGTTCAAAAACATTTCAAAAAGCCTCATAAACACCCCAAACTCAATCTAATGCCACTTTTATTCCACTTTCTATCAATTGCCTTGGCATAATTGCATTCAATATCGGCTTCGTGCTTAGGACTGCTGAAAGAAGTTAAAATCCCTTCTAATTTCTCACTTTCTTTTTTAAAATTCTTTTGTTATAATAATTCTAAATTAGGAAGATATTAATTGAAATCTATTTTCAATTAGAAAAAGTTCATAATCATTGATTTGTATAGATTTTGATATTGATTTTCATTATCAGGAGGGATAAAAGTGGAACATTCTAATCGAGAAAAAATTAGTTTAATTGAGAAAACGAAAGAGCACGCTGAATTAATCGCCGCCCTTATAGCAGGTTTGTTTATTTTGCTTGCATGGCGTTTAGATACTAGCGGACAAACAACAGCTTCTATTCTTTTATATATTATTGCATTTTGCGTTGGTGGATTTGCAAAAGCAAAAGAAGGTATTGAAGAAACCATTGAGAATAAGGCGCTTAACGTTGAACTATTGATGGTATTAGCCGCGATTGGTTCAGCAGCAATTGGTTATTGGACGGAGGGTGCTATTCTTATTTTCATCTTTGCTGTGAGTGGTGCTCTTGAAACATACGCAATGAACAAAAGTCACCGTGAAATTTCTGCACTCATGAATTTACAACCTGAAGAGGCTTGGCTTGTTCGTGGTGGTTTTGAACCAATGAAAGTTGCTGTATCAACACTACAAATTGGTGATCACCTACTTATCAAGCCCGGTGAACGTGTACCGGCAGACGGCGTAATCTTTAAAGGGCAGTCTTCTATCGATGAATCTGCCATTAGCGGCGAACCACTTCCAGTAGCAAAACAGGAAGGTGACGAGTTATTTGCAGGAACAGTGAACTTAAATGGTGCCATTACAATGGAAATGACAAAACCAAATTCCGAAACACTATTCCAAAAAATTATCCAGCTTGTACAAAATGCTCAGAGTGAAAAATCTCCATCACAACAGTTTATAGAAAAATTCGAAGGTACGTATGTGAAATTCGTGCTACTTGCCGTTGCCATCATGATGTTTCTACCTCACTTTGTACTAGGTTGGGACTGGACGACAACATTCTACCGAGCAATGGTACTCCTAGTAGTTGCTTCTCCGTGCGCACTTGTTGCATCTATTATGCCAGCAACACTTGCTGCCATTTCAAATGGCGCAAAACATGGTGTACTATTCAAAGGAGGCTTACACTTAGAGCATCTAGGTGCATTGCGTGCACTTGCAGTAGATAAAACAGGTACTTTAACACAAGGTAAACCAACCGTTACTGATTTCATTGTTCGCGAAGGATTAGACCGTAAAAACGCACTGGCCAACCTTGCAGGTATTGAAGCTCAATCGAACCACCCACTTGCTCAGGCAATTACTTTATTCGCAAGAAAAGAAGGGATCACACAATTTCCTCAGACCACTATTAAAGATATCCCAGGTTGGGGTATTAAAGGTTACGTTAATGAGGTCGAGTACCTTGTTGGTAAACCAGATTTTGTTGGTATAGATGAGGCAAATGAATTTGCAAATGGCGTAGCAGAAAAACTCACTTCAGAAGGAAAAACGGTTATTTTCATTCGTGACAAGGATGGCATCGTTGCATTAGCAGCCTTAAAGGATACCGTGCGAAACGAAGCAAAAAAAGCAGTTTCATTACTAAAAGAACTAGGTATTAACGTTGTCATGCTAACGGGCGACAATGAGAAAACAGCAAAGGTAATCGCCAAGGAAGCAGGTGTGACAGAATACGTCGCAGAATGTCTCCCCGAAACAAAAGTGACTGAGATGAAACGACTTCTTTCTGAACATAAATTTGTGGGGATGGTCGGTGACGGCATTAATGACGCACCCGCATTAGCAACTGCCACTACCGGAATTGCTATGGGAGAAGGAACAGATGTTGCTTTAGAAACAGCTGATGTCGTTTTAATGAAAAATGACTTATCAAAAATTGCCTATGCCGTACGTTTATCACGTAAAATGCAACGTATCGTCAAACAAAACATCTTCTTCTCAATCGGCGTTATCGTTTTATTAATTGCCTCAAACTTTTTACAAGTCGTCGATTTACCACTAGGTGTAATCGGTCATGAAGGAAGCACCATTTTAGTTATTTTAAACGGCTTACGTATGCTGAATAAAAACGTCTAAAACAAACAGCCTCGTATCACAAAACGTGATCTCGAGGCTGTCCTTTTTAATATTCCTAACTATTTATTAAAGTCTCCTGCATTACAAGTTCTTTTTGCAATGCTTTTTTCTGCATCGTCGCATTTAAAACGCCACCAGAAATTACAATAATCCCCGTGAAATATAGCCAAAGCATTAAAATAATAACGCCACCAATACTGCCATATGTAGCGGAATAATTCGCAAAATTATTAATATAAAAAGAGAAAACAAACGTAACTGCCAGCCAGCCCAACGTCGAAAACAACGCACCCGGCCAAACACTCATTAATTTCAAACGTGGATTTGTATTCGGAATAAATCTATAGACCCCTATTAATACGATGAAAATAAGTAAAGGGGGTATCCACCAACGCATTCTATGCCAGATAATTTCAAATTGCTCCTCAATGCCAACAATCGAAAATAAGAAATGCCCCACTTGTTGCCCAAAAACCGGTAAAAGTAGTGCAACAGCAAATACAACGACAAACGCTATAGTGAAAACAAGGGATAACCCTCGTTCCAATAAACTTCCCCTATTTTCTGTATCGTAGGCCTTATTCAAGGCTCTAATCAACGCATTAATCCCTTTAGAAGCAGACCAAATTGTTCCAAGCACCCCGATGGATAACAGACTACTATTACGGCTTGTTAAAATTTCATTTAATGTATTTTCAATAAGCCTATACACCTCGTCCGGCATAACATTCACTAGAAAGGAATACACTTGCGTCGTCTCTAAATTCAAATACGGTAGTAATGTAACTAAAAAAATTAATAGCGGGAAAAAAGATAGTAAAAAGAAATAAGCCAATTCTGCGGCAAGAGCTGATATTTCCACTCGCTGAAAGCGGAGAATTAAATCTTGCATAAAGCCCCTTGATGTCATCACATTTACAGTGTCTTCGTCGGGCGAGACAAATGACTTCACCATCCCAACAGCTGTACGTATCGATGCTTTTTTCTTTTTCATACAAATTTCCTCCTGTACGAACAACTATTCTTTATCAGGTAAAGCAAAGGCTGCTTTTGTATCATTAATCATGCTTTCGATTGTGGAAGGTAATTCTTTAAATTCATCCACTTTTTCAGCAATCGCATTTACATTTTCTGACACACCTTCACATAGCACTTTAGCGGCTAATACTTTTTCCTCAACTAACACTTGTAATTCCTCTCGATTGGCTGCATAATACGTGATTGCTTCTTTCATCTGTTTTGTTGTAGCTATTGTTTTTTCACGCGTTGTACGGTCTAACATGCTCAATGCAGCACCAACTGCAGCACCAACTACGATGGATGCTAATAATTTACTTCGTCCCATATTAAATACCCCCTGCTTGGTAAATGTATATTCCTTTAGAACAATTAAGACTCATCATCAAAAGTTAGGGATGATTTTGTATACAAGTTGATTGGAGTGGTGACTGGACGTCCCCCAAGAAACTTTGCTCTGCGCGAAAGCGAATCGTCCCCAGTCGGAACAGAAATCAACCCTACGTTATGGTGATGAACCATAATTAAACTATCACTGCCCTTATTCTACCCAATAACAGTCTATTTTTAAAGCAATGCCCAAATCAGTGTTGACATTTTTTTTATTCAATGAAATGATATTTCCGAGGATTATGAAAGGTAGGTTTAAATAATGGATTTATCAGTACCGTCAAAAGAGAACGTTATTTATATGGTTGATCAAATGAAAGAAAAGCTTCGTATGGTGAATGTCGATGCAATGAAATCGGAAAATTTCAATGAAGCTGATTACGAAGATCTTGTTTATTTATACGAAATGGTCATGAAGCGTGATACATTTAGTCCAAGCGAAATGCAGGCTATCGTTGCTGAATTAGGCGCTTTACGCAAATAAATAGGATTTTGTAAATAAAAAGCTATTAGCAATACGGCATCAGAGCCTGTTACTAATAGCTTTTTTCTATTTTGCTTTTTTTGCAGCAGTACCATCCTCAGTTATAAGAGGTTGTATTAACACTTCTACACGACGGTTTTTAGAACGTCCTTCTGCAGAATCATTTGGTGCAATGGCACGGTTTTCACCGAAACCTTGTGTACTAAAGTTTCGACGATCTAACGCCGAGTTACTGTTTATTAAAATTTCTGCAAAGTTCACTGCACGCAATGCTGAGAGTTGTAAGTTAGAAGTGAAGTTAGGACCAGCTGGAACATTATCCGTATGACCCGTAATCACAATACTACGTGGTGGATTAGAAACCAATACATCTGAAAGCTCTTTAGCTATCGCATTATATTCTGGTTTAATCTCTGCTTTCCCTGGATCAAACAAAATACTATCACGAATTGTCACAAGTAAACCCTCATCAGTCATTGCTGTTGCAAATTGACCTTCCATCTCATTAACTGCGATAAAATTATCAACACTATCTTTAATTTCAGCTAACTCCTTCTGATCCTTTAAATACGCGGAGTTTTGCGCTTGTTGTGGTGTTTTGTCACTTTCTGCATTTGGACTTTGTACCGGTGCAGGCTGCTCTAAAAAGCCTGTACCACCATCAAATACTTGATTAAACACTTGTGACATTCTCTCTAGCTTGTCTTGATCTACCGAACTGGATGCAAACAATATGATAAATACAGCTAATAGCAATGTTAAAATATCTGCATACGGAACTAACCAAGACTCATCGATATGCTCATCATGCTTTTTTTTCTTAGCTTTCTTTGCCAAGGCCGCCCGCCCCGCTTTCATCAGAAATTTGACGACGTTCTTCCATTGTTAAGTAAGAAGATAATTTTTGTTCGATAACACGCGGCGCCTCCCCTTCTAAGACAGATAGGATGCCTTCAATCATCATTCTTTTTTGCTTAACTTCGATAGCAGATTTACGTTTTAATTTATTCGCAAATGGATGCCATAAAACATAACCTGTAAAAATACCTAGTAATGTAGCCATAAAAGCAGCTGAAATAGCATGTCCTAGCTTTTCTATGTCATTCATATCTGCTAACGCGGCGATTAAACCTACTACCGCACCAAGTACCCCTAAAGTCGGGGCATATGTACCAGCTTGTGTAAAGATTGCAGAACCACTAGCATGACGTTCTTCCATTGCTTCGACTTCTTCTGTTAGGACGTCACGAATATAATCCGCATTTTGACCATCAATTGCTAACGTAAGTCCATTTTTCAAAAATGGGTCTTCAATTTCTGAAGCTTTACTTTCAAGCGCTAACAGACCTTCACGGCGAGCTAAATCAGCCCATTGTGAAAACATCTTAATAATCTCAATATCATCTGCTAATTTTGTTTCTTTAAAAAGAATTTTAAATAGCTTTGGTACACGCTTTAACTCCTTCATTGGGAAGGCAATTGTTACTGCGGAAATTGTACCGAAGATGATAATTAAAATGGCAGCTGGGTTATAAAACGCACTTAAACTTACACCCTTTAATACCATTCCTGTTAATAGCGCTACTAGCGCAAGTATTAACCCTACAATCGACGATATATCCATTCTAGAACCTCCAAATCTCCTATTAAGCTTTATTTCGTCCTTTTTTCCATAATTTTAATATAGTATAAATGTATTTCACATTTTTTTCGATGTAATAAATACTTTTTATTCACTTTCCGACGATATTTGATTATATTGAATTAAGAATAATACATTAAATTGTCTTTATTTGAAGTTACTTAAGAATTTGTTATTACACTTCAACACAAAATTATCAAAAAATGCTGAACGTGTCGCAAAAGAAGGAGTAAATACCCAAAAATACCAATTTTACTATATAAGCTATTCGACGGATAATCAAAACCAACTTCAGATATTTATTATAACTTTATAGAAAAATAGTGTAAAACAACTGTTTACCGATGTGAAAGACGATACTTTTTTTCACGCTCACACTTAAAGTACTCCTAAAGAATCATTTATTTTTTTCCTCTATTTAATCAAATATACCTCAACATAATTGCGCCTTGATTCGGCTTTGTACTTGGGCAAAAAAACTCCTTTCACCACCTAAAGACACGGAAATACCTATTTCAAATTCTTGTTTATTATTTTTGATGAAAATGCCTCTAATCAATTCGTTATTGAGAATGCTGCCTATTATTTTCGTATAGAAGGTAGGAAGAGACTGTAAGAGCTATTGAAGAATTAGCTAAATCTAAGCTTGTCACATGGCTTTACGATCAGTTTTGAGATAAATGAGTAAAAATAACATTACTGCGGATAGGTAAAAAAGAATCTGTTCGTTGTGATGAAAACTAGGGATTTCAAGTATTTTATACCTACTATTTTTTGTCCAGACTAGGTATCTTATGGTTGTCATAAATTCTCCTTAGATTTTCCTAGTAACCTATTGTATAATTACTTTAGATATTATTTTAGATTATTTTAGTAGAGAGGAGCTTTCATTATGTTCATTACGACTGTACTAGGTTTTTCGGTTGTTTTACTAATTGCTACGGCATTCTTCATCCACTACTTACAAGTTGGTTTAGATACTAAGTCTTCAGTAACTGTAGATCCAAAACCAAGTGAAAAATTCTAATCTATCTATAAAAAACAGCTACATAACGTAGCTGTTTTTTATTTTTTCAATTATTTCGTTTCGCTTAAAGATAACTAAACTTCTTTTTTTTCGTAAAAATATTGCGTGAATATTGTCATTATTATTTGCATATTGATCATTTTGCTCTAAAATATTTGTAGGGAAGGGAGCAATCTTTCATGACAATGTTACAAGATATTCTTAAGTTTAATGAAGATTTCGTTCAAGAAAAAAAATATGAGCCTTTTATTACAACAAAGTATCCTGATAAACGCATCGTTGTGTTATCTTGTATGGATACTCGCCTTGTAGAGCTGTTACCTAAAGCTATGAATTTACGTAATGGTGATGTAAAAATCGTTAAAAGTGCCGGGGCATTAGTTAGTCATCCTTTTGGTGCAATTATGCGTAGTTTACTTGTAGCTGTTTATGAACTACAAGCAGATGAAGTGTATGTTGTTGGGCATTACGACTGCGGCATGAGCGCAGTTGACCCAGAAGCAATGCTAAGTAAAATGGTTGCTAGAGGAATTAACCCTGAAACTATCAAAACGGTAGAAAATTCAGGTCTCGATTTAAAAGAGTTTTTACGTGGCTTTGGCGACGTAGCAACAAGTGTTAAGAAAAGCGTAGATACAATTCGCAATCACCCGTTAATGGTGAAAGATGTGCCCGTTCATGGATTAGTAGTTGATCCAAATACAGGTCGCCTTGACTTAATCATAGACGGTAGTAAATAATAGCAAAAATAAGAAGCGTCTATCCTTCATTACTTGAAAGATGGACGCTTCTTTTTATTCGTTCTCTAAACGTGCATACATGTAATGATCCACCCATTGGCCATTAATGTACAGCAGCTTTCTCAAAAGGCCTTCTTGCTGAAACCCGGACTTTTCTAAAACACGGATAGAAGGATTATTTTGTGTCGAAACATAAGCCTCTACACGATGTAAGCCTACTTGCTCGAATGCAAATCGCACGACCATATTAACCGCTTCTGTTACGATCCCTTTCCCCACATAAATTTCATCCATCGCATAGCCAACAAATGCACTGGAATACGGTAAACGTTTTACTGCATAAAGAGCAATATGTCCTATTAGATTATTTGTACCCGGCTCAAAAATACCGAAAGTAAACTCCCTCTTTGAGTCCATTAAGTATAAGCTTTCTTGAATTTTTTTATATTGAGCATTAATTGTATAATATTCAGGTCGTTGTAACGGTTCGTATGTAGACCAAAAATATTTATTGCGGCTTACGAGATCAGTTAAACTTTGTGCATCTTTTTCAAAAAATGTGCGAATGTAGCATTTCTCCCCCTGAATTGATACCACATTTTCACCCTTTTTCCTCAATAGTTTCCAAATTTTAAGCACCATTTCTCCACACTAACCTTCCGATAATTGTCAATACGTTTTTAATGCCTGCGTTCATTTTATCAATGGTTAACAAACGATTTGTAAATATTTATCACAACGTGTGATTAATGTCCGTTCCGACTGGGCGCTCCGATGTTGGTCACGGAGGCGTTATCACAGGATGTGATGCTTTTAGCCTCCGTTCCTTTTTTGCTGATCCCTAAGGAGTCGCCCAGTTGTAACGAAGATCAACTTATATATGGTATAAATTGCAACAAATATCGTCCTCAACTTTTAGTAATATGTCCAATTTGTGGGTAAACACCCACCTAATTGAAGTTTTACTTTATTGTATGTAAAAAAAGATGCTGCTACAACTAAAACATCTCGTCTTGTTGTTACAGCATCCATAACATTATTTCATTTTTTGTTTTTGTTTTTTAGGCTTCTCTTCTAACAATTCAAGGCTAGACGATTCTGCATCTTCTAAATGCGCTTTGTCTAAGACATTCGTTAAATGAAGGCCACGTTTTTTTGCTTCACGTTCGATATGTGCTAGTGTTTCTTGCAGTACCTGTACACGAGCATACTTTTTATCGTCTCCTGGTATTAGAACCCATGGAGCATTTTTCTTATCAGTCTTCTCAAACATTTCATTTGCAGCTTCTACATACAGTGGCGTTTTTTCACGATTTCGCCAGTCTTCATCTGTTAGCTTCCAAGACTTATACGGATCCTGCTCACGTTCTTTAAAACGTTTAAGTTGCTCCTCATCAGATACTTGAAGCCAAAACTTAATGACAATATAATCTCCTGCCGTTAGAATCTTTTCAAAATTATTCATTTCTTCGTATGCACGAGACCACTCTTCATTTGTTGCAAATCCTTCAATACGCTCAACTAATACACGACCATACCAAGAGCGATCAAAAATTGCGATTTGTCCATGCTGTGGCAGCTTTCTCCAAAAGCGTTGTAAATAATTGTAGCGTAGCTCATGGGGCTGAGGCGCTGAAATCGGATGTACGACATAACCACGTGGATCAACACGTTCAATTAGACGCTTAATTGCGCCTCCCTTACCAGCAGCATCCATACCTTCAAATACTAAAATTAACCCTATTTTATTGTTTAATAAAAACTGTTGAGCATTTAACATTTCATACTGGAGTACTTTTAATTTCTTTTTATACATTTTCTTATCTAGATTAACTGATAGATCTAGATCATTTAAATTTTGAGTCATTAAAACTTCACTCCTTACATTTGTATACTTCCATTGTACTAAAGAAATATATGCATGCCCATTCAAATGGTAAATTGTAGATAATTTTAGCGAAACAACACGATACATTGTTGGAAATTTCCGTTATAATGAAAATATAACGTTACAGTCCTATACTTATTTGTCTTTTCCCTATACAATTTAACACGAAGGGAGAGGAAAACATGCCTCGATTTTTTTTGATGACAATCACTTACGTTGTCTCACTTATCCTAACCTTTTCATCCTATTTCATGAAAATAAACGGTCAATCTTCCTTAGAGATTTCAAATCGTTTTCCAGTAATATTTGCACCTTTTAATGTTAGTTATGTGATTTGGATTGTGGTTTACATGTTACTTGGTTATTGGTTAGTCATGAATCTAAAAAAGACATCTATTAAACAGACTGTTCTCTTTAGTAGCATATGTATCATGCAGGCGCTAGCAATTGTTGTTTGGCATCACGAATTATTTATCGTGTCAATCGTCAGCACGTTTATTTTAGTACTGTATTTATCTAAGTTGTACAAAACGTACCCTCTCATCAATAACTCACTTACAGGTCGTTTACCCTTCTCGATTTACTTCGCATGGGTTACATTCAGCCTGATGACAAATGTAAGCTTCACGCTGACATCTTATCAATGGAATGGTTTTGGACTTAGCGATCCACTGTGGGCAGTTATTTTACTGACACTTGGGGTAGCAATAGCACTACATATTCGATTCCATTATTTTGATATTATCTATCCAAGTGTATTTATCTGGTCCTATATAGGGGTCGTATTACATAATGGTTTTGATGAGCTACTTGTGTCAACGGCAGCCTTGTTTTTATGCGGAGTGCTACTTGTCGGTATATTATTTATTAAAAAAAATCCTGCCTACCAAAAATAAATTGGTAGCAGGATTTTAATTTTTATTGTTCATCAAGTGAAGTTAAAATAATTGGTTTGTCTTTTGTAACGATAATTGAATGCTCGATTTGAGCAACTAATGATTTGTCTGGCGTAACGAATGTCCAGCCATCACCAGACTCCACAATATGCTCCGCTTTCGCTGAGATAAATGGCTCAACTGCAAGAACCATGCCCTCTTTCATAATTGTAGAATCCCATGCATCATAATAGTTTAAAATATGGTTTGGCTCATCATGTAAAGAACGACCTAAACCATGTCCTGTTAGGTTCATAATCACTGTTAAATCATTAGCATATGCTTCACGCTCAACAGCTTTGCCGATTTGGTTTAATTTTGATCCAGCTTTTACTTTTGTCATCGCACGATCAAAAGCACTTTTGGCTACGCGACACAACTTTTCTTTATCCTCATAGCCTTCACCAACTACAAATGAAATGCCTGTATCAGCAAAATAGCCGTTTAATGAACCAGATACATCTATATTGACGATATCTCCCTCTTTAATCACACGTCCACCTGGAATACCGTGTGCGACTTCCTCATTAACACTAATACATGTGTATCCTGGGAAATCATACTCCCCTTTAGGTCCAGAAACTGCTCCGGCCTCAGCAAACATACGGCCTGCAATTTCATCTAGTTCTAGTGTTGTTACACCTGGTTTTGTAGCAGCCTTCATTGCTTCACGAATTTCAGCACAAATACGGCCGATTTTTTTAAAGGCTTCAATCTCTTCTTGCGTTTTTACAATCATTTTTAACGTCCCTTTCATCTAATATCTACTATTTAATATAACATAACTTTCTATGCTTAAAACGCTAAACGCTTTAATTATATGCCATCATAAATTATAAAGTGCCGAAAACAGGCTTATCTCCATAAGTTGAGGATGACATTTATTAAAACGTAAACAATGTGCATATGTTAATTGGAGTGGAGACTGGGCGACTCCTCGGGGATTAGCAATAGGGGAACGAAGGCTAAAATCATCACATCCTGTGATAACGCCTTCGTGACCAACATCGGTGCCGCTGCCGTTTCGTTAGCAAATGTTTTATCTGTGCGAAAGCGAAGCGGCAGCAACAAATGTTTTTTCTGTGCGAAAGCGAAGCGGCAGCAACAAATGTTTTTTCTGTGCGAAAGCGAAGCGGCAGCAACAAATGTTTTTTCTGTGCGAAAGCGAAGCGGCAGCAACAAAGGGTCCAGTCGGAACGGAAATCACCCCCACGTTATGGTGAGGAACTAAATAATAATAAAAACCCTTCACTCATGTGAAGGGCATAATAATTATGATTTTCGTTGCATTAATTGAGGTGCTGCCGTAAATAACAGAACACCGACAATCGCTGTTAAAATCGTTGCTGGTAGCATATATGTTCCATTATAGATGATTGAATAAACCCATGCATTTTGATCACCTGCATACTCTGCGAAAAATACAGCGCCCCCAATGGTATGTGCTGCATAACGTAAAAAGCCCGCTAATACCGTTCCTAAAATAATATAAAGCGCCATTTTCTTTTTGTTTAAATCTTTTGCAGCCTCAAGCACTGGCCCACGTACAACGGCCGCTAAGCCTACTACCGTAAAGGCAACACCATAATCAAGTGTTCCTTGAAGCCAATGTATAATATAGGCGCCAAACATTGTTTGCATAACACCAATAAGTAAACCCGTTACCATGCCTGGAATAAGACCCCAGCGGAATGCTATTAACATTATTGGCACCATTACGAGACTAACAGAGCCTCCTTGTGCCCATACTTTAAAGGAAACCTGATCGAGCACAAGGCCAATCGCTGCGAAAATCGCAATCTCCACAAGCATTAAAAGTTTTTTATTGTCCATAATTATTCTCTCCTTTGTTCCGATGTAGGATACAAGAGCAGGAATAGAAATCAGTTGGCAAATATGTCCCTATCTAGCATCAATAAAGATAAAAAAACGATGCCAGGACAGAGCCTCACATCGTAAAAGTGTCGGTTTCTATCCACATCCCTACGCAAGTGTTAACTTACAG
>Ga0209676_1001215_pt1 | contig 27390 bp, 23 predicted proteins | sample AraplaCvi_mLB_r2_FD_184282 | JGI IMG/M metagenome (GOLD analysis project Ga0209676, IMG submission 184282) | Arabidopsis root microbial communities from North Carolina, USA - plate scrape MF_Cvi_mLB_r2 (SPAdes) (version 2) | ecosystem: Host-associated > Plants > Roots > Endosphere | place: USA... | reverse complement strand
TTCTTCTGATTCTTTTGATTCCTTTTTCTCAAACATTTCTTTTGCATATGTCCATCCACCTTCTTGGTAGACTTTATCCTCTTTCATTAAGCGTCCAATTGAACGTTTAAACGATGCTTTACTAACACCGAATCGAACTTTTATATCTTCCGCATCACTCTTATCCCAATAAGGCATAGCTCCACCACGACTCATAATATATTCATATATATCTGCCGCTTCTTGATCCATTCCTTCATGTACTCTAGGTAAAAGTGAAACATTTGTACTTCCATCATCTTTAATATCAATAATACGACCACTTACTCTTTGACCAATTCTTGGTTCTGTCTTCCGCTGGGATTCATGTATAAATCCGATAAAGCGTTCATCAGTTAAAATATATGAACCAACTCGTAATGTACGATAAATAATTCCTGATACATTTTTATTTAACATACTTTCTTCAGCACGAACAGAATATTCTTGCATAACTGGTTCAGTTGCTAGTTTAATTAACAGTCGACCTTTGTTCGTACGCTTTAATGTACAAAAAACTTCATCATCTTCTTGTGGCCATACTTCCTCAAGAGGTGGTAGATCTCCCTTTTCTAAAAGGATATCTTTTGATATTCCTATATTAACAAAAACACCAATTCCATCTAATTTATCAACTACTTTTGCAAATCCATATCCTTCAGTCGTAATATGTGGCATTGACATTGTTGCAGATAATCTACCTTTTGAGTCATGATATAAGAACACTGTTACTTCTTGATCTAATTCAATTTCTCCAACCGTTTCATTTCTATGTAAAAATACCTCTTCTTGATCTTGGACAAGCATATACCCAATATCTGTTTCACGACTGCACACTAAAGTGACAATCTCACCTGCTTGTAAACTCATTTTTGTTACATCCTCTCTTAACTTATAACTAAAAATTATTATATCATGCTAATTCAAAGTTTGTTACTTCGTCTATCATACACTATAATACAAGTATTAACGATTTGGAGGGATTCTATCTATGTCAAAAGAAAGTTCATTTGATATTGTTTCTAAGGTAGACTTACCAGAAGTCTCAAATGCAATTCAACTTGCAACAAAGGAAATTGCTACTCGATATGATTTTAAAGGTAGTAAAAGCTCAATTTCATTAGAAAAAGAAGAGCTTGTTTTAGTTTCTGATGATGATTTCAAATTAGAACAATTAAAAGATGTATTAATTAGTAAATTAGTAAAACGAAATGTACCAATTAAAAATTTAGATTACAGTAAAGTAGAAGGTGCATCTGGTGGTACTGTAAGACAAAGAGCAAAATTAGTACAAGGTATTGATAAAGATAATGCAAAAAAAATCAATACGATCATTAAAAATAGTGGACTAAAAGTAAAATCACAAATTCAAGATGATCAAATCAGAGTAACAGCTAAGAGCAGAGATGATTTACAAGCAATTATTTCAGCTGTAAGAGCTGCTGATTTACCAATTGATGTACAATTTTTAAATTATCGATAATTGAATACATAGTAAAAAGGATGACGCTGATGTCATCCTTTTTTATATTTTGACTATAAAACACCCTAAATATTTTTCAGGGCAATTCAAATCATCAAACTAGCTTTTCACTAATTCTAAATCTTCCTTTTTCATGCAAGTGTCTCGAACAATTAATTTGTAAGGAACGAGAATACTTTTTTCTGATCCATCTGGTTCTTCAATTTTAGAGATAATATTTTTAGCAGCTTCATAACCTAGTTGGAAAATATTAATATCTACCGACGTTAATGGTGGATTTGCAAGTTCTGCAAGAATAGCATTATTAAAGCTGATAATTGAAATATCCTTAGGAACAGAGATACCATGCTCTTGAAAAACGCTGATGATGCCAAGTGATAACACATCATCTGTTACGACAATTGCTGATGGCAACTCAGTTAGTTCCATTAATTGATTTACAGCTTTTCTACCACCGTCTCTTGTAAACGAAGTAAATATTATTTCTTCCTCTTTAACTGATAGGCCATTTAATTGCATCGTATCCTGGAATCCACGTAAACGATTTTTCGTTACAAGTAGACTACTTTCTCCTCCAACAAACGCAATACGTTTATGGCCCTGATCTATTAGATAATTCGTCACTTCTCTTGCCGCTGCATAGTTATCATTATCTACATACGTAATATCTTCTATATAGTGGTAAGGTTTACCAACTAAAACGAACGGAAAATTATGCTCGCTTAAATAATCAATAATGTTATCATTTTCTTTCGAATAAAGTAATATGATTCCGTCAACTCGTCTACCTCTAACTGTCTTATTAACAGTTTGTTCAACTTCTTCTTCATTTTTACCAGTGATAAAGTATAATGAATATTCTTTTTGATTTGAATATGCAGTAACACCTCTAATTACTTCTGCAAAAAACGGATTTTGAAAAGAAGCATCTAATGCAGGAGGTAATACTAATCCAATTGACTTTGTTGAACGGTTCGCTAATGATCTTGCATTTAAATTCGGATGATAATTTAATTCATCCATTACTTTACGAACTTTACGCTTTGTTTTTTCACTTATTCTAGGACTATTTGAAATAACTCGTGACACTGTTGAAGGTGCTACATTTGCAAGTTTCGCAACGTCCTTTATTGTAATAGTCATTTTTTTACCCCTTACTCCATTATGATTGTAACCGTTCTCATTTCATGTTATAGGTTAAGCGCTAAAGAAACTAGTCTTATGTGAACGAATGACACGGAAAACTTTCAAAAGCGCTTAATCCAATTTATTGTATTTACTTTATTTTACTTTGACGACGTTTTGCTGCCCATAAAAATATGACAAAACCTATAAATATCGATGGGATTGCGATCATAACACCTAAATTGATATGTGTTTTTGGCGCAACCGCATATATATTTGATGATTCACGCTTTAATACAATATCGAAACCTTTTTTACTTGGTCTCACTAAATCATCATTTTGTAGTCCTCTTAACTCATTTGTGTTTTTAACAACATCAAAATCTAAGTGAATTTTTTGATCGTATGACGTATTGTTAATTGCGATAAATGTTGTTTCTTTTTTATAGCTTCTCTTAAATAAAGTCATACCTTTTTTATCATATATTACTTCAAAGTCACCTTTTGTTAAAGATGGTAAAGTACTTCTTAATTCAGTTAATTTTATAATATAGTTTGAGAAATCTTCATCTGTTCTAAAATCCATGCTTTTTCGATTCTCAGGGATCTTTGAACCATTTACTGCAATTTCTGTCCCATAATAATTCATTGGTAAACCAGGTGTTGAAAATAAGTAAACAAGTGCTAATTTTAATCTAGATGGAGGGTATTCTCCTTTCCTTTGTGCAATTGAAATAAATCTTTCTGTCATTTCATTATCTAAATAATTAACGATTTGTGTTGAACCTAATTGTTTTGATAATCCATTATGTGCATTGTATAAATCAGTAATGGGTTCATTTTGAGATGTAAAGGAATCACTCAATTTACTTAATAAAGGTGCATTATTAATTGCATCAAAACCTACATTACTATATTTCTCCACTTGTACGTCACTTGTTTCATTTAAATCTGCTAATACGATAAAATTCGAATCTGCATTTTTAATACCTTTTGTAAAAGATTCTAAAAATGAAACTGGAACATAATTTACATCTTGTAAATAGTAACCATCAAAATCTGCTTCATTAATCCACCATTTACCTAAATCAAGAAAGTATTTTTCAACAACTTTATTATTTTGATTTAAATCTGGTAATCCATTAACCCACTTTTCTTCATCGCTTGTACTAGTCTTAGGATTAAACCAGTTCGCATACTGATCATTTTTTGCTAGATCACTATTAGGTGATACATTATTTATAACAAAATCAATGATAATCTTCATATCACGCTTATGTGCTTCTTTAATTAGTTTTTTTAAATCCTTCATTGTACCAAATCTTGGATCTATTTGTTTAAAATTAATTACTGAAAATCCATCATATGAATCTGCATCATTTTCAAATATAGGTGATAATGATATTGTCGTATAACCAAATTCTTTAATATAATCAAGCTTTTGAGTTATCCCTTCAAGATCTCCACCTTGGGATTTGTTTAAGTCATTTGGATTTGTGTCTTTATCATTCCTAGGGTTACCATCATTAAAACGGTCAACTAGAACCCTATAAACCATATCGTTTTTTAAATCCGTATTTTTTTCTGCAAAAATTTTATTCGGAATCATATTCAAGATGAATACAATCGCAATTAATAAATAACTAAACCGCTTCATTCATTTCTCCCCCTGCAACGTCTCGTGCATGTACATTTTTCAATCTCTATCATTATTTTGCAAAATATTACAGTGAAATACAAATACTTTATTAAATTAATAGAAATGGAAGCGATTGCACAAGCTATTTTTATTATACTGGTTACAGTTTAGATAGCAAGGTAATTTCTTATATTAAGATTTTTTATCATTTTTAACGTAAGGATGATTGTATGCAAAAAGAAACCATCTTCCATCAACCTTATGATCAATATGCTTTTGCAATTAATGATCAGACATATTGCCTAAGATTACGTACAAAAAAAGGAGATTGTACTGAGGTTATTTTATATTATGGGGACCCTTTTCATTTCAAAGAATCAAGATGGAATATCGAAGAACCACTTCCGATGTATAAGGCTTTTTCTACCGAACTGTTTGATTTTTGGGAAGTAAGTGTCATTCCCCCAAACAAGCGTATGAAATATCAATTTTTTATTAAAAATGATCATTTTTCACTCTTTTACGGAGAAGCTGGTTTTTCTGATCAGTTTAATGAACATGATCTTTCAAATAGTTTTACACTACCTTATTTACATAAAAATGAACTGATTTCTCCACCTAATTGGGTAAAGAAAACTGTTTGGTATCAAATTTTCCCGGACCGATTTGCAAGTGGGAATCAATTAAATAATCCAACAAACACATTAGCTTGGGGTGAAAGTCAACCCACATACACAAGCTTTTACGGCGGGGACATTGAAGGGATTATTCAAAAAATCGATTATTTGAAGGATTTAGGTATTTCCGGAATTTATCTAACTCCAATTTTCGAGGCAAGCTCAAATCATAAATATGATACGATTGATTATTTTAAGATTGATCCTTCATTCGGTGACGAAACTACCTTAAAAAGACTGATTCAAAAATGTCATGATCATAATATTCGAGTGATGCTAGATGCTGTTTTTAATCATACTAGCTATTCTTTCCCTCCGTTTCAAGATGTTTTAGTAAATGGTAAAAACTCTAAATATTATCATTGGTTTCATTTTCATTCAGATGAATTAAACAATGGGGATCCTTCATATGAAACTTTTTCATTTGTTAAAGAAATGCCTAAATTGAACACAGAAAATAAAGATGTCCAAAACTTCTTAATGGAAATTGGTTCATATTGGATTAAAGAGTTTAATATTGATGGTTGGCGACTAGATGTTGCTAACGAAATTGACCATTATTTCTGGAAACTGTTTCATCGAAAAATGAAAGACATCAAACCGGATATTTTTATAGTCGGTGAGATTTGGCATCATGCAATGCCTTGGTTACGTGGTGATGAATTCGATTCTGTAATGAATTACCCGTTATTGAAGTCATTACTTTCTTATTTTTCCTACGAAACTATTTCCACTGTTCAGTTCAAACATTCAATCAATGAAATGATTTCACTATATCCAATACAAGTAATCAAAGTTTTATTTAATATTATTGGAACGCATGATACTCCGAGGATTCTAACTCAGTCAAATCACCAGGATAAAAAAGTGATTTTATTATATGTTTTTCTTCTATCGTTTTTTGGGTCTCCTTGTATTTATTATGGTGATGAAGTTGGACTTACAGGTGGAAATGACCCCGAATGCAGAAATTGTATGGTTTGGGACTCTTCCGGTCATAATCAACTCATTTACAATTCATTAAAAAAGTTAATTTCACTAAGAGGCTTGTATCCAGTTCTGGAAAACGAAGGCGAGTTTAAATGGATAGATCCAATTGACGAACAGAGCCAAACACTGATTTATGAAAGAAGTAGTGATGAAATGTCTATTTTCGTATTCATCAATCCCTCTTATGAAAAAGCTTCTGTTACATTACCAATTAAGATGAGAAATAAAAGAATCACAAATTTATGGAATCATTCTCAATTTGCTGCTGAATCTGATTCTATATTAATCGATATACCGCCAATTGATTTTTTCATATTAAAAATAGAATGCACAGACTCATTAAAATGAGTCTGTATTTTTATGCAATCACATAATTCACGTTACATTTTCTAACATCTTTTCATTTTGTTAGCGTTTTCATATATTTTTACGAAAAAAAATTTATTTTTTTGTAAAAAAAACATTGAATTTTGCATATATTCTGAATATGATAACTTATATAACATTCGATGTTATAAAATATAACATAACAGAAAAGGGGAATGAAAATGAACGGTATTCAAGCAGCTGATAGTGTGTTTCTCTTTATTTCAACAGTACTTGTTATGATTATGACACCTGGTTTAGCTCTTTTTTATGGTGGCATGGTTAAAAGTAAAAACGTTTTAAGTACAACAATGCACAGCTATGCAGCAATGGCCATTGTTTCAATACAATGGGTTTTAATTGGTTATTCACTAGCATTTGGTCCAGATGTAAAACATTTAATCGGTGATTTTTCTTGGGCAGCATTAAAGGATGTTAGCTTTACTCCTAATGAAAATTACAGCGCAACAGTTCCTCATAATCTTTTCATGATGTTTCAACTAATGTTTGCAATACTTACTCCAGCTCTTATTTCAGGCGCGTTTGCTGAACGAATGAAATTTTCTGCATTTTTATTATTCACTTTACTTTGGACAACATTTGTATATGATCCGTTAGCACATTGGGTTTGGGGCGTTGACGGATGGCTTCGAAACTTAGGAGCTCTTGATTTCGCTGGGGGAACAGTCGTTCATATATCTTCAGGTGTTTCAGGTTTAGTATTAGCTCTTCTTTTAGGTAAACGGAAAGATTTTGGCACTACCTCTCCTCATCATTTACCTTTAACAGTATTAGGCGCAGGTTTACTATGGTTTGGTTGGTTCGGATTTAATGTTGGAAGCGCACTTACATTAAATGATGTAGCACTTACAGCATTTATTAATACAAATACAGCCGCTGCCGCTGCCTCAGTTGGCTGGGTATTAGTAGAATGGTATGTAAATAAAAAACCAACCATTCTTGGTGGTGTGAGTGGAGCAGTTGCTGGTTTAGTAGCTATAACGCCTGCATGTGGTTTTGTAACACCTTTATCTTCTATCTTAATTGGTTTCTTAGGTGGAATTATTTGTTTCTTAGCTGTCACATACTTAAAATACAAATTCGGATATGATGATGCTCTAGATGCATTCGGATGTCACGGTATTGGTGGTACATGGGGCGCGATTGCAACAGGTTTATTTGCAACAAAATCTGTTAATAGTGCCGGAGCAGACGGGTTATTCTATGGAGATGCTTCATTATTGTTTAAACAGTTGATTGCAATTGGATCTACTTATGTATTCGCAGGAGTTGTTACATTCCTCATCATTAAAGTGATTGGCTTCTTTGTTAACGTTCGAGTTGATCAAGAAGAAGAGAACTTAGGACTAGATTTGGCGATTCACGGCGAAAAAGCTTATCACGATGCAAGTATATAAGGAGGCATTAACATGACTGCGAAATTAACGAAAATTGAAATCATTACAAGACCAGATAAATTCGATGTACTAAAAGATGCCCTTGCGAAAGTAGGGATTACTGGAATGACTGTCACTAATGTATTGGGTTGCGGTATGCAATCAGGCTATACTGAAGTTTATCGTGGCACAAAACGAACAATTAACTTACACGAAAAAATCAAAGTCGAAATCGTTGTATGCGACGTCCCCGTACAGTCAGTAATTGATGAAGCTAAAAAAGTATTAAAAACAGGTAAGCCTGGTGATGGGAAAATTTTTATATACCCTATCGAAAATGCAATTAAAATCCGTACTGGTGAAGAAGGTCGCGATGCCCTTCAAAACGATTATTAATCATAAAAAACCTAGTCATGTTCCTATGACTAGGTTTTTTATATAATTGCTCACTTTCTCATCATGAGCTCCGTAACCAAAATTAACATTCTCAAAAACTATATCTTTATCATGCGGTTTCATTGTATAAAGCGGCTGTGATCATAAACTACATATTTACAAAAATATAAACAAACAGTGAGGTGAAAATTCACCTCACTGTTTGTTGACAAAATACCAATACTCCAGAGATTCAGACTGATTGAAAAAACAGTCTGAGAGGTGAAAATTCACCTCTTTTTTTTATGCTTTAATATTAATATTGTACTTTTTAAACCAAACATGAATTTGGTATAAATGCGCTAATAATTGCGGTCCAGACATTAATTGACCGTACCAAGGTACTTTAAATGCCGTACCTTCACTCTCAACTAAACTGTTTAATTGTTCCTTATCAAAAAACTCATAGAGTGCTGAACCTTTATCGCTCAGACTCTCTTTAAGCTTTTGTACTACTAAATTAGTATAAACCGGATTATGCGTTTTAGGGTAAGGGCTTTTTTTACGATACAATATTTCATCTGGTAATAACCCTTCTAGGGATTTCCTTAAAATTCCCTTTTCACGATTACCATACATTTTAATTTCCCATGGTATATTCCAAACATACTCCACCAAACGATGATCAGCAAAAGGAACACGAACTTCCAGACTTGCTCCCATGCTCATTCTGTCTTTACGATCTAATAATTGCGCCATAAACCATTGTCTGTTTAAGTAAAACAATTGTCTTCTCTTTGCTTCTAACGGGCTTTCTCCTTCAAGTATCGGCGTCTCTCTTACTGTTTCATCGTATCGATCTTGAACATATGCTGTTAAGTTTAACTTCTTACTCCATTCATCCTTTAGTAGATTCTGACGTAATTCAGTTGATCTCATCCAAGGGAATGCCGGTCTATTCAAGTCGTCTTCACGATGAAACCATGGGTAACCTCCAAAGATTTCATCGGCACACTCCCCTGAAAGTCCTACAACAAAGTTTTGTTTAATTTTTTGGCAAAACCATAATAAAGATGAATCTACATCTGCCATTCCCGGTAAATCTCTACACTCAGTTGCCTCTTCCAAATAGTGTACTAACTCTTCATTTGTAATCACACATCTATGATGATTTGTATTAAATGTCTTTGACATTAATTCAATCCACGGTGCATCTGAATTTGGTTGAAAAACGCTAGAAGTAAAATATTTATCATTTTCTTCATAGTCAATTGAGTATGTTGTTAATTGACCTTTACCTTCTTTTTTATAATGATTTGCTGCGATCGCAGTAATCGTGCTAGAATCCACACCACCAGATAAAAACGTACAAAGTGGTACATCAGAAACCAATTGTCTTACAATCGCATCTTTCACAAGAAATTGAACCTTTTCTGCTGTTTCTTCTATTGAATCTGTGTGGATTTTACTTTCAACTTCCCAATATTTCCATATTTTCAATCCATTTTGTGAGAAAGTCATTGCGTGCCCACCACGAAGTTCTTTGATTCCATCAAATACACCATTTCCAGGCGTCCTAGATGGTCCTAAACCAAATACTTCTGACAATCCTTCTTCTGTCAATTCTGCCTTTACATCTTTATGCGCCAATATTGCTTTTACTTCAGATGCAAATATTAATCGTTTATAATCTTCTTTATAAAATAGAGGTTTAACACCTAATCGGTCTCTGGCAATAAATAAACTTTTGTTCTCTTCATCCCATATAGCAAATGCAAAAATGCCATTAAATCGATCTACACATCCTTCTTTCCATTCAATATAACTAGTAAGTAAAACCTCAGTATCTGAATGTCCTTGAAATGTGTATCCACGTTTTAATAGTTCTTTTCTAATATCCTCGGTATTGTATAGTTCACCGTTATAACAGAGAGTATAATTGGATTTTTCCTTTGATTTATTCATCGGTTGCTTTCCACCCTCTGGATCTACAACAACTAATCTTTTATGCCCAAAGCTACAATGATTTGATGTCCATACATTTGTATCATCTGGACCTCTTTTTGATAATGTTTCAGCCATTTTTTTAACTGTAGCACTTACATTTAATAAATTTTTATCAAAATCTGCCCACCCAGTTATACCGCACATAATTTATTATCTCCTTTCTGGGCTTTTTCCCTAGAAAAATAAAGTTAATTCTATATCTTATTACCACCAATATTAATGCGTGCAATTATTAATAAAAAAATTGCAAAGCTATCCTTATTTGTCCATACGCTTTTTGAATTTTTGCATAGTTATAAAATAGTTAAGTTATGTCAATAAATGAAAAAAGTAGCAGCTATATTTTATCTCGTACCTTGAAGATTAAATCAGCTGAAAACTAATGAAGTATATTACGCCTACTTCAGGCAATTTCTGATTGAAAATTAATCCATAAAAAACAATATTCGAAAGTTAATAAATGGTTCGAAGGAAATTATTAATTTATATTCTCCTTCTATATTTATGTTAATTCTAAATGTCCAAATCACTAATTTTCCATTAAATCAATATTTGTCAAATTTACGTAATGATATAGAACGTTCGTAACTGGAGGTTACTTAATGCATTATAAGCACCGATCACAACTATTTAAAGAGCAACCTCGTGCTTTTACAATTGGATCAATAGAAGAAATTAATGATGAGTGGGTCTTCTTTGATGATGAAACTGATGAAGCATTTATTCTCGATGAACTAATCGAAAAGGATTTTGAAGTTTCTATTAATGAAGAATGGACACCAGCTTCATTTCAAGATGGAGCATATCTTATATTCCATTCTAAAAAGAAAAAATTACAAAACGGGGATGTATTACGAATTCAAAGGAAACTTTTATATAGCTTTGATTCACTATTAAAAAATTTAAGTGATGAATCATTTTTCTCTTTAGCATACTTACTGAATACCCATGGTTTTTCATTATATGATTGTCTTTACTGTCATAATTTCCTTTCATTCCAACCAGAAAACACACCAACTGAAGGTGTAAATTTTATTGTTTTTGACAATGAAGAACTAGTTTGTTCAGTCTACCATCAATTTAAAATTTCACCCGAGGAACAAAATCATCGGTTTGAATTAACAAAAGCAACAGGAAACCGCTATTTATTAACACAATTATCATAATAAAAAAACTGTCACAAATTAATGTGACAGTTTTTTATGTAGAGAAAGTACCAAAAGATATTCAGACTAATTGAAAACGCTTGTCTTTCGAGGCGTGAAGCCTGAAGAGGAGCGGAGTTACCTTTTACGGTAATGAGCACCGCAAGCAGGCGAAGCAACGAAGAAAGCGAGCGTTTGCCAATAGGCTGAAACTGTCACAAATTAATGTGACAGTTTTTGTTTTGTATTAAGCAAAGAAATCAAAATTAAGTGGTAATCTAAAGCCTAAATATAATAAAGCTAAAATAAGAATTGTAAAAATTGTAACCGGAACAAGCATTTTACGTTTTTTCTTTGAAGAAACCGTGAAATACTCAAATACTCCAAGCATAATGATCCCAAGTCCCATTTTAATGTTGTAAAGCATTTTTAAATCTGATGGCATATTGTCTTTAGGTAGATCGATAAAGATATACAATCCTGTACCTAAAATAACAAAGTATAATAATCGTAAAATCATGTGTGCAACTTTTACATTTTGACCATTTTTATAGCCATGTCCTACATAAAGGGCTAAAATAATCGCCAATACCCACGAAGTGATATGTAAGTGAACCATTTTGTTTCCTCCCAAAAATCAGTTTCTAAAATATCATATCACACTCTATAAGAAATTGATAAATTTACTATGATTACTTTTTGAACGATTTATGAACATGTACGGTAAGGATTTGAAATTTGCTTCAAAACTCTTTCCATAAAATTACTTTAAACTTATAAAAATATATAACTTAATTATCCATTTAAAAATGCACTTTTTTTTCAGAATGTCCTATTTTTCTAGGTCTAAATTAAAGGGATTCCTCTATCAATATAACTAGATAAAAATAATCTTTACTAGGTTAAATTACCTTTTGTCAGAATTCAATGCGAGTAAATCGCTAAAACACTAAATTAACATGAGAATATACCCATAATACCAAGTACTAAAAATAAGACTTATGATGCATTTATATTATTTTTAAATATTAATAATATAGGAATGTAATCTACTGTCGAATTATACATATAAACCACTACTCCTTTTATTCATTCGACAATAGACACCTTTTATACTACAAAATCTATTAGATTACTACTAAACTGATGATGAAACCGGTTGATTTGTGTAGTATAGTGTAGTTTTTTGTAACATTTACACTTCTTTTAGCGAATCGCTTTTCATATGAAAATGATTTTGTATAATAGCATTACATACATCGTGAGACATAGACACAATTCCCTATTCTTGAACAAAGTTGGTGACTAAATTGCTACTTCATGTTATAGAGAAAAAGCGCGCTCGTATGGTTTATTTTGCGGGACGATATGGCTTTACTAACAAGAGAACCGTCTCATGCAGCCAAGAACTGGACAAGCTCATGAATATGATATCAATCTCAACATTTTCAAAAAAGAGAGCATAATAGCTAGTTGCAATTACGAATTTAATTTCTAATTGCACTAGCTTTTTTTTTGCTTTCTTTATATATGAAACAGATAGACTTCTATCACAATTATCACGTTTTGGGTCATTTAGCCATATAATACATAATCATAAAAAGAACAAAGGGTGTACAATCATGCCTGCTTATGTTGGAGTTATTAATATTGTAAGTATCGGAAGTAGCGCCGTCGTTAATGTCGGAGACGCATATAGCATTAAACCTATGAGTACTGCTCAGACATATGCTGGTGCTGGTTCCTTTAATACTGGTGATTCTGTTACTGTTTATAATAACAAGAGTATTTCGAACGTTTACGATCAAGATCAAATTGACCAACCAATGATAGGAAATATGTAAAGGAGGGAGTCTCATGAACATCTATATACACCAAACAATTATCATTAATCAATTAAAAACAGGTGGAATTGTAAACTCATCTGTATTTCAAATAGGTACCTCAGGAAATATTAACGCAAAAACTGTTACGAATAATACTGGAGAATATACGGAGCCTGCACCGATTTTATCAGAGGACGGCCAAATTATTGCAACTTCTCAAGCGACTTAACCAATTCCTGCTGCAAATTGAAAGCGAGGGAATGAAATGAATCAATTAGAAATTAGATACGCCCAAATTGAACAATTACTATTTGAGCAAGCTCAATTAATTGATCAACTCAAATGTAGAGTTGCACAGCTTGAGGCAACTGTTGAAGAATTGGCTAAGCGTCCAGAAACTACAATTGAAAAGATTGAATACAAATTCGATCAATTAAAAGTAGAAAATTTAAATGGCACACTAAGTATTGGTTTAAATCCATTACAAGCTCCTAGTTTCGATGACCTTACTGTAGAAAATCAACAAATTACAATAAAATCAAATGAACAAATAAAAGAATTAAAAGATTATATAGGGAAGCGAATTCATTATCATTTAGATAAAGAAGCGATTACCACAATTCATCAACTAGAGGCCGAGTTAAGATGTACTGTTGACGATTATTACCGACAGATGATGATTGATGATATCCGAAATCAAATGGATATCAGATTACCTTATTATATAGATCTTTATAAAAATCGTCCTAATTTTGACGAAAATCCAATGAAGTACGCCGAAGAAATTACTTTGCATATGCTACAAGATATAAAGAATGCTTATACGGCGTTTTTAAATAACCTACCAAATAATATCCAAAAGGGAGGGTAAGGAATGAATTTAAATGTAACAAATTGCAATTTACAAGTAGATGAAATTAAATTCGCAGCAGTTTCATCTTCTTCTTTGTTTCTGATTGGAGATGCTCATAACATTACATTATCTTCAATTTTTGATACACCACCAGAGTCTTTAATTATTGGGCCATTTGTTCCTTTATCAATTAGCTAATGTTTACGATTGATCCTCGTTTTAGATTAGCTTCCGTGGAAAGTTTTGAAGTTAATTCTGCTATCACATCAAGCATACTTCAATTTGGTGATGTTTTTAGCATTACAGCTGAATCAAACGCACTTGCCGTTCAACAACAAACTGCAAATTTTACTGAATTTGAAAAAGATCCATTTGAAATGATGCCTTATTATAAAAAGAAACCTACTCATGCACCTGTCTATCCAGTTATATTAAATCGTGTAAATTTGAATCCTACTATTCAAGTTCGAAGAATCACCTTTAATGGTATAAGTACATCTGGTGTTTCGGTCGTTGGATCGGTTCACAGTGCAACAATGATGTCTAGAGTACGTCAAATTAGGCAATTTGATCAATATCCTCAAACTGCCCCACCACTTCATAGAAAGGAGAATTAATATGCCTACATTTCTTGGTGCAATCGTCATCCAAACGAATGCTGGAAATATAAATACGGGAGATTTAAATAATATCTCTCCAAAGTCAGCAACTAAAGCTTATAACGGTTCAGGTTCGGGTAACACTGGATTTATCCCTGCTACTTTTAACGGTGCAAGTGCAACAAATACGATTGATGCAGATATTGCTGATCAAAACGATGTTGCTACTCTATAATTTTTTAATTCGAAATTTTGTGGCTCTTGTACAATCTTAAAAATTATATGGCATGCGTTTAGCTCACGAAAATAATCATAAAAAAAATGGCAACTAATTAATTAGTTGCCATTTCGTTTTGTCTTCTTATGGTTCCACTAAGAGACATTTAGTATCTGCATCAGCATTTTATAATTCAATGATATGTCCACCATCAAAGAAATATAAAAATTTGGATGTTACTTTTTTATCCATACTTGCTTCAATTGCTCTAGAATAAAGGTCTAACTGAATACCATAGCGTTTTATCGCTTCAGTTTTCAACTCTTCATCACTTGTAAAAGATTTTGTTCGATCAGTTTTATAGTCTACTAATATAACCTCTTCACCTTCAATTAATAGTAAATCTATAATTCCTTGAACGAGTACAATCTCTTTTTCTTCTTGCCAGTCTTTATATATTTCATCTGTATAAACACCGTAGCTAAAAGGCACTTCACGCATTTTTTGAGTTGCATTTTGAACAATGATTCCAAGTCTTGATTGACAGAACTGATAAATATCAGCGCTATTAACAACAGCAGCCTGCTCATTTGTAATCAACTCTTTTAATACCATTTGATTAATCTGTTCCTTTATTTCATCAATTGTAGAAACAAACTGATAATCTAAATTTTGCATGATTGCATGGGTAGCTGTCCCTTTTTCAGCCTGATTCATTTTCTGTTCAGACATGAATTTAGGTCTCTCTAAAGGAAAGCTTTTCGATGATTGATATGATTGAGTATAAGTATCTTCTTCTTGCATTTTTCTTTTCAGTTCAGTAACTGACTGCTTTGGTCGATGTAAAGTAGCTTGTTCGAAGCCATATTTCCAGTTTAAATTACTTTCAAGAATCTCTTTAAATTCCTCGCTCTGCAGTTCAATAGCTTCTTGCTTTTGTATGGCTTGATAAACTGCTGTTTTACTAGTTTTCTCTTCTTCACCTTTAAATGCTTGAACAGTAGACGCATTTACAATTGAATAACTCCATCTACAAGGATAAAATTGAATCTCATTTGTTGTATTCCATAAATCATCTTCAGTACGGATCGCATTACTTGAATCGTGTCTTATAATAGACGGTCCAATCCAATCCAAATAACACTTCGCTCCACTAATTATATTTAAAGGTAATAACCATTCTTTATAATTTTCAATTTCTCGCCACTGATCAATTGTTTTTTCTATATCTTTTACTCTACCAACTAATATCAACTTTTCTTTTGCACGCGTTAATGCAACATACAGAATACGTAATTCCTCTGAAATTAGCTCCTCACGTTCTTTTCGCTTAATTGTTTCCTTAAGCAATGTACTATTTGTCGTACGATAAATCGGATGAACAAAATTCATACCAAGCCCTAACTCTTTTTGTAGAATGAATTTTGCAGATAAATCTTGCATGTTAAACTGTTTAGACGTATTCACAACAAATACAACCGGAAACTCTAAACCTTTACTCTTATGAATCGTCATCATTTGTACTACATTTTCTTGTTCACTTAACATTCGTACTTCGCCTAATTCTTCGCCTCTATCCTTCATGCGATCCAAGAAACGTAAAAATTGAAATAAACTTCTATAATTTGTTTCTTCTAAAGCTTTAGCTCGGTCAAATATGGTAATTAAATTAGCTTGTCTTTGTTTCCCACCAGGTAGTCCACCAACGAAATCAAAATAGGTTGATTCTTTTAAGACCTTCCAAATAAAAATTGAAAGTGATTCTCTTTTTACTAGTTGTTTCCATTTCGTCAATTGTTGAAAGAAATCGTTTAACTTATTCGTTAATGGTTGGTTCATATTCTCAACATTATTGAGGTAAGCAAGACACGCATCATAAAATGAGCCTTTACCGTTTAATCGAATCTTAGTTAAGTCCCGCTCTGTTAACCCAACCATCGGCGAACGTAATACAGATGCTAAAGGAATATCTTGAATTGTGTTATCGATTATTTTTAATAAATTAATAAACACAGCTACTTCAATCGTTTCAAATAAATCTCGTGATTTTTCTGCATATAGTGGAATTCCAAGTGCCTTACATTCTTCAATATATAAATCAGCATTAGACAATGAACGACCTAAAATTGCCATATCACTATATTTAACTGGTCTCATAACACCTGATTTATCCGTCACTAAATAGTTACTTTCTACTAATTCTTTCATTCGATTTGCAACATATCTAGCTTCTATTCGTTCAAGCTTTTCCTCTACAATCATTTCATTTTCGTCTTGAGTGGCCTCTTCATCTTCTTTGGTTAATAGTACTAATTCAGAAGTACAGTCTGAGTATTCTGGGTAAGTTGCACCAAGTTTTAGCATGGCATCTTCATCATACTCAATTCCACCAAGTTCTCTGCCCATGATCTGTTTAAAGATAAAATTAGTCGCATCTAACACTTCTGCTCTACTTCTGAAGTTTTTAGATAAATCTATGCGCAAACCTGTATTCCCATTTTGTTCTTTTTCAAAAGTATTATATTTTGATATAAACAATTCCGGCTCAGCTAAACGGAATCGATAAATTGATTGTTTAACATCACCAACCATGAATAAATTACCAGAAGCACCAACTCCTCTAGTAATTAGCCTTAAAATCGATTCTTGAACATAGTTTGTATCTTGGTACTCATCTACTAAAACCTCAGTAAACTTATCTTGATAAACTTTCGCAACAGAAGAAGGTATCAGTTCATTCTGTTCGTTTTTCTCCATTAAGATTTCCAAAGCATAATGCTCTAAATCGTTGAAATCAAGTATCCCATTTTCTAGCTTGGCTTGTTTAAATAAGTAGATAAATTGTTCAACAAGTGAAATTAACTTCTCACACAAAGGCTTGAGCTCATGTATTTGTTTTAAGTGAACATCGATACTTCGACTAAAAAATTTGTTTTTTAGATCCTCGATAGTAGTTTTTGCATTATCTCGGAAGGATTTTGTCAGCTCCTTCTTACGCTGATCACCTTCTGTTTTCTTTATCGTAGGGAGTCTATTAAACGAAATGTTTTGAAGTCTTTTATGAATTTCCTCCCATGATAATTCACTAGCATGAAACAATGACTCTAATGCAAAATATTCTTGTGTAAATAAATCTCCATACTTTTCTGGCCCATCTGGGCTGTTTATTAATTCTAGCGCCTGCTTATAACCATTTATACAAGTAGTTAAATCATCTTGAATATATTTCTTTAACACTTCCATAAATGGAATTTCATCAACTTCTTTACCAATTACATCGTATTGATTCACGAATGACTGTAAGAATTCACTTGGATTAGGATTAGAAATAGCATGCCTGTACAGTTTTAAAATTAATGATGGTAAATCTGAGTCATCTCGATCACTCGTATACCGATCAACAAAATCAAAAAAATGATTATTTGATTCATCACTATACTCTGCTTCTAATAATTCTTCTAAGACTTCATCCATTAAAAGTTTAACTTCTATTTCTTCAGCAGTTCTAAAATTTGGATCTAATTCTAATAAATAATAATTAGATCGAATCACTTCCGTACAAAATGAATGGATCGTCGAAATGGACGCCTTATTCAATAAAGAAGATTGTTTTCGCAAATGATTAGAACCTGGATTTAGCTCTAACTGTTTTTCTAATGCGATCCCAATTCTTTCTTTCATTTCTTGCGCACTTGCTTTTGTGAATGTAACAACGAGTAGTTCATCAACATTAATCGGATTTTCATCACGTATTATTTTCTGAATCATACGTTCTACTAACACGGCAGTCTTTCCAGAGCCTGCAGCAGCCGCTACAAGTATATCAGAGCCCTCTTTATCAATTGCTTTTTGTTGATCAGCTGTCCATTTCGTCTTGTGCGCCTTCGTCTCTTCCTTACTCATCGACTCTCACCGCCTCTATCATTTTTTGTAATGCATCGTCATCTTTTAAAGGAGGTAAAACTCGGTATTCATTTCCTTTTACATTTTGATCAAACTGACAAACTGATTGAAAAGAGCAATATGTACAAGGAATTTTATCTTTTTGCTGATAAGGGTTTGCTTCAACGTATCCTTTAAAAATTTGTTCCCCAGCTTTCGTAAACTTTTGCTTAATATAAGTCGTCATCATCGGATATTGTTCTAAATTGACAGTTTTACTATTTGCTGTATATTCACCACTTTTTTTAATTGAAACAGGAACAATATTTGAAGAGCCTCCATCTTCCATTAAGGCTTCATCCATTAAAACATTGCTATCTCTATTAGCGAGTAATAAACCGTTCATTTTAAACTTTTTAAATATTTCTGTTTGAATTTCTTCTATATCATGTTTATTTCCTACATCTACAATTGGATTTTGGACATGGAAATATAAAATACCTGCAGGATCTGCCGGTCTTCCAAGTAGATTTGTTGAATTCGCAACAGCTATATCAAGATATGTGAGCAATTGTAGAGCTAATCCATAATATACATCAGATAGTTTTAACTCTTTACTAGTGGATTTATAATCTAGTATTCGTAAATAATCTCCTTTTTCACTAGATGCTTTATCAATTCTGTCAATTCGACCATTCAATACCATCTTCTTCTTTTGATCTATCGGAAGTTCATATGAGTTTAATTGTTTGCCTGCGCCAAAAGGAACTTCAAGTGCAATCGGAATAAATTGACCCGAGCCTTCTTGTTGGCTCAAAATTGAAGACACCTTTGAAATAACGTCCTTCATCTTTCTTTTTAAGAACAAATAACGATTTGAACTTAATAAAATCTCACGTTGGAATTTAGGAGATATTTCATCTACAACTTTTGCTGCTAGCTCATCACATTCAGAATTGGTTAAATTACTCCAGCTTTTCCCTTCTTTAAGTAAATTCTCACCAATAATTGTTAGCGCACTATGAAATAACTGACCCATATCGAACGCTTCGAATTTATATACTTCACGATCTTGAAGCTGTAAACCATAACGAGCAAAATGAGCATAAGCGCATTGATGAAACAGTTCAATTCTGGAAACAGAACCTTTTAATTCTTCACCGTATAATTCTGTGCTTAATTCCTCACCAAGGTCTGGCGCAACATTACTATAGATAACACTGTTTAATACTTTATAAAGATTCTCTTTTACCCCATCTTGACTGCGAAGTAAATTATAAAGTGACCACCACAAGTCCATATCCTTTTCAATCAGATTGGTTGACCAACTTTGGATTTGAGATACCAAATTCGAGATTGCAGTTTCAGTGTTCGTGACAAATGAAAGCTGTTCTTCAGTTGAAATGAATGATAACTCACCGCTCTCAAAACGAGTACGAATAGTTGGAAATAGTGATTTCATTTTCTGCACAATACTTGATGGAGCAAGAACTTTTCCATCGTCACTTGTTAGTGGATATGTGATGATTAGCTTCTGACTTGCACGATTCATCCCAACATAAATATTAAAGTTCTCTACAAAAAGTTGCTGCTTACTAGTTGGCGCAACTTCAACGCCATAAGATTGTAAATACTCTCTAGCTACATCCCCTAATAATCCATCTTCACTGACTTTTCTTGGTATAATTCCTTCATTAATTCCAATTAAATATGCGCATTTCACATGCTGTAATCTAGAATGATCAAAATTAGCTATATTTACTTGATCTAAAGAAGCAGGTACATTTGCAAATTGAAGAGATATAAACCCAGTCTGTAGAATTTCAAAAAATGTTTTCCTAGACAGCTTTTCGTTTCCGATTAACTCAACACATTCATCTAATAGTTGGATGAAACCCTTCCATACCTGCTCATGATCCTTACTTTCAATTAAGTTTGAGCGATTTTCTGCTTCATCCTTTAATCGTTGGAGTTTACGAGAAATATCTAACGACTCGACATACTGAAATAAAGCTATGCACATTTCTTTCACATTGCTAGCTTTCTTTAATTCACTTTGGAATGTAAGAATCGGCTTTACTAATAAATCACGTTCTTCATTAATTAGTTGTTCGAATTCTAATTCTTCATTTGTAACACCTTTGTTAATACCATCCGTAGAACGATATTTTCGATATTGCCAAGCTTCATCTATTGTCCATTTTTTACCTTGTTTCCCATATGCAATACAATAGTTTTCAAACAAATCCAGTCTTTCTCTATTTTTGTTTGAATTACTTTCATACGGGTAGATTAACTCCGTTTTATAAGCATTGAAGACTGCTTCATAACGCCAATTTTTTTGAATAATATCAAATGTTGACTGAAGTAAAGTAAAAAGTGGATGCGTAATCATTGAACGCTTTTCTTCAATAAATATAGGTATTTGATAAGTATGGAAAATAGTTGATAGTAAATGTGAATATGATTCTCCATTTCTTAAAAATATAGCTATATCTTTGTATCGGTAGCCTTCATCACGTACTTTTTTGATGATGTCTCTGGCAATTGCTTGTACTTCTGATCTTCTATTTGTTGCAGAAATTATTTCGATTCCTTCTGTTTCAAAAGATGCTTTAATCGGTCTACTATCGAAATGTTCTTCAAGATGAAGTAAAGCTTTCGTTTTACTTCTTTGATTATGATGACAGATGACTGGTGCTTCGATTGTTTGATGACTACTTAATGCGCTTTGTTTCATTTGCTGATACAAAATAGCTGGTTTATGAAATAAATCTAATTCGTTAGGTAATGTATCATCATATGGACGGTCAATCGTCAATGCAAACTTAACATCATGACAATAATTCATTAACGTTTCTACTACACTTCTCTCTTGTGGTGCTAAGTCATAATAACCATCGATATAAATGATGCTATCTTTTACGTAGTTACTTTTTGGAATTTCTTGAATTAGTAGATTTAAATAATCTTCAGAATCAAGATACTTATCTTTCATATAGTTTGAGAAAGCTTCATACACGATTTGAACATCATTAATTTTTTGTTGAATAAATGTTTTGTCATTCGAAGACTCATTTTCCATTTTTACAATGGCTGAAACTAGGTCCTCCGATGAAACTTGAAAACCTTTAAACTCGGCAATTAATGATGATAGTTCTTTGTAAAATCCTTGTTGATCTGCTACATGATGAAAAATCTTCAAGTCTTCTTTTCGTTCCTCAATGATTTTTCGGAGTATCATTGAGATCCCTATTTCACCAATATGTATTCGACTAATCCCACCAGTTTCTTGTAAAACCTTCCAAGCTAAACGTGTAAAACTAAATACTTGTGAGTTTAATAAAGCTTTATTTTCTTGTTTTTTTACAAGCTCATATTCCATCTGAAACGTCATTTGATCAGGAACAATTAAAATCATATTTCTGTGTTCACTTTTCATTCTTTCAGTCATTTCATTTATAACTGCATGTGTCTTCCCACTACCTGTTCGGCCTAAAATAAACTGAAATGCCATATCTTAGGTAACCTCCTTCAATTTATTTTCTATTTTTACTTATAAAGAAAAGCCCCCTAAGGAGCTTATTTGTTAAAGTTCGTATCCATATTAGAAAGTGGCCAATATAGTAAATCTACTTTCCCCACAATTTTATCAATTTTTACAAAACCAAACAATCGACTGTCATAGCTTTTAGGTCGATTATCCCCTTCAACAAACACGTATCCAGGTGGAACCTTTGTTTTACCAGTTATTTCATTCAAACTAAAATCTCCAGTAAACGGTACGCCTTTTAAAACATTTTTATATTCATTTAAATATGGTTCTTTCATTTTTTCATTATTGATATAAAGATAATCATTTTTATATTCAATAGAATCTCCAGGCAAGCCAATCACACGCTTAACATAATCCTCTTCTTCATTTGCATGAAAAACAATTACATCAAATCGTTTAATGTCACCCAGTTGGTAACCAAACTTATTAATGACCAGTAGATTTCCATCCTTTAAAGTCGGCATCATTGATTCTCCGTCAACTACATAAGTGGAAAATAAAAAAGTACGTACAATAAAGGCAATTGCAACTCCTAAAACTATCGCTTTACCCCAGTCAAAAACTTGTTTTTTTAACATAGTAGCTCGCTCCCTTAGAGAAATAATAAAATTATTGCTCGTCAGACGGTTGAGGCATACCTTGATTCTCAGTTGATTTTTCGTGGATGTTCATGCGTTTCTCAATCACTTTTCCAACGATCCATAATGCAAAAATAAAAATACCTATGTACAATGCTTTGATCGGTTTATCAAACACTGCTGTTAAATCTTTTCCTAAGTAACTAATCATGGCAATCATTGTAAATTTACCTAGAACTAAAGCGATTAGAAATTGAGATATATTCATTCTTGATAAACCTGCTACAATATTAATCAAAAAAGAAGGTGAAAATGGAAAGGCAAACATAATGAAGATTGGTCCAAAGCCTCTTTTTTCAATCCATCCAATTGATGATTTAACTTTTTTGTGTTTATTTATAAATGAAAAAAATCGTTTCTGACCAAATTTTCTAACAATATAAAATAATAAAATTGAACCTAAGCAAGATCCTATCCATGAATATAAAAACCCTAATAGTGGTCCAAAAGCTGCTGCATTTGCAAAAACAAAAACGACTAAAGGAAGTATTGGAAATATTGCTTCTATGAAAGGTATTGATATTCCAATTAACGGGCCATAGTCTTTATATTGTTCGATAAGATGTAGAAAGTGTTCTTCTGTAAAAAAAGACTTTATATCATAAACGTTCATTTAAATGTGAATCTCCTTAAGCCATTTTTCAAAATTGTATCCTTACTGTTAACATTATCACATATAACTATTTATTCAATAATAATAAATCATTATAAGGCTTATTTTTGTAGAAATATTTTTATATAACTTTAACAGTTTATTATTTACTTTTTTTATTGGATAATATTACAAATAATGGAGTGAATTACGTGTAAATTTATTGTCAAATAAATATAAGTAATTCTTGATTTCCACTCGAGAATACTCGCTTTCCATGGGGCATGAGCTGAGCCTCCTCGAAAAAGGTAGGCATGCTAAAACCACGACGTCCTGTCGTAACGCATGCATGACCCACATCCTGTGGGCCTCCTGTGGAGTCTCAACTTTCCCGCATCTCCCATAGGAGTCGAGCATTCTTCCATTACAATCTTTTCCTTATTTTGAAGTATGGTGTACAACCTTTCTTATATTTTTGTGTTGATATTTGTGCTTTATTTGGCTCTGTTAAAATTAAATGTTTATTGTTGAACTGAAAAAGACTATCTCATTTAGACAGTCTTTAGAAATTGCTTAAAGAAATTACTGCATTAGTTCAATTCCCTTGGCGAATAAAATAATTATGAGGGCAATAATATTTATCCAAACCATATATTTTATAATCCATATAGCCCAAGCTTTTTTGCGTAAACCAAAATTTAGGATAATTAAAACAAATAGGAAACTACATATCCCCCGAAGAATTTCACCATCAATTAAAAACAAACTTAAATTTATTAATGCACTTATCATATATAAAATTATGTAATTCTTATATATTTTTTCTTTTCTCTTTATCTCATATTCGAATTCATACATTGCTTTACCCCAGTTTTTAGAAATCAATCTTCAACTAACGCATGCGTTAGTTCAACAGTACATTTCTATTTTTTTAAATACTTTCTAAAAATAAACAAATGTAAAATACATATTATTATTCCAAGAACCGCAAAGAGCATAAATAATAATGTTAAAAATGAAGCATTTTTTGACAAGGGATCAATATTAGCTTGAACAGCGAAATAGTTTGAAGCAATCCTACTGCAAAACAAGACTAATTGAAACTCCAAAACTATAAAAACACAATAAAGAAATATAAACCCTTTTTTCATACTCTATCACCACTTATAGAAGTATTATTTATTAATTATACCAATCTAATAAGTCTTTTGGTTTGGGGAATTTTTCCTTCTTCACCTATCCTGTCTGTTACTTCAATAAAAAAAAAGCCGCATTTGCGACTCTTGATTTTATGCAACTACATTAAGCTAAATTTGTGAACAACATCGGACCATTGATTTTAGTTAGTTGTAAGATTATTAAGGAGGCGATTCGATTCGAAAATCACTTTTTCTTCGTCAATCGATAAGCATTTACCATCCTTTACAATTGTTTTTCCATCGATGTATACATCGCATACATCACTTCCTCGTGCCGAATAAAGTAAATGTGAATACGCTGCAGTTATTGGTTGTAAATGCTCTTTATTATAAGGATAAATTGTAATAAAATCTGCCTTTTTATTTACTTCAAGAGAGCCTGTATGTCCCATCCTTATCACTTCAGCTCCACCTCTGGTAGCCAATGTTAATGCAGTTTGTGCAGAGAATTTAGTTGCATCTTTATATATCCCTTTTTGTAGTAATGCAGCAGTTCTAACTTCTTCAAACATATCTAGATTGTTATTAGAAGCTGTGCTATCTGTTGCAATTCCTACTTTAATTCCCGCATCTAAAAGACTAACAACATCAGCAATACCAGAACCTAGCTTCAAATTACTAATTGGATTGTGAGCAACTCGTACATCATATTGCTTTAATATTGCTCTTTCTTCATCGTTAAGAACCACACCATGAGCCATCACTGTTAGTTGATCAAATATGCCTAGTTTACGAAGGTGCTCTACAGGTCGATTTCCATAACGAGTTTCAATGTCTAAGATTTCATAATCAGTTTCTGATACATGAATGTGAATCATTAAATCATTTTCCTTTGCAATTCTAGCACTTTCAATAAGTGCTTCCGGGCTACATGCATAAGGACTATGAGGTGCTACCATTGTTGTTAGTCGCCCATCAGCAAAATTTTTGTAGTCCTTAGAAAACTGTTCAGCACCTATTAGATTCATTTTTTGTTCTTGTTCTGTACCGAAACTAAAAATTGAATAAGAAAATGCCCCACGAATTCCTGTTTCAGCAATGGTCTCCATTACAACGTTAGGATCAATACCGTTAGGATTAAACATATCTGAGAATGTAGTTGTTCCCGACTTAAGCATCTCCAAAATGCCCAGTTGTGCACTCACAGATGCAATTTCAGTTGTAAATTGCTTTTCGATTGGCCATATTTTCGTTTCAAGCCAAGGTTTTAGTAGCATATCATCACCGATACCACGTAATAGTGTCATTAATATATGCGAATGAGTGTTCACTAGACCAGGCATCACCCATTTACCAATAAGATCCACTACTTGATCTGCATCTGCGAGTAGTTCTTCATTACGTTCACCAATATAGATAATTGATTGATTTTGTACAATCATCATACCGTTTGAAAAGATTCGATTTTCCTTATCCATTGTAAAAAAAGTAGCGTTAATATATATTGTTTTCATCTCAAATTCCTCCTAAATCTTGTTAAAATAAAAAAAATCCTGATTACGAAAAAAAATGTTAAAAAACATTTTTTTCGTAATCAGGATTTTACGGTTCCTGGTAGAGACCCTCATACCATATCAATGAGGTTATACAATCGATTTATGAATTTATATGACTTATCATAAATGAATAATGAGCAAAGTTCAATATTTTCTATAATTTAACAGATTTTAAGATGATTGAACGTAGTACATGTCAAATTCATTCCCACTAATTTGCAATGGGTCTTAGTAGTCACGTATATAACAATTTTCTTAGAGATTCTTCAATTATGAAAATCAAATTCCTTATTAGACTAACGCGCCAGTTTGTTGTTTAAGGTTTTTGTTTCCTATCACTATAACTAACTTAAAAATGTATATTTTTTACCAAATTAAGTTAAACTTAACAACTTGTTCCAAATCGTTAAATATACTTACATTCTTTAGAGCAGTATTATTTAAGATGTTGTCTAATAGTGAAAAGAAGTTCTACTCTCACTAATATATAGAAAAACAAAAAGGGGAACATTCAATGGAAACGAAAACGATGCATTATGATGGAAGTGGGTACTTTATAATAGGAACAAGTGAAGTATGCGTAAAAAACGAACCAAGCGTTCTAACAGATGAAGTACGAAAGTTAATTAGCGGAAATCCGTATCCTTCAATCGACCTCAAAAAAATATAGATATATAAGGATGTTATCTTTAAGATTTTAAATAAATCTAACTAATGAATGCCCTAACTTAAGGAAAGAAAATGCAATATATTAAAATGTTGCTTAGAATGGTGCAAACCATTGAGGAATCATAACAGTTTAAACAAATGTAACTAATATATAAAGGATGAAGAAATTGCTTTTGGGATTATTAATATTTTATTTAGCCTTTGCTATTAGTCTCGCATTAATTATTTTTAATGATAGAAGTTGACTTTATGGCTATTAAAACAGGTTGAAACAAGCAGATATATATAAGTTGGATAAACTGAACAAACTAAAGCATATGAAAAGGCTATCTAATTTTAGACAGCCTTTTTACAAGTCAAATATCAACAATATAATTTAGCAGAACAATTTATTTTACACGATATTGAATCTGTTATTCCACTTCATTTGCTACAAACTTTTTGTATTTACTTTTTCACACTTATCCCAAATATCCATTCTATTACCTCCGTATTAATGCAACTCACCATCTTAAACTAACGCGCCAGTTCGTATTATAAGGTCATCCAGTTTTTACTGGTTGACCAATTTTTTTATGGTTTTATCATTATGGTAGTCGGGGAAGAACGAAGCGCCAGTGGGGCTTGGACCCCGTCAACTA